>Ga0081540_1000033_pt1 | contig 142902 bp, 128 predicted proteins | sample TabmetS2T1R1_FD_71024 | JGI IMG/M metagenome (GOLD analysis project Ga0081540, IMG submission 71024) | Tabebuia heterophylla rhizosphere microbial communities from the University of Puerto Rico - S2T1R1 | ecosystem: Host-associated > Plants > Roots > Rhizosphere ... | reverse complement strand
GTGAGCTGAGGCGGGGAGGTGGCCGGGGCGAGGGGGAGCGGCCTGGAAGGAAGGCGCAGGTGCTCGAGGATGGCGCGGGCAGTGGAGGAGCGGAGGACGACGGCGACGACGCGCCGGGCGCCGCCGCAGCGTGGACAGTGGAGGACGTCGGTGCCGAACGTCCTGCGGAGGAGCTCGGCCCAGGGGATGGGGCGTCGAGGCCTTCGCCGCAATGGCTGCCGGACCTTCGGCGCCGACGCCCTCCATTGCCCCGCGAGCGTGTGAGGCAACGGCGCTCACCATCGACTACCGCAGGCCGCTCTGCTACCTGCTCTGGCGGAACGGCACCGGCTATCCAGCATCGGAGCTGGCTCACGGTGGGGACGTATGTTGGATGAACTCCGCCTGCTCGTGGTCGTGGACAACGAGACCGACACGCTGTCGAGCGTCGCCGACGGCATCCCGCAGGTGCCGGAGGCCGCGCACCACCTCGCACGCCTGCCGGTCAGCCGCACGCACAACGGACATCCTGGCAAGGTGGTATTCGATCGGCTCTGCTGCGCCGGCCACGGGTACTCGGTGCTCGTCACCGGGCGGCGCGCGAGCGAGGAGCACACGATGCTCTTCGACGTCGGGCCCTACGCCGACCTCTGGCTCGCCAACGCGGCGCGACTCGGCCTCGACCTAGCCGCGATCGAGGTGGTCTTCCTCTCGCACTGGCACGCCGACCACAGCGGCGGCTTGCCCGAGGTGGTCGCGGCGATCGCCGCCGCGCGCCGCACGGCCGGCGTCCGCGCGCCGCTCCTCGTGGATCTGCATCCCGACCGCCCAGACCAGCGCGGCATTCTGTTGCCGAGCGGGACCATGATCCTGCTGCAGCCCGAGCCGACCCTGGCGGCGCTCGAGGCGGCTGGAGGCCACGTCGCCACCCACGCCGAGGCCCACGCGCTCTGCGACGGGTTCTTCTTTGGCAGTGGCCAGATCGACCGCGTGACCGAGTATGAGAAGGGGCTGGTTGGCCACCATTCCTTCCGCGGCGACACCGGCGTGGAAGATCCGCTCATTCTCGACGAGCGGTTCGTGGCGGCGCGCGTACGCGGTCGCGGCGTCAGCGTGCTGTCGGCGTGCTCCCACGCGGGCATCGTCAACGCCGCGCTCGGCGCGCAGCGGCAGTTCCCCGGTGCGCCGATCGACGTCGTGCTGGGCGGCTTCCACCTGAGCGGCAAGGCAATGGAGTCGCGTATCGAAGCCACAGTGCGAGACCTGAGGGAGCGTGTCCGACCGCGAGTCGTCGCGCCCGGCCATTGCACCGGGTGGCGCGCGAAGGCAGCGCTCGCGCAGGCATTCGCGCCGGAGCGCTACGGGCCGAGCGTCGTCGGCTCTACCTATACGTTGCGCGCTGACTGAGGAGCGTCAGAGTACAAGCGACATCGGCTCACCAAGCGCGGACGGGTGTCACGCCGTTCAGTGGCCTCGGCCAGGAAGCTGGCGAGGTGCCGCGGACTGCCCGGTGCAGGACGGTCGCCTCGACGTTGTTGCGATGCTCGAAGGCCCGGAGCGCTCGCTGGCACCCGCGCCGAAGCACGCTCTCTCGCTCTCCGTCTGCCGCCGCCCTGCCCGCTTCGCCACCGCGGCAGGCCCTCGCGCGGCCGGTGCGCCAGGAGAGCTTTCTGAACACAGCAATTACATCTGGTTCAGAGAACACAGCAACTGGATCTGGTTCAGACACAGTTGAATCGGCGCGAGAAGAGCGTGCTGCACGGGGTTACGACGCGTTGCCGGTCGTCGCCGCTCCCGGGAGGTCCGCGGGAGCTCCGCGGTCAGCGTTGGCCGCTCAAGGGAGTCACCGATGCAGATTAAAAACGTAGAGCATAGATGGACTGCACAAGACATACCATCACAACAGGGCAGGGTCGCCGTGGTCACTGGCGCAACATCGGGCATCGGCTTCCATACCGCCAGGGAACTTGCCAGGAAGGGAGCCACGGTGATCATCCCGGCCAGAGACATGAACAAAGCCAAAGAAGCATCCAAAAAAATTGAAGCTGATGTGCCACAGGCTCGGCTTCATCTGGCAAATCTTGACCTCGCCGAATTCGATTCGGTGCGCGAATTTGGCGAGCACCTTCGCCAACGCCATGGAACAGAAGGCATTGATTTGCTTGTAAACAACGCGGGCATCATGGCGTTGCCGAAGCGAACTCTGAACTCTCGAGGTCTTGAGCTGCAAATCGCGACCAATTACTTTGGGCCATTTCTACTTACCGCTCTCCTTTTCCCTTTGATGAAGAAAGAGGAAGGATCGAGGATTGTCACAGTGTCGAGCGGAGAAACGCGTTCAACCCGTCTAGAGTTCGACAATTTGCAATCTGAAAAACGATATGTTCCGCACGGTGGGGCATACCTTCAATCAAAACTGGCGGATCTCGTCTTCGCTTTCGAGTTGCACCGACGTCTGAGTGCTGCGAATTCGCGCATCGCGAGCATTGCGGCGCACCCCGGCTGGGCTCTTACAGACATCGGGCGGTCCGTGAGCCGCGGGTTCGGCTTCCTGCTGAAGCTTAGCCGACCCATGTGGCAATCCGCCGAAGCGGGGTCATTGCCCTTGCTCTTCGCAGCGACCAGCCCGAATGCCCGAAAGGGTGGCTACTATGGTCCCGATGGTCCAAAGGAGCGCAAGGGGAATCCGACGGCCGCTTTCGAGCCTGCCGTCACAAGGAACGCAACAGTTGGAAGACGCCTATGGGACGAATCAGAGCGGGTTACAGACATGCAATTCGTAGTTTGAGCTCCTTCCATCGGCATTTCATGATCGTGACGGCTTTGCGAGGCTGACAAAGAAGGAGTCCACCATGACGGCGTTCAACATCGTGCGCTTCCGCGTCAAGTCCGGCCGCGAGGAGGAATTCCTCGATACGCACCGCGAGGTCACTCCTTCCTCGCCTGGCCTCAAGCGAGCGGTGATGGTCAAAACCGGCGAGCGCGCCTATTGCATCATCGGTGAATGGAGCGATATGGACGCTCTAGCCAGCGCCCGGCCGCAGATGAAATTCCTGGTTACCCTTCGGGACCAAGGGGTCGCAGGTTCGAGTCCTGTCTCCCCGACACGTCGAAGGGGTCGGAGTCGCGAGGTTTCTTCTCGGCTGCTCCGGCCCCTTCGCTGTTCTTCGGAAGGTGGGGGTCACGGGTGTCGCGGTCTATCGGCCGCGCCGGCGCAGTGTCTCGAGCGAGACCTCACCGACCTCGCGCACGAGATCGGGCGCGAGCGAGACAAGCCGTCCGACCAGCGCCGAAGCCTCGGGCTCGGAATCGCCGCGGGCTGCGCGATCTTCCAGCTCGGAAGCCAGATCGCGCAGCCTGATCGAAAAGGGTGCGACCGTACCCGCGATCCCGTGCGCCGCCTGACGAACTTCCGGCCACCTCTGGTCGCCGACGGCGCGGGTCAGCGCGCTGATCTGGCCCGGCAAGCCGGATCGTAGGGCACTGGCGATGGTTTCGAGAATGGCCTCGTCTTCGCCGCAAGCTTCGAGCAACGTCTGCGCGTCGACCAGAGACGCCCTCGGCGCGTCGGGCAACGCATCGTCGAGCGCCACCCACAATCTCGCCGGCAATACCGGCTTGGTGAGGAAATCATCCATTCCGGCCGCGAGGCATGCCTGGCGATCCTCCTCGCGCGAGCGCGCGGTGAGGGCAACCGCTCGCAGGTGCCGTCCCGTCGCGGCCTCACGGGTGCGGATCGCCGTGACCACCTCGAGCCCGTCCATCTCGGGCAGGTGCAGGTCCAGCAGGACCACGTCGAACTCCTGAGAATCCACGAGCGCCAGCGCCTCGCGACCCGTCCTCGCCACGGTCACGACGTGTCCGCGCTTGCCGAGCAGCATTCGCATCAGCTGCTCGTTCAGCTCGTCGTCCTCGGCCACGAGAACACGCAGCGTCCGGGTCGCGGCGGGCTGGGAGATCGGCATCGGCGCCGGCCCCGCCTCGCGGGCGCCGACCGCCGTACGCAGGGCGTCGAGAAGCTCTTCCGGCCGCACCGGCTTCTGGACGTGCGGTTCGCCAGGCCTCCCCTGGAGGCGTGCCTTCGTGCCGCTCCGATCGGTGGACTGCAGAAGCGCGATCGGCATCGGGGCGAGCGTGGCCTCTTGCCGGATCCGCTCCCGGAGCGACGACCCATCTGTCTCGGTGCTGCGCACGTCGACCAGCGCGATCGCGAACGGTCGTCCCGTCGACACGGCCGTGTGCAGCGCCGACAGCGCCGTGGTGCCGTCGGCGACAGCGGTCGGAGCCAGGCCCCAGCCGGTCAGCCAGCGCTCCAGGACCGCCCGGCTGGTCCCGTTGGCGTCGACGATCAGGGCGCGCAGCCCGCCCAGCCTGGTCGGCGGGACGCCGTCCTCCGCCCTCCGGTCGCCCGGCGGCATGCGCGCGGTGAACGCGAATGTACTGCCCTGGCCGACCTCGCTCGTCACCGACAGCGTCCCGCCCATCAGCGCAACCAGGCGCGAAGCGATCGAGAGCCCGAGGCCGGTGCCGCCGTAGCGCCGCGTCGTGGAGGCGTCGGCCTGCTCGAAGGCCTGAAAGATGACGTCCAGCTTGTCTCGGGGAATGCCGATCCCGGTGTCGCTCACCGCGAACCGCGCGAGCGGCGGGCCGGCGTCGCTCGGAGCGTCGCGAGTGACCCGCACCACGATCTCGCCGCGCGCCGTGAACTTGATCGCGTTGCCGACCAGATTGATGAGGATCTGGCGGAGGCGTCCCGCGTCCCCGATCACCGCGTCGGGCACCTCGGGTTCGACGTCGCAGACGAGCTCGACTCCCTTGGCGTGGACCTGCACCGCCAGTGCGCGCAGCGTGTCGTACACCACCGACCGCACCGACATCGGTGCCTCGATCAGCGCCACCTTGCCGGCCTCGATCTTCGCGAAGTCGAGGAGGTCGTCGATGATCACCAACAGGTTCTGGGCCGCCGACTTCACGGTGGAAATCGAGAGTCGCTGTTCGGGGCTGAGAGGGGTGTCGAGCGCGAGCTCGGTCATGCCGAGGATGGCGTTCATCGGCGTCCGGATCTCGTGACTGACGTTGGCCATGAACCGATCCTTCGCGCGGTTCGCGGCCTTCGCCTCCTCGGCCTGCTTGGCGGCCGTGATGTCCACGATCGCGCCCAGGTAAGCAATGCCATCGGCGCGTCCGGTGACCGCGTGCGCGACCACCTGGACGTGCTTGAGCGTTCCGTCGGGGAGGCGCAACCGGTGCTGGATCTCCCAGTCGACGTGCGCCGCGACCGCCCGATCGATGTGCGCGAGCACGGCGGCCCGGTCGTCGGGGTGGATGCGCGTGGCCACGAGGTCGCGCGGGACGCTCTCGCCGCGCTCGAAGCCGAGGATGTTGTAGGTCTCCGCCGAGAGGACGGTGTCGCCGGTGGCCGGGTTCCACCCGAAGCTTCCAGTGTGGCTCAGGCGCTGCGCTTCCTCGAGGAAAAGGCCGGTGTCCTGGAGGTCGGTGTAGAGCCGGGCGTTGTCGAGCGAGATCGCCGCCATGGAGACCATCAGGTCGAGCAGCGAGACGCGATCGGCGGTGAACACGCGCGGCGTGAGGTGGTTCTCGAGGTAAAGGACTCCGATGAGCGCCCCCTGCCTGACGAGCGGGAGGCACAGCACCGAGCGGGCGGCCACGCGGCGCAGGTAGTCGTCGTCGGCGAACGGGCCCGGATGCGACGCATCCTCGAGGATGACACGCTCATGTGTCCTCGCGACGTAGTTGAACACCGACTCCGGCAGCTCGGCCGCGCTGAGGGCAGCCCGGCGCAGCCGGACCGTGCCGGCCTCGGCCTCCGCGGTGATCTCGTAACCGCCGCGCGCCGGCAGGATGAGCAGGCCGCGCGCCGCGCCGGCCGACTCGGTCGCGAGCCGCATCAGGCGCTCGAGCAACTTGTCGAGGACGATCTCGCCAGAGATGGCCTCGGACATCTTCATCACGGTCGCGAGATCGAGCTGGCGCAGCGAGGTGTCGCTCGTGGAGGTCGCGACCGCGGCGCCGGCGCTCGCCAGCTCAGGGTAGCGCGCGTCGAGGTCGGCGACCTTGCCCTCGGCCCCCCAGCGCTGGAAACAGGCCCGAGCGCGCCGCCGGTGCGCCGTGGCGATCGAGGTCAGGTCGATCTCGTCGTAGAAGCGCGCGGCGAGGTCACAGGCGAGCCCCTCGTTCTGGACGTACTCCCCACGGCGGGCGAGCTCGATCGCGCGCTCGTACGCCCGCTGGGCGTCGAGGAGCAGGCCGTCGTGCCGCGCCAGCTCGGCGTCGACGAGGGCGAGCCGGTTGGCGAACGTCTTCGGCGCGTTCTCGTTCCAGGAGGCGAGCCGGTCGCGGAGGGCCGCGGCGATCTCACGCTCGCCGGCGGCGGCGTGGGCGAGCGCCGAATAGAAGACGTATTCTGCGATCTCGAAATGGGACTCGACGATCGAAGAGAGCCGCTCGGCCTCCTTTGCCGACGCGAGCGCCGCGGGCTCGTCGCGCAGAAGCACCTTCGCCTGCGTCTTGCGGATCCAGTAAATGGCGGCGGCGAGGGCGTAGTCCGGCCTCTCGCGAAAGTGACGCTCGATCGACGCTTCATCCACCTGCTCGAACGACGCATAGTCGAGCGGCAGGCCGCGCATCGCGGACGTCAAGTACAGCTGTGCGGCATAGCAGTCGACCAGGATGCCGAAGCGAGCGTTGCGCACGAAGGCGAGCCCGGCCTCGCTTTCGCGCTGGACCTCGGCCAGCAGATCGCCGCGGGCGAGGGATGAGGCGACCATGCGGTACCAGTTGAAGACGATGTAGGTGAAGTCACCCACCTCATAGGCGGCCGCGCGCCCACGCTCGAGGTAGGGGAGGCCGTTGCGCACGTCGTCGTCCCAGGGCACGACGTAGTGCCCCATCAGGAGGTAGACGCGCGACCTGCAGCGCACGAGCTGACCGCGCTCCACCAACTCGTAGGCCATGCGGCAGAACCGGTAGCCGGCACGGTAGTTCTTGAAGGCCGGGCCGAGCACCATCGTGGCCTGGGCGTAGGCCTGGCAGGAGACGTCGGAGTTGCCGTGCTCCAGGCTGAGGTTGATCGTGCGCAGCACGATCAGGTCGTTGAGGATGGGGCTGACGAAGAGCGAGTGCTCGGCCAGGGCGAGGAGGACGTCCATGACGGCGAGTCGCTCCGGGTCGGTCATGAGCGGCAGGTCGACGAGACTCTCGATCGGGCGGTCGCCGAGCAGCGTCCAGAGGCGCTGGTACTCGGCGTCGAGCAGGGCCCGCGGCGGGTGGCACTCCCAGTCGATGCCGGTGAGCCGCATGTAGTCGAGGCCGATCGTGGTCGACCGCTCGACGTCGCCGAGAGTTGCGCTCAGCATCACGCGCCGGCACGTGACCGCAGCCTGGTCGACCAGCCCGATGGCGCGCGGCGCGAGAGCGGTCAATCTCTCGGCAGCCGCGGGCGGCGAGACCATCACCTCGCAATCGCCCATGGCGAGCTCGATGGCGAAGGTGAGCGCGTAATGGTGATCGAGTCCGTCGCTGCCGACCAGCGCGCGCGCGGCGCCCAGGTACTTGAGCGCCGAGGCGTAGGCTGTGGCGGCGCGGGCACGCCGGCCGGCACCGAGCAGCAGCTCCGCGAACCGGAGGCGCTCGTCGGGATCGACGATGAGCGGCAGGCCAGGGACCAGCTGATCGGCGACGTCGAAGATGCGCGCGTCGATCTCGCCCGCGGACAAGTGCCGGAGCAGGGCGCGGCCAATGCGCAGGTGGGTCATGGCGCGGTCGCCAGGCGCGATGAGCGCGTAAGCGGCCTCCTGCGCGCGGTCGTGCACGAAGGCATAGCGGTCGGCGGTGCGGACCACCAGCTCCGCGGCGACCGCCTCGGCCAGCATCGCTTCGAGCGCCGCGCCGTCGACCTCGCAGACCGCGCTCAGGCTGTCGGCCGGCGCGTCGTGGCCAAGGCAGGCGAGGAGCTGGAGCCCGATCTGGGTCGGGGGCGCGAAGCGATCGAGCCGGCGGGCGAGGAGATCGATGACGTTGTCGGTCACTCCGCGCGCACGCACGCGTTCCAGATCCCACCGCCAGGCTGCGCCGGCAGGCTCGAAGCTCAGCACCTGCTCGTCGACGAGGCTGCGAAGGAACTGGATCGCGAAGAAGGGGTTGCCGCCGGTCTTGGCTTGCACGACCTCGCCGAGCGGGAGGGCCACCAGGCCGCCGCAGCGCAGCGCGTCGCCCACGAGCTGGGCGACGTCCCCGGCGCCCAGCGGGCCGAGCTCGATCGTGTGCACCGTGGCGCCGGTCGCGCGGATGGCGGCGACGGCGGCCACCGGTTCGGGGACCCCTGCATCACGATAGGCCCCGACGAGCAGGAGATTCTTGCGCTGCGCCGACCCCAAGACGTGACAGACGAGCTCGACGGTCGCCGGATCGGTCCATTGCAGGTCGTCGAGGAACAGGACCAGCGGGTGCTCGGGACGCGCGAACACGGCGAGCAGACGGCCGAAGACATCGTTGAAACGGGTCCGTGCCTCGCGCGGTGGCAGCTCGGTGACCGGCGGCTGCTTGCCGAGCACGATCTCGAGCTCCGGGACCAGATCGACGGCGAGCTGCCCGTTGGGGCCGAGTGCTTCCTGCAGCGCGCCGCGCCAGCGCGCGACGACCGCGTCGCTCCTGGCCAGAATCTGACGGGTGAGGCTCTGCAGCGCCTGGGCGATGGTCGCGTAGGGCACGTCGCGTCGGTACTGATCGGGCTTGCCCGCGGCGCACAGGGCGCGCGACGCCGCCAGCGCCGCGACCTGGTTGGCGAGGGCAGTCTTGCCGACACCGGCCGAGCCAGAGATCAGCACGATCTCGGTGCCGCCCTGGGCGATCACGCGATCGAGCGCGTCGCGCAGGACCCCGAGCGACTCGTCGCGCCCGTAGATCCGGTCACGAACGAGCAGGCGATCCAGCCCGTCGTGCTCGCCGAGCTCGAAGCGCTCGATCACCCCATGGGCCTCCCACTCGAACCGGCACCGTCGCAGGTCGGCCTCGAGGCCAGCGGCGGTCTGGTAGCGGTCCTCGGGGCTCTTGGCCAGGAGCTTGAGGATGACCGCCGCGACCGCGGCGGGGACGGTCGCGAGGGGCGGCGGCTGGCGCGCGAGGTGGGCGTGGATCCACTCGCCGGCGTCGGCGGCGACGAAGGGCAGTGCGCCGGTGGCGAACTCGTAGAGCGTGACGCCGAGCGCGTAGAGGTCGGCGCGGCCGTCGATCGGGCGGGCAAGACGGCCGGTCTGCTCTGGCGCCATGTAGGCGAGAGTGCCGGTGGCGACGCCGCGTGCCTGGACGACACCCCCGTGGCGCGGCATCCGGGCGGCGATGCCGAAGCCGAGGAGGCGCACGTCCCCGCCGATGGCGTAAAGGAGGTGCGCCGGCTTGACGTCGCGATGCACGATCCCGCGGGCGTGCAGCTCGCGCAGCGCAGCCGCGGCGGCGATTCCGAAGCGCAGGAGCTCGGTCAGCTCCCAGGCGCGCCCCACCCGCCGCGCGAGCAACGTGCCGCCCGGATCATCGAGGAGGAGGACGGGCTGGCCCTCTCGGTGCTCGAGCGCACGCGGTCGCACAGCCCAGGCCGGGTCGAGGTCGTCGCGGAGGGCGAACACCTGTTCGAGCCTGGCGAGCTTGTCCGCGGTCACCTCACCGGCGGTCCGGACCGCGATGAGCGACAAGCCGTCGCGGAGGGTACGAAAGGCGAAGAGCTCGCCATCGTCCTGCAGGGTCTCGAGGTTCCGAAGGGGTTCCACCACTCCTCCTTCTGATCGAGCTCGTTCATACCATCGACCTCCGGACTCGTGGCCGTGGTGGTTGGCCGCGTGCGAAGCGTTGCTCGCGTGCCGGCTCACTCGAGCGCGGAGCGGGTCCAGCTCGCCGGCTCAGCTGCGGTAAGAGCCCACGCAGTGCTGACCGCTGGGTCGCAGCAGCTTGATCACGGCCAGGCCGGAGGCGAACCACATGGTGAACAGGCTGATCACCATCGCAGTCTCGAACAGCGCGCGCCTGTCCCAGGGCACGCCTGCATCACCGACGAGCCCGCCGCCGGAGGCTGCCAGCAGGGTGGGAATGTAGGAGAGGCCGATGGCGATGTAGAGGGAGACCGGTTGCCAGGTGATTGCGGCGCCTTCGCTCGCCGGCAAGGGCTGGCGGCGCCACCGGAGATAGAGGGCGAAGGTCTGGAAGACCAGGTAGACGGTGAGCCACCACCCGCCGAAGCTCCGCAGGGGGACCGGTAAGTCGCGGCTTCCGTCGAGCCAGGTCCACACGGCACCGCGGGTGGAGCTCAGCGGATCCACGACCATGTCCCACGTGCTCATGACGAATGAGGCGACCAGGGGCAGTGCCACGGTGTCGAAGCGGCTGGTGCGCAGCCGATCATCCGCTCCGTCGAGGAGGACGCTGGCGATGCTCCAGGCCAGGTACCCCATGGCGGCGTAGAAGGCTCCGAGGGCGTAAGGGACCCGGGACAGGATCGACTCGCCGTGGTGAACCCACGCGTAGTGACCGAAGCGAAGCCCGGTGTGCGCGAAGAGCTTCGCGCCGATGTTGCTGATCAGGAAGGCCGCGGCGAAGAAGGCGACGGCGCCCGTCCAACCGTAGCGACGTGCTCCATGCGCGAACATGAAGAGCACCATCGCGACCAGCAGCGGAAGCACCCCTGCGAAGTCGTCGACCCAAGGCTCCCCCACCAGTCCAGCAGCGGCGCCGACGAGGACGAGGACCCACAGCCCCACGTCCGCGCCCAGTCGCCGGAGCTCGGCCGCCGTGAACCAGCCCGTGCTCGGCGAGGGCTGCTGGCCGAAGCCATAACCGACGGCGACCATTGGGGGTCTTCTCTCCATGGCGGAAAGCGCTCTTCCGCCAGGACAGCACGCCCCGTGCCAGACGACGTGCGAGGGACCGGGCAGAGCGCGTGGCCAAGATCTGGCCAGGCTGCTCAATCCTCGGCCCCGGATTCGACGGAGTGCGTGAGGTGCAGGTCGAGGGCCCGGAGCTTCAACCGCATGGTTTGTCGAGAGATTCCGAGTAGCTTCGCTGCCTCGCGGTGGTTGCCGCGGGTGTATTCGAGCGCGAGCGTCAGGAGGAGCCGATCGACCTCGCGGTGAGTCTGGTCGAACAGATCGTCGGTGGTGGGTGAAAGGCGTCCCCGGATGAACTCCGCGAGGTCGAAGGCCGGCTTCGGAGCCGGGCCTGCCGCGGCGGCCGAGAGCTCCGGCAGGAACGACGCCAGCAGCACGGTCTCGTTCGCTCGCAGGAGAGTCTGCCGGACGACGTTCTGGAGCTCGCGCACGTTCCCTGGCCAGGCGTAGCCGCGGAGTCGTTCCAGCGCGGCCGGCGCCACGCCACGGATCTCCCGTCCCATTTCGCGACCGAACGTGGCCAGAAAGTGCTGGACCAGCATCGGCAGGTCGTCCAGGCGATCGCGCAACGGCGGTACGTGAATGGTGAAGCCGCTCAACCGGTAGTACAGGTCGGCGCGGAACCTGTCGGCCTCGGCGAGAGCCTTGAGGTCGCGGTGCGTCGAGGCGATGAGGCGGACATCGACGTGGATGGGCTCGTTTCCGCCCACGCGCTCGAAGGTCTTCTCCTGGAGAAGGCGGAGGATCTTGGCCTGGAGCAACACAGGCATGTCACCGATCTCGTCGAGCAGGATGGTGCCGCCATCGGACTGCTCGAACTTTCCGATCCGACGCCGCTCGGCCCCGGTGAACGACCCCTTCTCGTGGCCGAAGAGCTCACTCTCGAGAAGGTTCTCCGGGATGGCGGCGCAGTTGAGCGCGAGGAAGGGTCCGCGGGAGCGCGCACTGTGCTGGTAGATCGCGCGCGCCACCAGCTCCTTGCCGGTGCCGCTCTCGCCGGTGATCAGCACCGTCACGTCCTGCGCGGCGACACGGCCGATGGCCTTGTAGATCTCGAGCATCGCCTTCGAGGCGCCGACCATGCCTTCGGTCGCAGGAGCCGCAGGCGCCGCGCCCGGGAGGGCAACCGGCGCCCGCATCCGTGCGATCTCCAGCGCCGCGCCGACGAGACGGCGCAACTCGGAGAGATCCAGGGGCTTTTGCAGGTAATCGAGGGCACCCTGCTTCATCGCCGCGATGGCCGTTTCCGCCGCGCTGCTGGTGGTGATGAAGATGACGGGAATTCGGGCGTCGAGCGCCCGGATGCTCCGGTAGACGTCCAGACCGGATCGATCGGGGAGGTGGACGTCGAGCAGAACCACGTCTGGCGAGGCCTGCCGCACCGCGTCGATCCCCTCCTCGCCGCGGCTGACCATCCGGACGTCGTAGCTCGGGCCCGGGAAGGTGTGCCGGACCTGCTCCCAGACGATCTCGGAGTCATCGTCGATGAGCAGCAGGTGCGGCGTCGCCATCCTGCGAGTTCTATGCGATTTCTCGGCGGCACGGGACTCGCACGTCTGGAGCCGCCATGCGGGAGGCACTGCCCAACATCGAGACGCTGCAGGACGACGGGGCGGTCCTCGTCTTCCGCACCGTCCGGGACGGTGAGGCGCTCCTGGTCGTCAGGCCGGTCGGCGCCGACACTGCGGAGGCGACCGCTCAGTTCGAGAACGCGCTCTCACTGCGCGACCAGCTCGATCCGGCCTGGGCCGTCCGTCCCCGCGCCCTGGAGCAGCACCACGGAAAGCCCGCGCTGCTCCTCGACGATCCGGGCGGGGAGCTTCTCCTCCGGCATCTCCGCGGCAGGCTCGAGCTGACGGCGTTCCTCCGCATCGCTCTCGGCGCAGCCGTTGCCCTGAGGGAGCTTCACGGCCGTCGGATCATCCACCGTGACCTCAAGCCAGCGCACCTGCTGGTGACCAGCCCCGGAGACGTGCGGTTACTGGGCTTCGGCGTCGCCGTCCGCCTGCCGCGGGAGGGCGGCATCCGTGCGCGGGACCGGGCCGCCGTCGGAACGCTGGGTTACATGGCTCCCGAGCAGACCGGTGGCATGGACCGCGCGGTCGACGCTCGCAGCGATCTGTACGGGCTCGGCGTCACCTTGTACGAGCTGGCGACCGGAGCGCTGCCGTTCACAGCGGCGGACGCGAGGGGCTGGATCCACGCCCACCTGGCGAAACAGCCGCCTCCGGTCGAGAGCGTTCCGGCCGCCGTCGCTGCCATCATCGCCAAGCTGCTGGCCAAGGCGCCGGAGGATCGCTACCAGTCCGCCGCGGGCCTGGAGGTGGATCTTCGACGCTGCCTCTTCGGGTGGGAAGCACACGGGGTCATCGAGCACTTCGCCTTGGGGGAATCCGATCTCGCGGAGAGCCTCCACGTCGGCGAGGTGCTGTACGGGCGTGAAGCGGCGCTCGGCGCGCTCCGCGCGGCGTTCGAGCGCGCTCTGGGAGACCCGCCACCGCAGCTGGTCCTGATCTCGGGCTCGGCAGGAATCGGAAAGTCGACGCTCGGCCGACAGCTCCAGGCGATGGCCGCGTCGCGCGCCCTGTTCGCCACCGGCAAACCCGACCAGTACCACCTGGACGTTCCGTACGCCGCGCTGGCCCAGGCGGTCCAGATGCTGGTCCGCGACCTCCTCGGCAAGAGCGAGCGGGTCATCGAGCGCTGGCGGGTCGCACTCAAGGAGGCCCTGGGGGCCAATGGCCAGCTGATCGCCAATCTGGTTCCCGAGCTGGAATTGATTGCCGGGACGCAGCCACCTGTTCCGGAGCTGCAACCGCAGGAGGCACAGAATCGGTTCAAGAGCTTGTTCCGTAGCCTGCTGGCGGTGTTCGCGCGGCGCGAACGTCCGCTGGTTCTGTTCCTCGACGATCTGCAGTGGGCGGACCGGGCAACCATCGACCTGCTCTCCGAACTCCTGAGCTCCGGAGAGCTGGAGAACATTCTCGTGGTGGGGGCCTACCGCGAGGAGGACCCAGGCGCAGCCTCGCTGCTGCGTGCTTCCGAGGCGATTGGCAGCGCTGGGGTTCCGGTCACCCGGATTCCGCTGCTCCCGCTCTCGCTCGACGACGTGGTGAGCCTGGTGTCAGACGCCGTGCGAAGTGCGAGGGCGCGCGCGAGGCCCCTCGCCGAGGCACTGCACGCCAAGACCGGAGGAAATCCGTTCTTCGCGGTCCAGTTCCTGCGGTCGCTCTCGGATGAGGGGCTGCTGAGGTTCGATCGAGCGGCGCAGGCATGGGTCTGGGATCTGGATCCGGTTCGCGGCAAGGGCGTCACCGACAACGTCGTTGCCCTGGTGACCAGGCGGCTTGACCGGCTCCAGCCCCCGACCGTGAACATGGTCAAGCAGCTGGCCTGCCTGGGCACCGTCGCAGGGGATGGAGTTCTGGCCGCCGTGTGCGGCCTGACGGCACTGCAGCTGGACACCGTGGTGGCCGAGGCAACCGCCGCCGGACTGGTGGTTCGCCGAGCGGACACCTATTCCTTCTCGCACGACCGGGTCCACGAGGCTGCCTATGCGCTGATCCCCGAGACGGAGCGCGCGGCGATGCACCTCCGGATCGGGCGGCTTCTCTGGTTGTTGACCACACCGGAGGAGATCGACCTCCTCTCCCAGCAGCGTCCGATCCTGGCTCGAACCTACGACATTGCCGACCAGCTCGCCCGGGGAGCCTCGCTCATCACCGATCGCGAAGAGCAGATCCGCGTCGCCGAGCTGCAGCTTGCCGCGGGCCGGCGCGCGAGCACGGCAGCGGCCTACGGCTCCGCCCTGAATTACCTCGCCGTGGCTCGCGCCTTGCTCGGCGAGGACGCGTGGGACCAGCACTACCCGCTCGCCTTCGCGGTTGAGCTGCACATGGCCGAGTGTGAGTTCCTCACCACGGCTTCCATGGCCGAGCAGCGGTTGGCCTCACTCTGCGAGCGTGCCGTCGGGCTCGCCGACCTGGCGGCGGTGACGTCCCTCCGGCTTTCTCTCCAGCTGATGCAGGACCACGGCGATCGTGCGCTGGAGATCGGGCTCGAATTCCTCCGCCGGGTTGGATTCGACTGGCAGTTCAATCCGTCCCAAGAAGAGGTCGTTGGCGAGCACGACCGGATGTGGGCGCTCCTGGGCAACCGCCCCATCGAGGCGGTTGCCGACCTTCCCCGGATGGAGGACCGCACCTGGCGAGGAGTGATGGATCTGCTCCTGAGCATGGTCCAGGGGGCGGTCTTCTTCAGCCCCCGGCTCCACCAGCTCTGTCTCTTCCGGATGGCCAACCTGAGCCTCGAGCACGGAAACTGTGCGGCGTCGTGCCTGGCCTATTCCGAGCTGCCGATGGTGCTGGGCCCGGTCTTCAAGAACCACCAGGCCGGATTCCGCTTCTGCCAGGCAGCGTTCGATCTGGTCGAGCGTGGCTTGCTCGTGGAACGAAAGGCCCGGGTCTTCCTCCTGCACGCCTACCATGTGCTTCCCTACGTCGGTCACCTGCGGGAGGCCTTGGCGCTGCTGCGCAGGACCCTGGATGCAGCACGAGAGGCAGGCGACGTGCTGTTCGTCACCTATACCGCGAGCCACATCATCTCCACACGCCTGGCTCTGGGCCACCCACTCGCTGACGTGGAGCGCGAGGCCGAGGCTTTTCTCGCCTTCGTCCGGCAGAGGCGATTCGGGCTGCTGGTCGATTGCTACGCGGGGCAGCTTTCGGTGATCGCCGCGCTCCGCGGCGAGCAACCACGGTACGAATCTTTCGGGCAGCGCGACGAAGCGAGCCTGGAGCGGCACTTTGCGGAGGACAGGACACGGGCGTTCGCAGCGTGCTGGTACTGGATCCGCAAACTACAGATAGGTGTCTTCGCCAATGATGTCGCGGGAGCCCTCGAGGCGGCGCGACAGGCGGAGCAGCTCTTCTGGACGAGCTCGACGCATTTCGAGATGGTCGAGTATCGCTTCTATGTGGCGCTGGCCCATGCCCTCGCCGGCGATTCAGCGGCCATGGCGCCGCATGTCGAGCAGCTCAAGATCTGGGCCCAGCACAGCCCACAGACATTCGCCAACCGCCTTGCGCTCGTCGAAGCGGAAGTGGCGCGACTGGAGCAGCGCTGGTTGGACGCCGAGCGCGGCTACGAGCAAGCCATCGAGCTCTCGCGACAGTACGGGTTCATTCATCACGAGGGCCTCGCCTCCGAGCTGGCGGCACGCTTCTACGCCGCACGCGGCCTCGGTACCGTCGCGACGGCCTATCTCCGCAACGCGCGGAGCTGTTACGTGCGCTGGGGGGCCGAGGGCAGGATCAAGGCGCTCGACGAGGCCCATCCGGAGCTGCGCGAAGCCCGGAGCGCGGAGGCGACGACCACCGGCGACCTGCCGCTCGGGAAGCTGGACCTGGCGACCGTGGTGGAGATGTCGCAGGCCATTTCGGGCGAGATCGTGTTCCCGAGGCTGCTGGAACGGTTGATGACCCTTGCTGTCGAGTACGCCGGCGCGAAGCGGGGTCTCCTGATCACCACTCTCACCGGAGAGCTGCGGATCGAAGCAGAGGCCGAGGCCACTCCGGGCGAGATCATCGTCAGCTTGCGGAAGAGGATTGCGACCGGAGCCCAGGTCCCGGAGTCCATCCTCAACTACGTCGTCCGGACCCAAGAGGGCGTGGTGCTCCAGGATGGGGCCCAGCCGGGTCCGTTCTCCGCCGACGACTACCTCCGGACGAAAGGGCTCCGATCGGTTCTGTGCCTGCCCCTGGTCAAGCAGACACGGCTCGTCGGGATCCTCTATCTGGAGAACGAGTTGACCTCTCACGCCTTCACGGCGGAGCGAAGCGAAGTGCTCCGGCTCCTCGCCTTGCAGGCCGCGATCTCTCTCGATCACGCGCGCTTGTATGCGGAGCTGGAGGAGGCAGGACTCTACCTCGCGGAAGCGCAACGACTCAGCCACACCGGTAGCTTCGGCTGGCGCCCCTCGACCGGCGAGATCGTCTGGTCGGAGGAGACCTTCGCGATCTTCGGCTATCCGCGCGGGACGAAGGTGAGCCTGGAGATGGTGACCGCTCGCGTGCACCCCGAGGACCGCGAGGAGGTCGGACAGCTGATCGACCGGAGCTTGCGCGAACCCGGCGACTGGGAGATCGAGCACCGCCTCCTCATGCCGGATGGATCGGTCAAGCACCTGAAGGTGGTCGCTCGCATGGTCCAGGGAGCGCCGGAGGTCGAGTACGTCGGCGCGGTGATGGACCAGGCGGCGGCGAAGCGTGCCGAGCAGTCACTGGAGGAAACGAAGGTCCTCCAGCTCGCGAACGAACGGCTCGCGCTTGCCCTTCGCGGCTCGAACGTCGGCATCTGGGACTTCGACCTGCGCGAAGGCCCGATCCAGGAGGCGCCGGTGCATACGGTCAACATCTGGGGCCCGCTGGGATACGAGGACGACACCCGCGGCAGTCGCTCCGATCGGTTCGACCGGGAACGCTGGCATCCCGAGGATCGCCTTCAGGTCAGGCGGGCGCTGGAGAGGTGCCTCGACGGGAGTGACCTGTTCGAGGTCGTCGCCCGCCTCCGTCACAAGGACGGCTCCTACCGGTGGTCTCTCAACCGCGGCGTCGTCGTGCGCGATCCGGCCGAGAAGCCAATCCGCTTGATCGGAAGCAGCGTCGACATCACCGACCGGAGATTGCTCGAGGAGGAGCTTCGCCGTGCAAAGGAAGCGGCAGAGGCAGCCAACACCGCGAAGGACCAGTTCCTGGCGAACGTGAGCCACGAGATCCGCACCCCGATGAACGCGATCCTCGGGATGACCGAGCTTGCACTGGAGACCCCGGCCACGGACGAGCAACGCCTCTCGCTCTCGACGATCAAGTCGGCAGCCGAAAGCCTGCTGGTGATCATCGACGACTTGCTCCACTTCGCAAAGATCGAGGCGGGAAAGGTCGAGCTGGCTGCCGAGCCATTCTCGCCGGGTAGGGTCGTGCGCGAGTGCGTGCGGGCGCTCGCGGTCCGCGCGCACCGAAAGGGACTCGAGCTGATCTGCGACGTTTCCCCCGAGGTGCCCGGCGAGGTCCTGGGTGATGCGGTCCGCCTGCGGCAGGTGCTGGTGAACCTCATCGGCAACGCCATCAAGTTCACCGCCCGGGGCGAGATAGCCGTGACCGTCAGCGTGGCCGGCGCCGGAGTCCGGTTCTCGGTGCGCGACACCGGCATCGGCATCGCGCGCGATAGCCAACAACTCATCTTTGCGCCGTTCGAGCAGGCGGACGGCTCGACCACGCGCCGCTACGGCGGCACCGGACTGGGCCTGACCATCGCGGCGCGGCTCGTTGAGCAGATGGGCGGCCGGATCACGGTCGAGAGCGAGCCCGGCCGCGGCAGCACCTTCACCTTCACCGCGCTCCTCCAGGCTCGTCCCGGTCGGCGCTCGCCTCCACCGCCGGCGCAACTGGCGGGCCTTCGTGTGCTCGTCGCGGAGGACAATGTCTCGAACGGCCGGCTCCTGGAACGGTGGCTGCACAGCTGGGGGATGAAACCCAGGGCGGTGGCCGACGGCCCTTCGGCGCTGGCCGCGCTGCGCGAGGAGCCCTTTGCGCTGGCGGTGGTCGATGCTGCGATGGCTGGTCTGACCGCGATGCCGAGCACTCGCGTGGTGCTCCTCGGCGCCATCGAGCTCCCCGAGACGCTGATGCGCTTCCGCGAGCTCCGGGGGGACGCCCACGTTGCCAAGCCCGTCATGCCCGTCGAGCTCCAGGCGGCCATGCTCAGCGCCCTGGAGGGCCACAAGCCAGCCTCGGTACAGCCGTCCGCACCACACCCTGCCCGTCGGCGACTGCGAATCCTCGTCGCGGAGGACAACGATCTCAACCAGCAGCTGATGGGCCAGCTTCTTGCCAAGCGAGGGCACCAGGTCACCGTGGCGAGCGACGGGCGTGAGGCCCTGGCTCAACTCGTCTCATTCCGCTTCGACGCTCTGCTGCTCGACGTGCACCTCCCCGAGATCGACGGTTTCGAGGTGGTCAGGGCCATCCGGCAGCGCGAGCGGGGGACTGCTCAGCACCTGCACGTCATCGCGACGACCGCCCGCTCTCGTCAAGAGGATCGCGAGGCCTGTCTCGCCGCGGGGATGGATGATTTCCTGGGCAAGCCCATCTCCTCGGCTGCCTTGTGGGCTGCGCTCGACCGGGTGGAACCTGGAGCGACGGCGTCGAGCTTGATCGACGCGCGCGTTCTCCTCGCTGCCTGCGACCGGAACGAGGAGATCCTGACGAGGATCTGTTCGGCGCTTCGGACATCGCTCCCGGATCGCATCTCTTCCGTCGAGCGGGCCTTCGATCAGGGAGACGCGGCGCAGCTCCGGGAGATGGCACACAAGCTCAGCGGACTGCTCTCTCCCTTCTCGACCGTCGCGGGGGTCCTCGCCTCCGAGCTGGAGGCCCGCGCCGCGCGAGGCGACCTGCAGGTGTCACCCCTGGTGCAGAAGCTGGCAGCCATGGCGCCCGAGCTGATGCGCGAGGTGCGCGACCTCTCGCTGGACCGGCTCCAATCCCAGGCTCCCTGAGGGCGCGCGCCGACTCAGCGATTGGCCACCCTGGCCAGGATCTGAGCAGGCGGATGCTCGACGACCGGGCGGGGCGCTGCGGTTTGCCTGGCACGGAACCTGCCAGTGATCTTCGTCACGGATGGCTGAGTGAAGGGGTCTCGATGTGTGCTCGTTGAGAGGCCGCGACTGATGCAACACCGCGAATTGATCCTCGGCGTTCTCGCTACGCAGGCGCGCTTCGTGACCCCCGCCCAGTTCGTGGACGCTGCCTCGGCGTGGCTGATCGAGAAGGTGGGGCCCTCGGTGCTGGATCGGCTCGAGCGGTCGGGCGCGGTCACCCCGGAGCAGCGCGCGCTGCTCGAAAGCATGGCCGACGCGGCGTCTGCCCCCACCGAAGGTGCACGGAGTCGGGTGCTGGCCGCGCAAGATGAGCCGACGATGGTTTCTCTCGGCTCGGGGACTGGCCCATTCCCCCGGGAAGACGTCCGGTCCGGCCCTGAACTGTTCTCCGTCCCGCTGGAACGAGAAGGCCAGTACGTTCGCCTGGAAGAGGTCGGCCGCGGCGGACACTCGATCGTCCGGCGCGCGCTGGACCGTTTCACGGGCCGAGAGGTGGCCCTCAAGGAGCTGCTTCCCGGCTCAAACGATCAACCGACGCCGAGCTCGAGCGCGGTCGGAGCGCGCTTCCTGCGGGAGGTGCGCCTGATCGCCCTGCTGGAGCATCCAGGAATCGTCGCCGTGCATGAGGTCGCTCAGCGAGCCGATGGAACGCTGTTCTGCGCCGAGGAGCTGATCCGAGGCGAGACCCTCAAGGCTCGCCTTGCCCGGTGCAAGTCCCTTCCCCAGCGTCTGAAGCTCCTCCCCCACCTCGTCGACGCATGTCAGGCCATCGCCTACGCGCATGCGCGCGGGGTCATTCACCGGGACCTGAAACCGGCGAACATCATGGTCGGTCCCTTCGGTGAAACGGTCGTGATCGACTGGGGTCTGGCGACACGGCGTGGCGAGGCGGAGGAGACCGGTTCCGCCCCCGCGCCGCAGACGAGGTCCGAACCCGGACTGACCGTTGCCGGTGTCGCCCTGGGGACCCCGTCGTACATGAGTCCCGAGCAGGCGCGAGGCGCGCTCACGGAGATCGACGAACGAAGCGACGTCTTCGGCCTCGGGGCGATCCTGTACGAGGTGCTGTGCGGGCGGCCTCCTTTCGACGGGGCCACCAACGAGCACATCCTCGAGAACGTGCGGGCTGGGCAGATCCTTCCGACCCGGCTGGCGTGCGCCGAGGTTCCTCCCGAGCTCGCGGCCATTGCCGAGCGCGCTCTCCAACGCGCTCCCGGCACTCGGTATCCCAGCGCCGAGGCTCTGGCGAAGGATCTGCTCGCCTATCGCGCCGGTGACCGGGTGCAGTCCTACGAGTATCCTCCCTGGGAGCTGGTCAGGAAGTTCTGCGGACGCCGCAGGAGGCTGAGCGTCGCCATCGGCGTGGCGCTGATGCTCCTCGCCGGCTCGTCGGTGAACACCTGGTGGCACCGCCGGCTGTCCCAAGTGACCTCGGCTGCCTCGCTGGTCGAGCGCACCCCGGGGGCGGAACAGGGCACCGAGTGGGGCCGTGCCACCGGCGGCAAAGAGCTCTCCGGTCTCTCCTGCGAGCTGGTGAAGCCAGCGGCTGATACGAGGAAGGGCCGGGAGGGGTCGGTGTTGCGCCCGCTCTCTCGGAGCGGAGGAAAGCTCGCTGCGACCATCGTTGATGGTGCGATCACGGCGATGTGACGCCGCTTGATCCCGAAGCCACGTTCCGGTTTCAGCCTTCCATGCGACGGAAGGCTCGGTACCCGGGTCCGGGAGAAACCGCCAGAGGAAGCGCCAAGATCCCGGGCGGAGTAGCTACCCTCCGGAGAGGAAAGCGCCTGGCCGTGGCCTTGACGGCACCGGGGCGCATCCGCAACGTCACCGCCGCCCCTCGGCGAGCCGTACGCGGTACGGACGGGACCCCCGCGGGTGCTATCGCGCCATCACGCAGGGAGGATGAGGCAATGGCCACGTTCCAAGGCATGTCCCAAGAGGACAAACTCAACGATACTGAGATTTTGAACAGAGCTCTTTTCTTCGAGAATCGGGGCATATGGGCCTACCGCTTTGCAGCCGACAAGCTGAGCGCCTCCGAGGTGGGCCGAACAGTCCTTGCCCTCGCCGATCAAAACCGGGCGGATCACGAGAAGCATCAAGATCTCCTCGGGAATGCAATCATCAGCTTGGGTGGCACTCCCGTCAAAATGGAAAAAGAATACGACCTTTCTTCTTTCATTAGTAAGGGCCAAGGCAATCTCGAAAACGACGTCAACATCGCCAAGCTCGCGCTTACACTGGAGGTGGGCGCTGCGGCCGGCTACGTGTCCGATACGATGAAGTTGAGGTCCCCCGTCCTGATCGAGCTCGAGGCGGGGATTGCGTGTGTGGAAGCGATCCATGCCGGACGCATTCGTGCTGCGTTCAATGACCTGGGGCTCAAGGTCCCGGTTGTTCCCAACGCGGTGCTGAACGCCAACAGTCGGAGCGACTGGGTGATCAAGGTCTGAATCGGAACCGAGGGAACGCAACGCTGAGCCGACCACCGAGCCGGCCTGTCTTTCAGCCTTCCAGGGCCTGGAGCAGGATTCGGAGCGTACCGGCAAGCAGCCTCACTCCGCCGGTGCGTGGCCTAGGCACGCCCAGCGGCGCCCCCGGGCGGACGACGAATCCCGGAATTGTCCGTCCCCCCGCGCGAGACTCGCACCGGGGCCGCCCCGGCCGGATAAGCTTCCGGTCGGGGCGTTCCCATGCCCGACAAGGAGAGGGAGACCGAGTCGGTCAGTCAGACGGTCAGGGGGGAGTCGCCCACCGAAGGGAGCGCCCCACTCGCCGGAGATGTCCTGCTCGGGCGGTTCAAGCTGGCGCGGCTCCTCGGCCGCGGCGGGATGGGTGAGGTCTACGAGGCGCGTGACCTCCGGCTCCACGTCACGGTGGCAGTCAAGACCATCCGGCAGCGGGATGGCTCGGATGTCGGACTGCTCGACCGCCTGCGCCGCGAGGTTCAGCTCGCGCGAGCGGTGACTCACCCGTACGTGTGCCGGCTCTTCGACTTCCATGAGGGAGAGGGCCCGACGGGACCCATCGCCTTCATCACGATGGAATTCCTCGACGGGGACACGCTGGCCGACCGGCTCCGGAGCGGACCAGTCGCGCCCCGGGAGGCGCTCCCCCTGCTCGAGCAGATGGCGGAGGGCCTTGCCGCGATTCACGCCAAGGACCTGGTCCACCGCGACTTCAAGCCGAGCAACGTCATGCTCGTCCAGGACAGGTCCGGGCTCCGCGCAGTCATCACGGATTTCGGCATCGCTCGCCCGGCGCGGACGGAGATCGACACCGACTGGGGCGGAACGGCGGTGGGCGCAGTGGTCGGAAGCCCGCTGTACATGGCGCCAGAACAGCGGGCCGGAGACACCGTGACGGCGCGGACCGACATCTACGCGCTGGGCCTGGTTGCGCACGAGATGCTCACCGGGGGGCTCCCTGACCGGGGACGGATGGGCCGGCTCCCCCGCGGGTGGAACAGACCGCTCCGCCGCGCACTCGATGCCGATCCCGCCAGGCGATACGAAGCCCCGCTGGAGCTGATCCCGGACGTCCTCCGGCAGAAGCGGAGACTGCTGAGCGCCGGAACCGCGGCGCTCGTCCTGGCCTTGCCGGTGGCCGCCGCTCTGCTGGCGTACCGCTTCCACCCGACGACCGCAGAGGTCTACGTCGATCCACGCTCCATCGCCATCCTGCCGCTGATCAATCTCGGAGGAGGGACGACGGACGATGCGTACTTCAGCGCGGGGCTGACCGAGGACATCCTCATCCAGCTGGCCAAGGTACCCGGGCTCCGGGTCCGTTCCCCGATGTCCGCCGAGGGCTACCAGCGAGGCAACAAGACCCTCCAGCAGGTCGGCGCGGAGCTCGGCGTGGCGAACATCCTCGGAGGAAGCGTGCGACGCGTCGGGAACAGGATGCGAATCACAGCAGAGCTGATCGATGCGCGCTCGGGGCAGCACCGCTGGGCGGAGCTCTACGACCTCGAGCCCAGGGACGTGCTCGACGTGCAGAGGGACGTCGCGGCCAAGGTGGCCACCGCGCTCGCGCTGAAGCTCACCGCCAGGGCCGATGGCCGACTCGAGCGAGGGACGACGACGAACGCCGCCGCCTACGATCACTACCTGCGGGGCGTCTCGAAGGCCGAGGCATGGGCGGCCGCGGTGAGGTCGGAAGGGGGAGCCGACGCAGGGACGAATCTCGAGGCCATCGCGGAGTTCCGGAACGCGGTGACGCTCGATCCCCGGTACGGGCTCGCGCACGCGTGGCTTGCGACGGTGTACACGCGGCACGCGATGTTCATCGAGGGTGGCGGCCCCGAACTCCAGGAGAAGTGGACCGAGCTCGCGAAGGAGGAACGCCGCAAGGCGCTCGAGCTCGAGCCGGGGCTGTCTCTCAGCCCGCCCTACGCCCCGCCCGGAGTTCCGAGCGAGCCCTGAGGAATCGCCCGCGTCGCGCGGGCCCCGCGCCGTGGGCACCCTTGCCGGGACGTTGCCTGGTGTTTGGGCGTAGCCTTGGCAGCGTCCCGGCGACTGGCTTCACCTCGCTGACGCGACCGCCAGTACGTTCTTGTAGATGACGCCATCCTTCATGATGACGACGAAGCTTTGCTCAGGTCTTGCGATCAGGCTGATGTCGGCCGTCGGATCACCGTTGACAAGAAGCAGATCAGCCAGCGCTCCCTCGCGAACGATCCCGACGGGTCCCGTGTACGGGCTTCGCTTTCCGGAGAGGGCCAACAGTTCACCATTCGTCCCCGTGGCCATCGCCAGGGCCTCTGCTGGCGAGTACCATCGCGTCAGACTGGCCAGGATGTTGCCCTGCCGTGCAGCCAGCGCACCCGAAAACAAGACGTCCGTTCCGAAGGCAGTCTTGATTTTGTATTTCTTTGCCAGTTGATAAGTTCGATCCGTCCCGGCGAATACCTCCTGGGCCTTGTTCCATTCGTTCGAGCCACGCGGGAATGCGTCAGCCAGCTCCGGTGGAAAAGGCTGGGTGCTCAACCAGATACCCTTGCGTGCCATGAGCCGTGCCGTCTCTTCATCCATGAGATTGCCGTGCTCGATGCACTGAACGCCCGCGTCGATCGCTTGGCGGATGGCGTCCGACACATAGGCATGCACGGTGACGTAAGTTCCCCAATTTTTCGCCGCCACCACGGCGGCCTGCAGTTCAGGCTCGGTGAAGGTGATGACGTCCAACGGGCTGTGCGGCGAGGCGACTCCACCGCCTGCGGTGAGCTTGATCTGCGAAGCTCCGTGCATGAGTTGTTCACGGACCCGCATCCGCACTTCGTCCGGGCTGTCCGCGATGGCGGTGTCCCCGAGCAGGTCGAATCGCGACCCGGGCGCGCCCAGGACGCGTGGCAAGTCCGAGAGCTCCCGGAAGTCACCGTGGCCACTCGTCACGCTGATCACTGCACCTGACGGATAGATACGCGGCCCGGAAACCAAGCCCTCGTCGATGGCCTGCTTGAGCCCAAAGACTGCCCCGCCGACGTCCCGCACCGTCGTGAACCCGCGCATCAGGGTCCGGGTGGCCTCGGCTCCGGCGACGAGGGCCAGATAGGAGCGGTCGGCCTTCAGAGCAACGGCAAGCGGGGGCACGGCGAGCATGGCGTGCCAGTGCATGTCGATCAAGCCTGGCATCAACACGCGCCCCGATCCGTCGATGACCAGTGCGTCGGACTCCGCCTTCACGCCTGCGGCAATCCGCGTGATCCGGTTTCCCTTCACGAGAACATCGCGGGGCCCGGAGACCTGACCGGACTTACCATCGAAGATACGCACATTCCTGAAGAGGATGGAGGAAGCCTTGTTCGCTGGTGCTCGTGCATCGGCTGCTGCCGCAGCCGTTGCCGCCGGAGTGCTTGCTGGAACCTGCTGCCCTTGGGCGCCAAGAGCGACGCATCCGAGCACCGCGAACAGCAGTTGCACGATGCCGCATCGCGACCGCGAACGGCGCCAGTTCAACATGAGAGGACTCCTCGATGCTCCACGGGCAACGTGATCGCCTTCTTCAGAAGCACCTCTATCCTCCCTACGGCGAAGTCGCGGCCATACGCAACGCCCGGACGGCCCTCCGGAACGGCCGTGCTGTTCCCAACGCCGAGTGTGCTGCAAGCTGCTGGCGGCAAGGTCCCATGGGGCGCTGGGCGACCGGTCACGAGTCGACACTTGGGACGGTGGCGGCCGCTTGACCTGTCCGCGGAGACGAGTTCACTCGGATCGCTTCATTCTCTTCCGGGCGGGACTTGCCGCGCGGCCGTCGCCAGAGGACAAACGGAGGCCTGGGGGGGGGTGGAGTGACCGGGGAGGTGCCCGATGGACGTGGCGCGCATGGGCTGTGTCTTCGTCTCGAGCGCCGTCCTCCTCGCTGCCTGCGCCGGAGTGTCCGGGGGCGGCTCGAGGACCGCGCTCCTCAGCGCAGCGGACTCGGAGACATCAGCTCTCGAGTTCCGCGCCGTGGCCACCAAACTGGCCATCCGGGTACCCGGGCTGGTCGAGCTGACTGGAGACCGGATGCTGGCGCGGACCTTCGATCCCGAGCTCCGGCGCCGGGCCCTGCTCTGGAAGCTCGATGGCACCGCGGCATTTCAACAGGCGCTCTTCCGTTCCGATCCTCTCGGCGCGGCGGTCGAGACGTGGACACTGGCGATCCAGGTCCAGGACGCGGTCGAGAGCAAAGACCTCCGGGATACCTTCGGCAACCTCCAACCCATTGCTCAGGAAGGCGCACGGAGCATCACTGCAGCGATCGAGGCGGAGACGAGATTCATCGTCCGGAGGCCGGAGGGCTACACCCGTCTGAAGGAATTCGTCACCGAGTGGGCGCACGAGAACCCCATCAGTCTTCCCTTTTCGACGCGCCCTTCGATCCAGCCGCTGCTCGCCCGGATTGCCAGCAGTCAGCAGTTGGGACTCATGGAGGCATTCGGGTCGGTCACCGCCTCCGTGGCCGACTTGAACACCAAGCTCGACATCTACGCCGCCTCGCTTCCCAAGAGCATCCGCTGGGAGGCCGAGCTCGCGGCGATCGATGCGTCGCGCACCGACACGGGCCGCCTGGCGCTGGCCACGCTCCAGTCTGCGAACGGGGTCCTCGGCCGGGCAAACACTCTTCTCTCCAATGAAGGGATGAAGGAGCTCTCGGGCGCTGCGGTGAGCTCGCTCCGCGGCGAGCGCGTGGCCGTGCTCGCCGACATCGACCGGCAGCGGATCGATACCTTCCAACGGCTAGGGCAGGAGCGCGCGGCGGTGCTGAGCGGGATCGATGGCCAGCGGATAGCCACTCTGGCCGACCTGGACGCGAAGATCGCCCGGGGACTGGAAGGCGCGGAACGCATGCGAGCGCAGACCATGACCGACGTGGAAGGCATGCTGACTCGTACGCTGGTCCGGATCGCGGTCGCGCTCGGGGCGCTCATGACGCTCGGCGCGCTCCTGGTCTGGCTGGTGCTCCGATCGGGGGCCCTGCGTCGGCCCCCGACCGGAACCTAGGCTCCAGGGACAGGCCACCGTCGTCCGGTCAGAGGGGCGTGACGGCGCCCGGGTCGACAAGCTCCGGCGGACGCGAGCTGAACAGAACACGTAGACGGAGCGCCAGACGCTCCGCGGGCGCCAGTTCGCGCCTCTTTCGAACGATCTGCATGGCCATCACAGGCTCGTCGGTGACGATGTTGTCCACACCGCGTTCGATCATTCGCAGGACCACCTCGGCGCGGTTCACCGTCCAGACATGCACCTCCTTGCCCGCTGCATGGGCTCGCCGGACCACCGCCGAGGATGTGCGCGCCGAGTTGAGACACAGGAAATTGGCATCAGCGCGGCTCACGTCGCCGACCGCAGCTGCCACGATCTGCCCGGTCTTGAGCCGCGGCTCGATTGCCTTGATCTCTCTCAACGCGGCGGCGTTCAACGAGGTGATCACCGCCTGGTCGAGGAAGTCCTTTTGACGGAGAACCTCCACGACCGCAGACGCGAGGAGTGGGTCCGGGGCGTTGTACTTGAGCTCCACATTCAGCTTGATGGCTCCGCGGACCAGGTCGATCACCGCCGCGAGCGAAGGAACGCGCTCATCTCTGAACGCCGCGCCGTATTTCAGCCCGACGTCGACTCCGGCCAGGTCTGCCATCGTCAGATCGCCGATTCGGCGTGGATCCCCTGCCATCCGCATTAGGTCCCGGTCGTGCAGCACGATGACCTCGCCGTCTCGAGTACGCTGCACGTCGAGCTCTGCGTAGGTCGCATGCGCGTCGATCGCTGCCCGGAACGCCGCGAGCGTGTTCTCTGGTGCAACGCTGGAGTTTCCCCGGTGCGCAGTGATTTCCACACCCGGTTCCGGAACGGGCCGGGAGAGGATGAACCATGCAGCACCCGATCCCACCAGCGTTGCCACCAGCAGCACAGCCACCGAGCCGACGCCGAACCTCTTCCGATCGATCTCCACCGACACCGGTGGTCGCCACGGAGGAGCATCGGGCTGCTCGACATACATCCTGGTCACCAGAGACTGATGACCTGCGATCAGCACCCCGGACTCGAGGACGGTCCCGGCCAGTGCCACGACTGAGAAGAAAACTGTCAGTAGAAGTACCCGCGACAAGTTGACGCCAGCCCACCTCATCGCCGCGGTCTCCACGGGGCGAGCAATGATGGCAACCAGCAGCGCCGCCGTCAGCACGAGGAGCCCCCAGGAGCCGAGCGCGACCACGATCCACGCAAGTCGCTCATGACTCCTCCGAGCGCTCTCCTCCAGCGCCTGGAGGGGGGCAACGTTCTCGAAGACGAGAATCGGCACCGAAAAGATCCAACGTGCGAGCTGGTGGATCGCCACTGCGGCGTAGGCCGCGCCCAGCAGCATCATCAACGTCAGAGCGCCCCACCACCGCGCAGGACGCAACGCCAGGTAGTAGTTGATGTCGTGTGCACGCAGCAGCGCGTACCACGCGAGGAACGCCCCGAGCAGGAAGGGCAAGGCAAGCAGCAAGAGACGGCCGAGGATGTACGCCCCGAGGAGCATCAATGCCGGCCACTGACGAAGGACCAGGGCGATGGTCGAAGCGAGCGTCAGCTGCTGGCGCGCGATGGCATGACCCGCGATCCAGCTCTGTCCCGCAAACTCGGCGAGTAACGCTGCAACGGTGAGCAAGGCGGTCGCCAACAGCAAGACCGCGCCCGCAGGGGAAAGCGCGAACGCCGCAAGGTCGAAGTTGGTGACCAGGGGCTCACCCGAAAGGCGAACCAGTCTGCGGGCCGCCCAGGCCATCAGAGGCCCGAGCAACGCGAGTGTCGCGAGCTGGACCAGCACCTGGAAGGCCAGTGACAGGCGAACGTGAAAGCAGAGATCGACCCACGTTCGAGCCGCAAGGGAAGCCAGGTCCATGTGGGCTCCTTCGATGGCAGGCGTCACCGCGGGCGAAGGTTGCGAACCTCCGCTCTTGCTTCCTGGTGCAGGGGCAGGTCGTCGTCGGCGTCCTTCCACAGGCGTAGGAAATCCTCGTAGGAGGTAAGCGCTGTCGCATCGGCGCCGGTCAGGTGCTGTGCGCGCGCGAGGTGGAGCCGCGCCATCGCTCCGATGGCCCAGCGCTCGACCAGTCCGCGATGGGTCACGACCTTCTGGAACTCGGCAGTGGCTGCCCGCCCGTCACGCATCCGGAGGTAGGCCAGGCCACGGAGGTAGGCGGAGTAGAGACCCGGAAGCGCCGCCCACGTGCTCAGCTCGTACCTCTCGGCGGGGCGGAGCGCTTCGATGGCGCCGGCAGGATCGTTGGACTCCAGCCTGATCGCGGCGTCGATCAGCGGCAGGCCGTAGCTCCGGACGAGGGTATGAGTGGGAAAGTCCCGGCGAAGCGCGTCGGCGGCGTACCGAGCGGCGTCGAGCTGGCCAGTGCGGGCCAGGGTCAACACCGTCAGCATCCGCGTGGGGAGCCTTGGGTCCGGAGTGACCTCCGCAGCGGGCGCCTTCTCCCTCACCCCGGCCTCCGCACGCATCAGCGTCCAGCTCAGCTGGAAGGCCAAAGATGCGCTGTCCTCGGTCGCCACGCGGTCCGCTCTCTCCAGCATCTGGCGCGAGGCGTGGAAGCGTCCGTGGAAGGCCTCGCCCATCGCCCGGGCCTTCAGAAAGAACGATTCAGCAGGCCTCCCCTCGGCCCAGCTCCATTGCGTCTGCATCGCGCCAAGGTCGTCCTCCAGGAAGGCGACCAGCGCACGCCGCTCGCGCAGGTCCGGCGTATCGAAGCCTCGCTGGAGCCCGGCGTCGTAGACGTTTCTCGCTTCCTCCAGTCGATCCACCAGGAGGGCCCGGTTGAGCCACCCCTGGTACGTCCAGGGCGCCGGGAGGAGGCGGGCGGCCTCTCGTGACTCGCCGAGGGATCGGTCCAGCTCGCCAAGGTCCGACAGACAGATCGCGAAGTTGTTACGGGCGATCACGTTGTGAGGAAACGTCTGCACCCATTGCTCGACGACGGTGCACAAGCGGTCCTCCTGTCCCATCACCGCCCGGTAGTAGGTGCTCTCGACGTTGAAGCGCTCCGGGAGGGTCAACTGGTCCCGGAGCTCGAAGGCCCGCCGACTCGAATCCGCCGAGAGGGCGAGGTGTCCGTCGTTCGCCTGCGCGTTGGAGAGCGCGAGATGCGCGACCGCGAACTGGGGATCGGTCCTGACTGCCCGCTCGTAGTAGGGGAGCGCATCGCGCCAGCTTCCCGCCAGGTGCCGCCGGTAGCCGAGGGTCAGGAGCTGCAACGCTTCCGGTGAGGCACTGGTCGCGCGCTCCAGCGGCGCGTCGAATCGGGCGATGGACTGGGCGGGCTCCCCGAGGAGGGTCCGTAGCTGCGCGGTGGCGATCCCCAGCTCGTGGACGACTGCGTTGCGGCTCGCCGAGTCGCGGGAGATGGAGCCAATGGTCGAACCCGATCGACAGTCGACCGCGCTCAGCCCGAGCCGCAGGTGGTTGCCGGCGTCGGCGATCGATTGTGCAACCACGACCCTGCCCCCGGTCCGACGGCAGATCTGGAGCGCGATCTCCGGAGTGACTCGCGTGCTTTCGCCGAGATTCATCGGGGTGAGCGCAGCGCGGACCTTCGAGTCCGCCAGGACGTTGAGGTACGGGGTTTGCTCCAGGGCGATGCGGAGGGCGGTGTACAGCGCCTCGTCGAACACTTCGTCGCCGGTCTGGTTGGTGAGGTGAGCGATGATCAGCGTATCGGCCGGCTCGAGCACGACGGTCGGGCGGGTACGGTTCAGCCACAGCCCGCCGGCGACCACCAGCGCGACCAGGACAGCGCCCGCTATCCAGTTCCGGGAGCGCCACCTCGCTGGCCGGGCGACCCGGTCGCAGATGCGCTCCAACTCGGTCCGTACCTCGGCCGCGGTCTGGTACCGACGCGCCGGCTCGTTCTCCAGGAGCTTGCCGAGGACCCTCTGCAGCGCCCGCGGAACCGCCGCCAGCAAAGGCTCAGACGGGCCCAGCACTCCCGTTGGGGGAGGGGTCGCGGTGGGGCGCGGTTCCGCGGACGCGGCGAGCGCTTCCTGGGGGAAGGCCCGCCGGCCAGTCGCCATCTCGTAGAGGACCACCCCCAGCGAGAAGAGGTCGGTGCGTGCATCGAGCGCCTCTTTGCGCACCTGCTCCGGGGACATGTAGCCGGTCGTTCCCACATCGGCCCCGGTCCGCGTGAGGCCTGGCTGGGTGACCGGGCTGACCCCGTCGGTGGCACCCTGCTCGTCGCGCTGTTTGACGCCGGTGTCCTTCGCCACCAGCTTTGCCACCCCGAAGTCGAGCACTTTCACCGGCCCTTGCCGGGTGAGGAAGATGTTGGCCGGCTTGATGTCCCGATGGACGATGTCCTTCTCGTGCAGCGCCTGCAGGCCGCTGCAGACCTGGATCGCGATGTCGAGGAGGGGAAGCTGGGGAAGGGGCGCCGGCGCGGAGGCGGCGATGCGCTCGAGCAACGTCTCGCCGTCGAGCAGCTCCATCACGATGAAGGGCTGACCCTCGAACTCCTCGATGTCGAAGACGGTGCAGATGTTCGGATGATTGAGCGCGGAAGCGGTCCGCGCTTCCTGCTCCAGTCGCCGCAGCGCGACCGGGTCGCTCGCCAGCTCCCCGGGGAGGAACTTCAGGGCGACCCGCCGTCCCAGCTTGAGGTCCTCCGCCTCGTAGACCATCCCCATCCCACCGCCGCCGAGCACTCCCAGCACGCGGTACTGACCGACCTTCTTGCCCTGGAGATCACCGAGAGGGTGCCTGGCGACTGTGGGGGGGCCCGCTGGCGTGGAGGGGGTCCCGGAATCCGCGCCGGTGAGAGGCCATTCAACGGCGGGGAGCAGGCGGTACCCGCGTCGGCCGAGCGTCTCGATGTAGCGGGGTTCCGATGCGGAGTCGCCCAGCGCCCGTCGTAGCAAGCCGATCGCCACGTTGATGCTGTGGTCGAAGTCGACGATGGTGTCGTTGGGCCAGAGCGCCTTCTTGATCTCGGCGCGGGTGACGAGCTTGCCCCCCCGCTCGATCAGCATCCGCAGGATCTGGAAGGGCTGCTCCCGGAGCAGAATGGTGCTGGCCCCCGGATCCACCCCTAGATCACGGAGCTCACCGGACCGGAGGTCGACCTCGAACGACCCCAGTCGAGCGCGAGCTGAAGGCCCTCTCCCGGTCGCCGCCATGCCCATTTTCACTATTCACGGCGGCAAATGACCGCCAAATGAGCGTCAGTGTATCGAAGGGGCCACCCCCGCGTCGCTAGAAGCCGGCCATGCGCACCGGGGCTCGCGTCGGCACGGCTGTTGACAAAGGGACGGAACGCGGCGCGACCGAAACGACCTTCGGGTACCGGACCGCCCCCTGGGGCGCCTGCATCGACCACCTGAGCGGGCAGTCGTCACCCGATCGCCTTGCCCAGGGCGGCATCGAGCTCGCGATCCGACTGCGCCGTCTGCAGAGGCGCAGGCCAGTCTCCGCCCGCTGGTCGTTTTACTCGGAGCCGGACGCTTGACCCACCACCAAAGCAACTCGAGAGGAGAATCGAAAATGAAGACCACACCGACGATCATCCTGGTGCACGGATTCTGGGGCGGCGCGGCGCACTGGGCCAAAGTCATCGTCCAGCTGTCGCGGATGGGCTATCGGTCGATCCGCGCGGTCGAGAACCCGCTCACCTCCCTGGCTGACGACGTCGAGCGAACGCGCAAGATGGTCGTCCAGGCGAGTGGCCCGGTCCTGCTGGTCGGTCACTCCTATGGCGGCGCGGTGATCACCGGTGCAGGCGGCAGTCCGAACGTCGTCGGGCTCGTCTACATCGCCGCCTTTGCGCCAGACGTCGGCGAATCGCTCGACCAGATCATGCACGCTGCACCGCCACCGGCCGGCGCCGCCAACGTCGCGCCCGACAGCGACGGCTACGTCTGGATCGATCCCACGAAGTTCGGCGAAAGCTTCTGCCAGGATCTTCCGGCAGACGAGCAACTGGTCATGGCGGTCACCCAGAAGGCGCCGCTGGGAAGCACCTTCGGGGACAAGACCGTCGCGCCGGCGTGGAGGACCCGGCCCTCCTGGTACCAGATCTCCAGCGAGGACCGGATGATCCATCCCGACAACCAGAGGCGCATGTCCGCCCGGCTCGGCGCCAGAAAGGTCGTCACGCTGGCGGCAGGGCACGCGTCGCTCGCGTCGAGGCCCGTCGAAGTCTCGACGCTCATCGACGAAGCGGCCAGAGCGACCGCATCTTCGAACGCGAACAGCGAAGGAACGGTCACGTGACCAGACCTCGTGCCAAAGCCTTCGGCGAGAAGAGGCTCACCGGCGAGGTGCTGCGGCGCATGCGCAGGACGAAGAATCCCCGCCTGAAGCAGGTGATAAGGAGCTTCGTGAAGCACCTGCACGCGTTCGTGCGCGAGGTGAAGCCCACGCCCCAGGAGTGGATGACCGGGATCCAGTTCCTCTCCGAGACCGGCCGCTGGTCCACGGACAAGCGCCAGGAGTACATCCTGCTGTCGGACACGCTCGGCGTCTCCATGCTGGTCGACGCGCTCAACCACAGCGCGGCGAAAGGCGCGACCCAGTCGACCATCCTCGGGCCGTTCCACCGCCAACAGGCGCCTGAGTATCCGCTGGGAGGCAACGTCTCCAGGAACGGAACGGCCGACGGCGAGCCCTGCGAGGTCTCCGGCACCGTGCGCGATACCACGGGGAAGCCGCTCGGGGGCGCGAAGCTCGACATCTGGGAGGGCGGGGCGGACGGCCTTTACGACTCGCAGAGGGGCGACGAGATGAACCTCCGCGGCGTCTTCCGCACCGACGCGACGGGCCGGTTCCATTTCCGCTGCGTGACGCCGACCTTCTACCCGGTGCCGCACGACGGCCCGGTCGGCAAGTTGCTCACCGCCACCGGACGCCACCCGATGCGCCCGCCGCACCTGCACTTCTGGATCACCGCGTCCGGCTACCAGCCGCTCGTCACTCACCTCTTCGCGCGGGGCGGCAAGTACCTCGATTCGGACGCGGTCTTCGGCGTCAAGCCGGAGCTCATCACCGACTTCAAGAAAGGCAACGACGGCCTCACACGCGCGAGCTTCGACTTCGTGCTCATGCCGGAGAAGAGAAGGAAATGAGAGTTTGGCTCTTGGTCCAAGGAAGAATCGGCGGGGTCGTCGCCGGGTCAGGGACGATGGGGGACGATGTCACCCGCAACCGCTGGCCTCGGTGTGAAAGGCACGCTCTTCGGCGGGCGTCTGATCGAGGGTCCTCCTGGGCCGTTTTCTGCTTCGTGGTCCTTTTTCCGATGCTGTCGGTCGGAGCGGTCCGCCAGTCTGCCGCTCTTCCGGAACATCTGCGCGACACCGGTCTGTACTCCGACTGGGAACGCAAGGAGCTGGCGGCTGGAAATCTCCCTTACGTTCCCCAGTACCCGCTGTGGAGTGACGGAGCGGACAAGCGCCGCTGGATCCACCTGCCCTCGGGCACGGTCATCGACGCCAGTGCTCCGGATGCCTGGAGATTTCCAGTGGGCACCCGAGTGTGGAAGGAATTCGGCGACGCGCGTCCCAGAGAGACTCGCCTCATCGTCCGGACCTCCTCGGCCTGGCTTTACGCCACCTATCGATGGATGGCCGACGGGACCGATGCCGTTCTCGTTCCCGAGGAAGGGGCGGTGGAGGTCGATCCGAGCTGGCCCGGTGGCCGATACGTGTTCCCTTCGCGCTCCGACTGCCTGACCTGCCATGAGGGGCGGCCGACGCCGATCCTGGGGTTCAGCGCCCTGCAACTCTCGCCCGATCGGGACCCCGCTGCGGTCCACGCTGAGGTGCCTGTGGCTGGCGCGCTCGATCTCTCGTCCCTGGTGCAGCGGCGGCTGATCCGCGGGCTACCCAGGGACTGGAGCGACCATCCGCCCCGCATCGCCGCCTCGACGCCGCGCGAGCGGGCCGCCCTCGGTTATCTGCATGGCAATTGCGGCCAGTGCCACAACTCCCAGGGGCCGCTCGCGAGCCAGGGCCTCGATCTCTGGCACGACCCCGGCCGCAGGGGGCGCAAGGAGCCGGCACTTGCCACCAGCCTCCTCCGGCCCAGCGCTTTCCGGATTCCCGGGCAGCCGCCCGCGCAGACAGCCCGGCTGTGGCCAGGTGCCCCCGAACGGAGCGCGCTGCTGGTGCGGATGAGTGCGCGGCACACGTTCGCCCGGATGCCGCCGCTGGCGACACAGATCGTCGATGCGGAAGCGGTGCAGCTCGTCGAGCGCTGGATCGACGAGCTGCGCACCTCAGCCGGACCTGAAAGCTTTGAATCACGCCGTCCCTAGAAGGAGCAGTCGATGAAAGGCAAGGCAGGGTGGTCGATTGCCGTGATCGTTCTCGCCGGGTCCGGAAGCCTGACCGCCGCTGCTGCGGAACAGGGGCAGAAGCCGGGAGCTCCTCCTTCGCTCAAGCTCGGTCCCACTGCCCGTCGGGGCGAATACCTGGTTCGAATCGGCGGCTGCAACGACTGTCACACGCCCTGGGAGATGGGTTCCCAGGGGCCTGCGCCCGACATGTCCCGAATGCTGTCCGGGCACCCTGAGCAGCCGGAGCTACCGACTGCTCCGGCTCTCCCCTCGGGACCCTGGAGCGTGACCATGACTGCGACGCACACCGCCTTCTCCGGGCCCTGGGGAACCAGCTTCACCGCCAACCTCACTCCCGACAAGGAGACCGGACTGGGGAACTGGACCGAGCGCAACTTCCTCGAGGCGATGAGGAACGGGCGCCACCTGGGCCGGGGGCGACTCATCCTTCCTCCCATGCCCTGGTTCAACCTGGCCCCGGCCACGGACTCCGATCTCAAGGCCATCTGGGCGTACCTGCGGAGCATCCCGGCCATCAGGAACCGCGTTCCCGATCCCTTGCCGGATGTCGCTGCTGCCTCCGCGGCTCCAGGGCCAGCGGGCACGCGTTGAACTCGGGACTTCAAAATGACAACGACTGACAGCCCATACGCCGATACGCGCGACATGTACCTGGCGCACGCCATGTTCCGGCGCGAGTTAGGCCTGATGCCGGGGCTGGTTCGCGGTGTCTCTGCCGGCGATCAGGAACGCACGCAGATCGTCGTTGAACACATCGAGCTCGTGAACATGGTCCTGCACCATCACCACGCCGGGGAAGACAAGCACCTCTGGCCCAGGCTGCTGGAGCGGGGCTCCGAGGAAGTCGCCACGGTCGTGCAGCTGATGGAGAACCAGCACGAAGGCATTGAGGAGCTGCTCGCCGAAGCGTCCACGGTGCTGGGTGCCTGGCGAAGCAGCAGTGCCTCCGAATCCGGCGAGGCCCTCGCCGATGTTCTCGAACGATTGGCTTGGCAGCTCGACGAGCACATGCGCATGGAGGAGGAGCGCGCGCTCCCGATCGTCGCGAAGTACATCACTGCGGCCGAGTGGGGCGCGATGGTCCAGGAAGGGGCGGCTGAGATCCCCCAGGAGCGTGTTCCTCTCGTGCTCGGGATGATGATGTACGAAGGAGATCCTGGAGTCATCCAGGGAATTCTCTCCCACTTGCCGGCGGCCGCGCGCGAGTCCCTGACGGACCTGGCCTCGCGAGCATTCGGGACGCAGTCCACGCGCGTCCACGGGACCGCGACTCCTTGCCGCGGGAGCGACTGATCGCCGGCGTCGGCTGAACTCACAGGCTTCGACGGAGTCGTGCAACCAGAGGCCGTGGGGCTCTGCTGCGTCGATGGTGCCGCGGACTGACCCGAAGGTCGCAGGGTCAATCCCGCCCCCGCAACTCTGGGGACCGAACCACCCCGTGGTCGATCTCCGGACAGAAGCGTCCGCGCAGTCCCGCACCACGTGAAACATGGGCCTGTCGTGGGCGTTCTAGGTGCAGGAGCACTCCGAGAATGCATCCGCCCAAACGAGTCACCGCACGCCCGGAGGAGAAAATGGTCCAGGCGCTCGAAAACCTCGCCGTTGCTGACGGCGATCCAGTGAGGACAGAGCACATCGCAACCGCGTTGACAGCAGGAAGGTTTGCCTATGACGACGGTGCCACTCAGACCTTCGAACCCGGCGGTGGCACCACATACGTCGAGCACGAACAGCGCTCGCATGGTGAGTGGTCTGTGGACAGTGAAGGCCGTTTCTGCTCGTTCTGGCCGCCAAGCTACCGTGCCTGTTACGATCTCCACTGGATCGTGGAGGATGGCCGCGTCGTTGGTCTCAGATTCACCGAGCTCGACCGCGGATCCGTCTTTGTTGGGCGTTACCGCTGACGCAGCAGCCGTCACTCCGGAATTTCCAACCAGGAAAGTCCCCGTAGCCCCATCCGGTAGCGTCCGCCGCCGCGAACGAGGACCATCAGAACCCCGTGGCAGCGATTGCAGCGGAGAACGGCACCCGGCGAGAGGGGGAACATGTACAGCTCTTGCGCACCCATCGGCGCAATCGAACCACAGGAGGCGCAGGCGCCGCGCGCGAGGGTCATCTCGTGGGTGAACACCTCTCGCAAGATCCCGGCCGCCGCATTGCCATCCAGCCTCAGCTGAGTCTCATCCATCCCTAGCCTCCAGTGGGTCCGAACCTCTCGGTTTTCACGCGATCTGCCGGATTGCCCAGCTCCACCAACGTGCTGGCGACTGCCTCCACGAAGGGGGTTGGCCCGCAGATCATGCACAGCGGCCGTTGCTCGGCCGCAAAACCGACCTCGGCGAGCATGGCGCGATCGATCCGTCTGGAGCCACCGCGCCAGCCCGCTGGTTGGCTCCGCGTCAATGTGTAAAAGACCTCGAGCCCATCACCGCGGTCAGCCAGCCGGTCGAGCTCTTGTTTATAAATGATCTCCTCCACCGAACGAGCTGAGTACAGCAAACGCGTAGGCACCTGGCTTTCCCGTGCTGCGCGGTGCCTGATCACGGCCATGAGGGGGCACACGCCCGAACCGCCAGCAATCAGGAACAGCGGCCCGCCCAGCTCCGTTGACCAGACGAAGTAGCCGCCAATCGGTCCGCGCAGGTCCAGCTGCTCACCCTCCATGAGCACGCCGGTCAGGTACGGCGAAACCTCTCCATCCTCGATGCGCTCGATGGTCAGCGAGAGCTGGTCGTGGTCATCGGGCGGCGATGCGATGGAGTAGCTGCGCTCAGCTTGGTAGCCATCGTCCGCGGTCAGGCGGAGGTCCACGTGCTGGCCCGCCTGGTGCCCTGGCCAGCCGGGTACTTCCAGGACCAGAGTCTTCACGCGTGGTGTCTCGTCCACGCGTCTGCTGAGGCGTGCCCGGCGCCAGATCAGTCGCCGCTGTAGCGTTGTTCCCGCCACGGGTCCCCATACATGTGGTAGCCGTACATTTCCCAGAATCCAGGTTCATCCCGCGCCATCAACCTGAGACCGCGCACCCACTTTGCGCTTTTCCAGAAGTAGAGGTGGGGCACCAGAAGTCGTGCCGGGCCACCGTGTTCCGGAGCGAGCGGAGAACCTCCGAACGCGAAGGCCACCCAGGCCTTTCCGTGCGTCACATCCGCGAGCGGTAGATTCGTCGTGTAGCCGCCGTCGGAAAACGCCATGACGTACCCGGCGGACGTGTCGCTCCCCTCGAGCAACGTGTCCACGGACACGCCCTCCCACACCGTGTCCAGCTTGCTCCACTTGGTCACGCAGTGAATGTCTCGGGTGATCGTCTCTCTGGGCAGCTTGCCGAACTCTTCCCAGGTCCACTGCTTCGGCTTCGCAACCTCTCCGGTGATCGAGAACGTCCAATCCGCAAGCGCGGTCCGAGGTGTCGGGCCGGCCGACAGGACCGGGAAGTCTCGAGTCAGGTACTGGCCGGGCGGAAGGCGGTTCGCTGCCGCCTGGTCGCGTGGCCGTCCTTGGAACGCAGGGGGCGACATGGGGTCCTCCTCGGACGGGCGGATGGAACCACCCATAGAACGATGAGGGGGCCGGAAGTTGCCGAGAAGCGATGAAGGCGTGCCGAGCGTTCTCCAGGGGACCTCATCGGGCCCGCGATCGGGTGGCGTTTCCACGCCGCTGAGATCGGCCGGCCGCTCAGGCCAGCCTCGCACCGGCAGCTTGACGAGCCGTCGGTCACAGACGGGCGCCGCACCGGATTCCTTTTCGAAGTCGTGCTCGCGTCCGGGGCGGGATGGGTCAGCTTGCCCGGTTCAGGATTGCCCGGTGGCTGCAACCCGCCGTCTCAGAAGCTGCAATCCTCCCCCCGTCAATCCGACCGCGAGCGCTCCCAGGCCCCAGAGGGGACCCGCGAAGCTGAATCCCAGGGATGAGTCGATCGACAGCGGCCCTGGACCCGAGAACGCGACGCTCAGAGCGGCGACGCCGAGGATGAGCGTGTACTCGTAGCCACCGGACGTGATGAAGAAGCCGTTCTTCAGATGGGCGGAGACGGTCGCCACCAGCATCACTGCGACGAGCAGGGCCGATGCGGCGGGAGTTGCAAGGCCCAGCGTCAGCAGCAGACCCCCTCCGATCTGGGCCAGCCCGGATTGAATGACCGCGCTGCGACCCGGCACGAAGCCCAGCGCTTCGAGCAGGGGCGCCGTCTCGTGGATGGGCCGGCCGCCGAACCAGCCCAGGAGAATGTGGGCTCCGTGTGCGGCCATGGTCAGACCGACAGCCAGACGAAGCAGCAGAACTCCGATCCCCATGATGCGACCGCTTGCAACCGCGAGTCCAAAGCCGGAGAGGGCGACTTTCCCTCGCGAAGTCCGTGTCAGCGGCGGAAGACGTAGGAGCGGCGTTCCATCTCTCGTGTCGAGTCCTGGTCCTCGGTGTCATCGCAGCGACAGGGACCGCGCCGGATGAAGGCCTCCAGGTCCTCATGCCGGACCCGGAGCGGACATTGGAGGACGTCGGCGTCGAGCTGACTGCTCTCCGATTCGAGCGGCCCAGGTTCGAGAGACGCCGTTCAGTTGTCGTCCTGTGACTGGGCTCCGATCGGCGCCGGGTAGGGCTTGCTCCCCATCAGCCCCTTCCACAGCACCTGGTTGAACCGCAGGGGCGGCACGCGGTCGGCATCGGCGAAGTCGAAGCCGACGGTCGCCCTGGCCCAGTAACGCGCGCCGTGCCGCGGCCTGACATCCGGCCCCTGCGCGAAGGGGACGCCCGCGGGCAGGACGAGGCGCGTGGTCTTCAGCACCGTCGAGGCCACCGCCTGGTAGGTCCAGTCGGGCGAGGAGTCCAGGTCGAAGACCTCGGTCATCGGGCGCTGGAAGGCGGTGTTCAGGTTGAGGTGCTCCGTGCCGAGGATGTCCTCGATCGTCCGGAGCGCGTTCACCTGGCTGTAGTGCGTGCTGATGACCGCACCCTTCTTCACGTGAGGACCGATGACGTATGCCGTCGCCCGATGGGAGTCGACGTGGTCCGGGCCGTCCTGGCAGTCGTCCTCGATGACGATGATCAGGGTGTCCTTCGCATACGGACTGCGGGCCACCGCCTGCACCATGAGCCCGACGGCCAGATCGTCGTCGGCCTGCTGCGCCTCCGGGGTGTTCACGGCCGCGAGGGCGGTTCCGAACGAGCCCATGTGGTCGTGGCTCAGTCGCAGCATCGTGAGACTCGGCAGGTTCCCGCCGGCCACGTACTGGTCGAACTCCCGCTTCCATTCGTCGTAGCGCCAGAGGTCGGGGTATTCCTGGTCGTAGCCCCGGAAGTAGACGTCGGTCAGCGCGTTCAGCGAGGGATCGAGTGCCGCCACTTGCACCACTCTCGCGCGGAAGGGTTCCCTGATCTCGGAGCCACGACAGGGAGGAGCCTTCCGTCCGGAGCAGATGCGGCCAGTGTTGTTGACCAGGAAGCCATAGTTCCGGACCGTTCCGCCCGCGTGTAGCACCGCGTCGAAGATGTAGCCCCGCTGCTTCCCGAACGGCGCGTCGGAGGAGGCGTGGTTTCCCGTTCCGGTGAGGACGTTGGCCGTTCCACCGGGGAGCCCGGCGGTCGCGGCCGAGAAACGGGTGGTCCCCGCCGCGCCGGCAACGGCGTCGCGCTCGGCAACCGTGGCAAAGTTGACGGGCGTGTTCCGGTTCTCCCCCTCGGACTCATAGGAGAGCCCGCGGTTCACGAACCCGTAGGCGATCTGCTGAGTGAGGGCCTCGGTGCCGGTGACCCTGCCCTGCAGGCTCCAGGCCCACCCGTCCATGCTGCCGTCCCCCGGAGCGGTGAAATCGTCGAGGGTGACGAACTGGCGGGAGAGTCGGTGGAAATTGGGAGTGACTCGCTCGGGGAACTGGGTGAGCGCCGGGTCGCCGTTCGACCCGTTGCCGAGGTCGCCGAGGATCTGATCGAAGGTCCGGTTCTCCTTGACGACGTAGACGATGTGCTTGATCCGCTTGCGGAGGACCTGCATCACCTCCTGGTCATGCGTGTTCTCGGCGCCGTAGAAATTGTTCGAGGCCACGACCGCCGTCAGCCGGTCGAGCTGGTCCGCGCGAGGAACCGGCGCGCTCACCAGTGACGCTCGCTCGAGCTGGAACTGGTACTGGTTGGAGGCCTTGGCGGCAGCCTCCGCAGCGCTCCCTCCCAGCGTGGTGCTCCAGCTGATTCGCGCGGTCTGGTTGGAGCGGTGTCTGGAGGTCGGGCCGGTCACGCTCTTGCCGTTCACGATGTACATCCAGCTGCCGTCCGGGCTCAGAGAGACGTCGTGCGGCTCGTATGCGGTCGGGATCAGTCCGGCGACCTGGTGCGCCCGCTCACCCGTCAGCGGGATGACCGCAATCGAGTTCGAGCCAGCGTTGACGGCGTAGAGCGATTTGCCGTCGGGAGAGACCGTGAGCGCGAAGGTGGCGGCTCCAGTGTACCGGACGGGCCGCAGTCCCCCTGCGACGTTGTCTCCAGCGCCGTCATCCTTCCCTCCGCTCAGCATTCCCGGCGGGGCGCGGGCGTCGATGCTGGCGACGACTGCGTTTGAGCTGGTGTCGATCACCGCCACCCGGTCGGCATTGTCCTGGGCGACGAAGAGCCGGGAGCCCGAGGCATCCAGCGTCATTCCCAGCGCGTTGCCTTCGAGCTCGATGCGCTTGATCAGCTTCCCCGAGCTGGCTTTCCCGATGTCGATGGCGATCACCTCGCGGTCGCGATCCGACGAGACGTACGCGGTGGAGTTGCCCTTGATCACCACTCCGAATGGGTAGGAGCCCCCGATCCCGCCGTTCACGCCCTCGTTGCCGGGGAAGAACGGGCGCAGGTCGTGCTCGTAGCGGACAGCCCCGCTCTCGGTGTCCACCACGCTGATCGAGTCGTTGTAGTTGTTGGCCACGACCAGCGTCCTTCCGTCCGCCGAGATGGCGAGGCCGCTGGTGTTCGGCTCGACCTCGGCGCCGATTCCCTTGCCGGCGTGGCCGAGGTCGATCCTCCGGCTCAGCGACCAGGTCGCCGCGCTGCGCGCGTAGACGTAGACCGCGTCGTCCTTCCCGCCTGCGGCGTAGAGTTTCCCGTCACGCCCGAAGGCCAGCCCGACGTGCGCGTTGCCCTGCTGGATCACCTGGAGGAGGGCAGGCGCCTTCTTGTGGGCGCCGCTCACATCGAAGAGAAAGAGGTACTGGGTCGAGTTGGCGACATCGAGGTCGCCCGCCTTCTGCCCCGGGGGATAGCTGTTCAGGCCTGGAGGGAAGTCGAGCGAGTTCTGGCCGGCGCAGAGAACGGCCAGGGTGGTGCCGTCTGGGCTGAGTGCCGAGCGCACGGCTTCTCCGGCGACGAACCCCGGGTAATCGAGCAGCCCCGGGTTGAGAAACTGCTGCGTCGCCCCCGGGATCGCCGTCGGGGCAATGAGCTGACCGGTCGGCAGCCGCTCCCGCTTCGGGGCGGCGTGCTCGTCGGCGCCGACCACCGGCGGTGCAGCCATCTTCTGCGGCGTCACCGATTCGTGGTTCGCCGTGGTGCACGCGGACAAAAACAGAGCCACGGCAGCGACGGCGCTGGTGAGGGCCAGCGAGCGGTTCATCCGTGCAGCACCTCGCGGGGGCGGGCGTCGAACGATACTCGACACCGCGGTGCGGTGCCCGCTCCGCGTGGCTCGAGGTTGCCCGGGACCGCCCAACTCCGGCCTGATGCTGTCCAAGCCGACGGACGGGTCGGCCGAGCTCGTGAAGAGGGCCGTCCCCGTCTGCTGCTCAGGGCACCTTCGCGAGCTGCTTCGTCTCCGCGATGCTGTCGCCCATCTGCTGGCCGAACCGGACCAGCGCCCGCTGCATCGCCGCGACGAGGGCGTCGTAGCCGGGGCCCTCGACGTTCTCCGTCACCGATGCCTCCTTCACTCCGAGCGACTCTTCCTTCGCGCCGCCCAGCGAGATCAGCTCCCACCTGGCATGCAAGACGACCGCCTTGCCGGAAATGCCGTCGAAGCGCGAGACGCTGACCGCCACCCGGTAAGGGGCTCCGGAGGAAAGCGCGGACCTCCATGGCACGACCCCGATCTGCCGCGGTGCCAGGCGATCCTGCAGCGTCGCCACCAGCGAGCCGGCGATCTGCTTGTCGAGGGAACTACCCCAGCGGTCGAACTCCGCGATGACGAGCTGGTTCGCCCCGGTGCGAGTGACGATCTGCGGGCGATTGACGTAGTCCGGGAGCTCGACCGGCCCGACCGCCAAGGTCGCATCGGTTGCGGTCGGGGCCGGGCTGTCCCGGACCTGGACCGGCTCCAGCGTGTAGAACTGCGCGGGGCGCGAGCTCCCGAAGCAGCCCGCCAGCGCGAGCGACATGGCCCAGCCGAGGAGCGACGGCAGACGTCGATGGATGGTCCTGGTCACGGCTTCCCCTTCAACACCGCCTCCGGGTGGAGCTCGAGGTAATCGGTCAGTGTCCGCACCGAGCGCGCGGCGGCGTCGACCTCCCCGAGCGTTCGCGCGAGGTCGTGTCCCAGGCTGCCGCTCGGTTCGGCCAGCTTCTGATAGGTGCCCAGCGTCGACTGCACCTGGTCGAGGGTAGTGCTCGCCTTCTTCATCGTCTCGGTGAAGCTCGCCGCCATCTCCGCCGACGCTCCTTCCCTCATCGCCAGCGTCTTCTCCCCTTGCCTGAAGGCCCCGCGTGCGGCGTCCGACGTCGACCTCATGCTCGCCATCAAAGGCCCGATCTGGGTCGAGACGGCCCGGATGAGGCCGTCGAGGTCGCGCAGGCTGTCCTGCGCTGCGGGCGAGTTGATCAGTCGTGCGGCCCCGTCGGCCACGGCGATGATCTTCTCGGGTAGATCGTGGAGGGTCTTCAGGATTTCTTCTTGCAGCGAGGGGATGGTGGGGATCTCCGGATAGCGATCATCGAGCCCGACGAGCTTCGAGGGACTCTCCGGGTGGAAATCCATGTTGATGTAGAGCTTCCCGGTCACGAAGCTCTCGATGTCGAGCTGTGCCCTGAGTCCCTTCTCCACGAGGGGCGCGTAGAACTTGCTCGTGGAGAGCGCCTTCGCGTCGCCCTCGTAGCCCTTGACGATCCAGCTGCTCGGGTCAAGCTCGACGTAGACCGGAATGGTCATGGTCACGGTCGTCGGATCGAGCACGGCGGCGATCTTCGTGACCTCCCCGATCGGGACCCCTCTGAACTTGACGGGCGATCCCACCGACAGTCCGGTGACCGAGCCGGAGAAGTACATCACGCTCGTGAATCGCTTCTGAAAGAACCTGCCCGACCCGAAGACGACGATCCCGATCGTGGCCAGTGCAACGGCGCCGACGACGAACGCGCCGATGAGAGTCTTGTTCGGTTGTTTAGCCATGGGCCATCTCCCCACCGCGGGTCAGGAAGGCATGCACCCGGGGGTCCTTCGATTCGGCCAGGAGCCGCTTCGGATTTCCCGAGGCGATCATGGTCTTGCTCTGAGCGTCGAGGAGGACCGAGTTGTCGGCGATGGCGAAGATGCTCGCCAGCTCGTGCGTCACCACGACGATGGTGGCTCCGAGACTGTCGCGCAGATCGAGGATGAGGTCGTCCAGGCGCCGGGAGGTGATCGGGTCGAGCCCGGCCGACGGCTCGTCGAAGAAGAGGATGTCCGGGTCGAGCGCCATCGCACGCGCCAGGCCAGCCCGCTTCGTCATGCCTCCGCTGATCTCCGATGGGTAGTAATCCTCGAAGCCTGCCAGACCGACCAGCGCGAGCTTGAGCGAGGACAGCGCGGAGATCTCTTCCGCGTCGGCGACTGCGTATTCCTGAAGTGGCAGGGCCACGTTCTCCGCGAGGGTCATCGAGCTCCAGAGCGCGCCCCCCTGGTAGAGGACGCCGAAGCGGCGGAGGAGCTGCTCGCGCTCGGGCGGCGCCATCTCCCAGAGCCCCGCGCTGGTGCCCTGGTAGCAGATCGTTCCCCGGGCAGGCTCCTGGAGCCCGATCAGGTGCCGGAGCAGCGTGCTCTTTCCGCTGCCGCTCCCACCCATGATGATGAAGATGTCGCGCTCCTTCACGTTGAAGTTGAGGTCTTGCATGACCACCGAGTCGCCGTACGCCATGGTGAGATCTCTCACCGCGATCTTGGGGCGCTCCGCGCTGGTCCGGTTTCCGTCAGATGCCGAGGACATAGGAGAGGAGAGTGATGATCGCGGTCGCGACCACGATGCTGACGATCCCGGTGACCACTGCAGAGGTGGTGGCCTCGCCGACCGCCAGGGCGCTGCGACCGCTCCGGATCCCGCGCATGCACCCGGTGAGCGCCACCAGCACTCCGAACACGAAGCTCATGAAGAGGCCGAGAAACAGGTCGTTCAGGCGGACCGCGCGCTTCGTCTCGATGAGGTACTGCACCGCGCTGATCCCGAGCATCGAGTCGGAGACGACGAGCCCGCCGAAGATCCCCAGGAGGTCCCCGTAGAGGCAGAGCAAGGGCATCATGAGGGAGAGCGCGAGCATCCGCGGAAGGACGAGGAAGTCCATCGGTGGAATGCCGAGCGTCTTCAGCGCATCGATCTCCTGGTTCGCCTCCATCGTGGCGAGCTCCGCCGCGAAGGACGCGCCGGTGCGACCGCTGACGATGATCCCGGTCATGATCGGCGTGATGTCCCGGAGCATGCCGATGCCCACGAGGTGCGAGACGTAGATCTGCGCTCCGAAGTTCCGGAGCTCGATCGCACCGACGAACGCGAGGATGATTCCCACGAGGAGGTTGATCAGCGCGACGATGCCGAGCGACTGCGCGCCGCAGTCCTGAAGGGTGCGCAGGAGGTCCGACCGCCGGAATCGGGCCTTGCCCGTGACGAGGCGTAGCAGCGAGAGGAACGCTTCACCGATGAAGGCGAGCGTGTCGCGGCCCCCATTCCACCAGGTGATCGCGGCATCACCAGCACGGGCGAGGAAGTGACCCGGCTCCGAGCGACGTCGGGGGGCTCTGGCCGGTACTGCGGTGGCGAGCGCGAGAAGCTCCTTCACCCCCTCGGGCAGCCCGCGGCGCTCGACCTCGACGCCGAGCTGCGCACAGCGCGACAAGACCGCCAGAAGAAAGGTGAGCAGCCCGCTGTCCCAGCCGCGGAGGACGCTCGTCTCGAGGAGGACCCTTTGCGGACGAGGGGCTCTTTCGATCTCCTGGAGCACCCCCACGGGTGCTGGGATCCCGGACGCAAGCCTCCACTCGCCGCCGAGCGCGACATGCAGCGTGCCGTCCGGTCTTCTCGAGTACTCCAGCTCGACCTGCTGCATGACTCCTCGTCCAGACCTCTCGTTGTCGGCGCCCTCCTGCCCAGTCACGGCGCGGCCTCCTGCCGCGCCCTCGCCCCTCTGCTCGCCCGCCCGCGAGCGCCCTTCTGCCTGGGCCTCGGGGCACGGTGCGTCCCCGGACCAGTCATCTGCTGTTCGACTCACCGTTCCCGCCGATCGTTTCGGCCACGCTCACGACACCGCCGAAGGGGTTGGAGTCGCTGAGAAACGCCTCGGACTGCCACTGGGAGTGCAGGCGGGAAGCACGGCGTGAAGCATTCAAGGCCTGTTACGGTCATCGCCTCGTTCGACCTCCGGGCCCGACGAGCGGAGGACGCCATTTGGGGCGACCGGGGCGACCAGACTCTTCCCCAGAGGTCACCGACCACCGCTACGAGCGGCGGCTGATGGCGGCCTGGGAGCGGTTCGTCGATGGAGACGAGCTCGCTCCAGACCTGGTCCGCGATGTCGTCGGGCGGTCCTGGATGCGCTGCCGATCGGAGCACGTCGACCCGGCGCTCCAGCACGCGCCCGATCCGCTCGCCGAAGCGGAGCTGCTGGCCTTGCGTCAGCGGCACCGAGAGCTGGTCGAGGCCGGCCGTTCGGTGATGATGCAGGCACGCGACGTGTTGTCCGAGTCGGGAACGATGATGATCCTGACCGACCCGACCGGAGTGATCCTCGAAACGGAGGGCGACCCTCACACGCTCGAGGACGCGCTCGATGTCCGTCTGACGACCGGCGCGAGCTGGGACGAGCTGTCGAGCGGGACGAACGCCATCGGTGCTGCGGTGTCGACCGGAGGACCCGTCCGTGTCCACGGCGCGGAGCACTTCTGCGCCGGCGTCAAGCGCTGGACCTGTTCGGCCACGGCGGTCCGCGATCCTGCGAACGGCGAATTGCTCGGAGTGCTGGACATCTCGGGGCTGCGCAGGAGCTTCAATCGCCACTGGTTGGCGCTGGCCGTGTCGTCGGCGACGCGGATCCAGGACCAGCTGCGGTCTCACGAGCTGGAGCTGCGACAACGCCTGCTGGAGTGGGGACTCGGACACCTGGCCCGGGCCGGCGACGGAGGTCTCCTGTTCTACGACCGCAAGGGACGCTTGACCGCCACCGATGCGCGCGCCCGCGCTTCGCTGGCCGCAATGGGGCTGGATCGCTATCTGGAGGAACCGACCGCGATCGAGGCGTTTCGCGCCGATTCGGCGAGCGACCTCAGCGCAGCGGTGTTGCCGGAGTGGCTTCGTCCCGAATGGATCGAGCCGGTCGTCGTCCGCGGGGAACGCTTGGGAGTGGTCGTCGTCTTGCCGCCCCGGTCGGTCGCGACCGTCCAGCCCGGAGGCGACGCGTCTGGAAACCTCGCGGTCGCGTCGGTGGCGCACGAGGTGAAGCAGCCGCTCGCGGCGATCCTCGCCAACGCCGGAGCCTCATTGAGATGGCTCGCGCACGGACCGCCCAATCTCGCCGAGGCGCGACGGGCGCTCGAACGGATCGTCCAGGATGGGAAGCGGGCCTCCGACGTCGTCAGCCGGGTTCGGGGGCTGGTCAAGAATGCTCCGCCGCAGAAAGAGCTCCTCGACCTGAACGAGATCATTCTCGGAGTCGTCGCGTTGACACGGAGCGAGGCACAGAGGCAGCGAGTTGCGCTCGATGCGCGACTGTCGCCAGACCTGCCCGCCGTGAAGGCCGACCGCGTCCAGGTGCAACAGGTCCTCCTGAATCTGGTCAGGAACGCGCTGGAAGCGCTGGGCGGATCCGAGGGGCCCCGCGAGGTCTCGATCGGCTCGCGTGCAGTGCAGGGCTTCCAGGTCGTCGTGGACGTCAAGGACACCGGGAAGGGCCTCGATGCCGCGAGCGCCGAACGCATCTTCGAGCCGTTCTACACGACCAAAGCCGATGGCATGGGCGTGGGGCTCGCCCTCTGCCGCTCGATCATCGAGGCCCATGGGGGAAAGCTGTGGGCGATGGGGAACTCGCCGCGCGGAGCAATCTTTCTCTTCAGCCTGCCCGCGAGGTGAGAATCACTCCCCCTGTCTCACCGACCACTACCCAAATCCAATCACACTGCTCACCAAGGGAGTGCGCCAGCCATTGCTCGCCCGGACAGGCGCGAGGAGAACGTCATGCCGGAAAGTGTCTACAAGGTGATCGAGCTCGTCGGGACCAGCAGCGAATCCTGGGAGAAGGCCGCAGCGGCCGCTGTCAACACCGCCTCGAAGAGCTTGCGCGACCTGCGCGTGGCTGAGATCTCGGAGCTCGACCTCCAGCTCGAGGGCGGGAAGGTCCGCGCCTACCGCGCCAAGGTGAAGGTGTCGTTCAAGTACGGCGGCAAGGACTGAACCGCCGTCGCCGCGCACCGGACGCTGCACGGGACTTGCCTGGAACGCGGGCGGCGTCGCGGCCTGGCTTTTCACCTTCACCCATCTTGTCGAGGTCTTCGCCTGGGATGGTGAGCAGCCGGCCGGGGCGTGGCGCGGCCTCGACCCGACCGCACCAAACCCCTCTCTCCCGCGGATGAGCGCCGCCTCATCGACCCCCTCGGAGCAGCGATGATCAGTTGCGTCCGGCCATGACACCGCCATCGACCGGCAAGATGGTTCCGGTGATCCAGGCGCTCTGGTCTGACGCCAGGAAGAGAATGGCTTCGGCGACGTCGCCGGGCTGTCCAATGCGGCCCAGCGGGTGAAACGCATTGAACGTGGACAGCACCTTCGGGACTTCCTTCGTGGACAGGAACGTTTCGTAGATCGGCGTTTCGACGACCCCGGGCGCGACGGCGTTGATCCGGATTCGATCGGGAGCCAGCTCGAGCGCGAGGTTGTGGACCAGTGAATGGACACCGGCATTCGCGGCCGAGTACGCGGTGGACGGCGTGGCGCCGATCGCCTGGAGGGCCCACAACGATCCAGTGTGGACGATTGCGCCTCCGCCTCTCTTCTTCATGGCCTTCGCCGCGGCCTGCGCCAGGAAGAACTTCGACTTCAGGATGGTGTTCAGAAACCAGTCGTAGTCAGCCTCGGTCACCTCGGCGAAGGGCTTCGGCTTGAAGACACCAGCGTTGCTGACGAGGATGTCCAGGCCATCGAACGCTCGCTCGGCGACCTCCACGAGAGTGGCCCCGGTCTGCGGCTTTGCGATATCGCCCGCCAGGATCTCCACGCGGCCGCCGTTTCCCTTGATCTCCTGAGCTGCACCGCGCAGCTTGGCCTCGTCCAATCCACTGAGCACGACCGATGCGCCCTCAGCCACAAGACGTTTGGCTGTCTCCTTGCCGATCCCCGAGCTTCCGCCCGTCACGATCGCAACCTTGTTCTTGAATCTCATCATCTCTCCTCGTTGTCGTTGATCATTGCGAAGCAGACCTTCTTGCTGTCGGTCCAGCGGTCGTCGCCGGTTCGCGCATGACTGGTGGGCACGATTGCATGCGGGAGACCAACGACGCCGTGGATCGTTTCTGCGAACCGCGCAGAGACCCAGAGCTTAACGGCGACCAAGCGGCCGGAAACGCGTCGAGCAGACGTCTCCGCGTCGTCGCGGTGACACCTCCGCTGACCAGGCTTCGTCAGGTGGCCTGACTCCGGCCTCGTCAGCTCCACAAGACGTGTCTAGAACGCGGCAGAACGGCCGGTTCGTGGCTCGCCGGCCCTGGGAGGAGACGGCCGTGGAACCCTTGGAACCCTACGTCGTCGGATTCGAGGAGATCGCCTGGGGTGTCGCGCTCGTTGCGATCACCATGGTGCTCCACGGCATGGGGATGATCTGGACCCTGCGAGGGATACACCGGCTGAAGGCCCGACTGGGTACCAACCTCGGTCTGGCCGCGTCGCTGCTCCTCCTCGTCGTCGCGGCCTGGCTGATCACCCTCACTCATCTGATCGAGGTCTTCGTCTGGGCCGGCTTCTTCGTGTGGAAGGGCGCGTTGCCGAACGGAAGCAGCGCCTACTACCTCGCCCTCCTCGACTACACGACCCTCGGCTGCGAGTACGAGCTGCCCAGGAACTGGCGGCTCCTCGAGGGGATGATCGCCATCGCGGGCCTGATGACCTTCGCCTGGTCCACTGGCGTCCTCTTCGCGCTCGCACAGCAGTTCCAGGACCGGGTTCTGCGACGCGGGTTGCCCCCCGCTCCGACGACCAGCTGACCCTCAACTGCTCGACACGAGCGCGAGGCCGGGATCGACCACGCGGCGATACTGCGCGCGCCCTGCAGATTCGGGCAGCGCCCTGAGCAACCCATCTCGAAGCCAGCGTGCGAGCGGGCCACGCCAGTGTGCGATCCGCCCGAGCCTTCGAGAATCGAGCTGCACCCGCCGGACGCGTTCGTGTCGCAGTGACCGGTACCGGTGCAGCGCGCCCTCGAGTCCCGGAGCCACCGCCTTCACGAGCGCGAGTGCGTCCTCCACGGCCATCGCGGCGCCCTGACCCTGGTTGGGCGTCATGCCATGGGCCGCGTCGCCGAGGAGAAGCAACCGATCCCGTCCCCAGACCGGCGCCTCGAGCTCGTCGAGGTCGTGATGCAGGGGAGGCGCTTCGCGAAGTACCTCGAAGAGCCGCGCGACCTCGCCGCGGAAATGGCCGAACGCCTTCCGGAAACCGTCAGGCCACCCGAGCGTAGGAGCGCGGCGCGGCGCCGAGAGCACCAGGAAGTAGTAGAGCTGTCCTCGAGCAAGAGGCACCACGCCGATCCGCGCGGCACCACCCCAGGCCTCGATGGCGCCCTCGAGGCCAGGGTTCGCGACCAGCCCACGCCAGCAGGTGACGCCGCTGTACCGGACCGCAACCGCGCCCATGACCCGGTCACGAACGATGGAGCGGAGTCCGTCCGCAGCCACTGCCAGGTGGTAGCGCCGCGGGCGGTCGAGCTGAACCTCGACGCCGCCTTCGTCCTCGAAGACGTCCGAGACGGGCGTCCCGAGTCGCACCTCCACCGAAGGTGGGAGGGCCGCGAGCAAGGCCTCGTGGAGCGCCGGGCGCGACAGGGCCCACGTCGGCCCGTAGCGAGCGTCCAGGTGTTGCGACTCGATCCGCTGGATCAGCTGCCCGTCCGCACTGACGAGGTCGGCCGAAGGAAGCGCGTACCCCCACGGGGCAAGATCTACACCGAGCGACTCGAGTGCACGGGCTGCGTTCGGCGCCAGAACGATGCCCGCTCCCACGGGCTCGAAGCGCTCCATCTTCTCCACCAGCGTGACCTCGTGCCCGGTCCTGGCGAGCGCGATCGCGGAGGAAAGCCCACCGATCCCCGCGCCGATGACGAGGACCTTCATGGCTTCGGGTTCGGATTGCCGCGGGAGGGCTTGCCGGCTGCGAGCGAGCGTCCGGTGCGGAGCGACGATCGATCCGCGAAGCGCGCCAGCAGAAGATCCCACACTGCACGGACCCGGGGGACGTTGCGCAGCGCCCGATGCGTCGTCAGGAAGAGCTCGTCGATAGGCCAGCTCGCTGCGCTGTCTCGCAGTGCTCCCCCCAGCTTGACCGGGACGAAGCCGTAGTGCTCGGCGCTCGGTTCGGGAACCAGCGCCACCCCGCCGCCGCTGGCCACGACCGCCAGCTGCACACGCAGGCTGTCGGATCGAACGCTCGGCTCGACGCCGGGAGCGTGCTCCGCGAGCCAGCGCGCCGGCGGAGTGCCCGACAGGCGCTCGCCCCAGCCGATCCAGGGAGCATCCTTCCAGGCATGGAGCGTGCCCAGACGCGGCGCCATCCGCGGGCTCGCGACCAGCACCCAGCGCACGGCGAGGAGCCCGGTCACCACCAGGTCGCCGCGTGTCGGGCGAACGGTGCGCAGAGCCAGGTCGGCCTCGTGCCGGGTCAGATCGAGAAGCGTCTCGCTCGGGTCGATCGAGACGCGGAGCCCCGGGTGCCGCTCGAAGAGCCCGCCCAGCATGGGCGCGATCACCACCTCCGCCACGTCGGCCGGGCAGGTGATTCGCACCAGTCCAGCGACCTCGCGCTCCAGCCCCTGAGCCGCGCTCGCGAAACGCATCATGACCGCTTCCATCTCTTCGGCGACCGGAAGCAGCTCCTCCGCCGCCTCGGTGGGAATCGCTCCCTGACGGCCGCGGTCGAAGAGCGTGAGGTCCAGCGCCTCCTCCAAGGCAGCCAGCCTGCGGGAGACCGTGGAGGCGTCCACCCCCAGCGCCTCCGCGGCATGACCGACCGTCCCCCCTCGACAGAGCGCGAGGAAGAGGCGGACCTCACCCCAGTCGAGGGAGTCGGAAGCGGCTGGGCGTCGTTGCATGGATGCAAAGATATCATGAAATCGTGGGTGTAGCGCCGCATTCATGCACGGCGCACTCTCCGGCGCGAAAGCCAAACACCGGAGGAAGCACCATGCAGGCGCAGCAGACGATCCTGATTCTCGGCGGCAGCGGCAAGACGGGCCGTCGGGTGGCCAAGAAGCTGATCGACCGTGGGCAGTCGGTGCGGATCGCATCGCGATCGACCACCCCGCCGTTCGACTGGAGCGACCGCCGGACCTGGGCTCCGGTGATCCGCGGCGCGGACGCGATCTACCTGACCTATGCCCCGGACCTCGCGGTTCCCGGTGCAGGCGCGGACATCGCGGAGCTCAGCCGCCTGGCGTTGGAGGGTGGCGTCAAGCGTGTCGTCCTGCTCTCGGGCCGTGGCGAGCCCCAGGCCGCCGTCAACGAGCAGCCGCTGCGAGAGAGCGGCCTGGCCTTCACCGTGATCCGATGCGCCTTCTTCAGCCAGAACTTCAGCGAGGGGGCGATGCTCGACTCGGTGCGGAGCGGCACCGTTCCCTTCCCCGCAGCCAACGTCGCCGAGCCTTTCATCGACGTCGAGGACATCGCGGATGTGGCCGTGGCCGTGCTGACTGAGGACGGACACGCCGGAAAGACCTACGAGCTCACCGGCCCGCGGCTCCTGACCTTCGGAGAGGCAGTCGAGGAGATCTCGCAGGCCTCGGGGCGAGAGGTCCGCTACCTCCCGGTGACCCACGACGAGTACGCGACCACGCTCGCGAGCGTGTTTCCCGCGGAGGTGGCGACCTTCCTCGGCGAGCTCTTCCGTGACCTGCTCGACGGGCACAACTCGCACCTGACCGACGGGGTGGAGCGGGTCCTGGGCCGGAAGGCACGAGACTTCCGCGAGTTCGCCAGGACCGCGGCGGCAGCCGGTGCCTGGTCCTGAGCTACTGCTCGGCGGCGGGCCTTGTCTCGTCTGCCTCGTCCTCTCGGGCTCGGCCGCAGCCCTCCCGGCGCTGGCGGCGCTGGTCCTGCGCGCACTGCGCCGGCGTCGCCGTGAGTCGCGGCGGGGCTCGCTTTCGCCTCGACCGGGGAGTGCCTAGTCTCCCGCCCCAGCCGTGGGCGAACTCAAGACCACCATCGAGCTCATCCTCGGGCTGCTGGTCGCCGTGGTGTTTCTGGCCGCGCTTTCCCGCCGCCTGCACATCCCGACACCGCTCTTTCTGGTGCTGGCGGGGCTCGGCGGAGCGCTGCTCCCCGGCGTCCCTCCGGTCCACCTGGAGCCCGACCTGGTGCTCCTGCTCTTTCTTCCTCCACTGCTCTTCGGCGACGCGTGGGATACGTCCTGGCGCGATTTTCGGGCGAACCTCCGTCCGATCCTGCTCCTGGCAGTGGGCCTCGTGTTCGCGACCACGCTGGCGGTGGGAGTGGTGGCGCACGCCGCGCTGCCCAGCTTGCCCTGGGCAGTGGCCTTCACCCTGGGAGCCATCCTCTCTCCGACCGACGCCGTTGCCTCGGTGGCGATCGCCGAGCGCCTCGGTCTGCCCCAGCGGCTGTTGACGATCGTCGAGGGCGAGAGCCTGGTGAACGACGCCTCGGCGCTGGTCGCCTACCGCTTTGCCCTCGTTGCGGTGCTGACCGGTACGTTCGAGGCGGGGCAGGTGGTGCTGAGGTTCTTCTGGGTGGCGGGGGCCGGAGTCGTGCTGGGCCTCGTGTCCGGATGGATCCTCATCCGGATGGGCAAGCTGCTCACCGAGCCGACCCCCATGGTGGTGTTCTCCCTGCTCTCGCCTTACTTCGCCTACCTGCCCGCGGAGGCCCTGGGGGTCTCGGGCGTGCTCGCGGTGGTGACGGCAGGGCTGGTGCTCGGGCGCGTCGCACCGGTCATCCTCGACAACGAGATGCGCCTCACCGGCCGGGCGGTGTGGGAGAGCGTCGAGTTCCTGATCAACGGCCTGATCTTCATTCTCCTCGGGCTTCAGCTCCGGACGGTGCTGGGAGGCATCCAGGAGGGCAGCCTGCACTCGGTGCTCTGGGCGGGGTTGCTGGTCGCGGTGGCGATGATCGTCGTGCGTCTCCTCTGGGTCTGGCCTGCCTCGGCGGTACCACGCTGGATGAGCGCGAGCCTCCGGAAGCGCGACCCGATGCCCTCCTGGCGCCCCCTCACGGTGATTGGCTGGACCGGGCTGCGCGGCGCGGTCTCTCTGGCCATCGCGCTCGCGCTCCCCCTGCAGCTGCCCTCGGGCGCCCCGTTCCCCTTCCGCGCCGAGCTGCAGTTCATCACCTTCGTGGCCGTGGTCCTCGGGCTGCTGCTGCAAGGCCTCACGCTGGCCCCGCTGATCCGGGCCCTCGGGCTTCAAGACGACGGGACGGTGGCCCGGGAGACGCTGCGAGCGCGGATGGTGGTGGCGAGGGCCGCATCCGAGCACGTGGAAGCGCTGCTCGCCGAGAGCTGGGTCCCGCGGCCGAAGGCCGAGCGGCTACGGGACACCCTCCGGGAGAGGCTCCAGATCCTCGAGTCGCCCGAAGCTCCCGCCCACAACGAGTCCTACCGGCGGATGATGGCCGAGGTGATCGCCGCTCAGCGAAGGGTGTTGCTGCGCCTGCGCGACGAGGGGGCGATCGGCGACGAGGCGCGCCGGGTCGTCGAGCGTGACCTGGACCTGGAGGAAGCAAGTCTCGAACCCGTCACTCGAGTCGATTGACGGGTTTCCTGGCCCAGGGCTCACAGTGCCTGACGCGTGTACGCCGTCCGAAGATGCTCGAGGAAAGCAGTGATGCGCGCAGCCCCGCGCTGCTCTCGACGATGAAGTGCGTGGACGATCACCCGCTCGGTCTCCCATCCGGCCAAGACGACGCGCAGGGCGCCCCGCTCGATCTCCTCCTCGACGAACCACGCCGGCAGGATGGCGATGCCGATCCCGTCGACGGCGAGTGAGCGCAGGGCCAGCGGCGCGTTGCTCTGGAACCTGACGTTCAGGCGGACCCGGGTCTGGTGCTCACCGCTGATGAGAGTCCAGCTCTCCAGCGAGCTCGCGGACGCGTGTGCAAGCGTGTCGTGCTTCGCAAGGGCCTCGGGTGTCCTCGGTTCGCCTTTGCGCTTGAGATACTTCGGCGCCGCCACCAGGACCCGGCGAAAGGACATCAGCTCGCGCGCGATGACGTCCGCGCGATCCGGTGGCGCGCTTCCAACGCGTACGGCGACATCGACGCCTTCCAGCACGAGGTCGACGAAGCGATCCTCGAGCCGCAGATCGACGCGGAGCCCCTCATGTGCGGCCATGAATGACGAGACGTGCGGGAGAACGCACGCGAGCCCGAAGGTGACGGGGGCGCTGATGCTGAGCAATCCCTCCGTCGCAGCGGTGCGACCGATGGCCTGCGCATCCTCCACCTCGCGCAGAACATGCAAGCAACGCTCGTAGTATCTGCGCCCCTCGGGAGTCATCGACATCCGGCGCGTGGTGCGGCGAAGCAGCGGGACCCGCAGCTCGCCTTCGAGAGTCGAGATCTGGCGGCTCACCGCGGCGGGGGAGATGCGCAGCCGCTTCGCCGCTGCCGAGAAGCTGCCGGTCTCGACGACGCGGACGAAGGTGGCCATCTTCTCGAGGAGGTCCATTCCTTCACCCATGGATTCGTAACTTCAGCGCAAAAGTCTCCTGCGTCCGACACCCCTACCGCAACGAGAGCAGCCGGCATTAGTCCTCTTCGACGGGAAAGGTGCCCGGGAAGGAGCGAGCAATGACGAAGGCATTCGAAGGCAAGGTCATCCTTGTCACTGGTGCGAACTCGGGAATCGGCGAGGCGATCGCGGTGGCGTTCCAGGAGGCGGGGGCCACCGTGTTCGGGCATGGAAGACGGCAGGAGGCGGTGGAGGAAGCGCGGGCCCGCCACCCCCGCATTCGCTGGCTTCGCGCCGACGTCGCGAGCTCGAAGGAGGTGACCGCGGCGGTCGAGAGCGTCGTGCGTGAGGCCGGTCGGCTCGACGCGGTCGTCAACAACGCCGGCATCTTCCAGTTCGCTCCTCTCGAACGGTCGACCGACGAGATGGTCCGTAGTCAATTCGAGGCCAACGTCTACGGGACGATCTTCGTCGCCCGGGCGGCGCTGCCGGCGTTGCGTGAGAGCCGGGGAACGATCGTCAACATCAGCAGTGCAGGCGGCCACAAGCCCGTTCCGGGCGGGGCGCCCTACGGCGCAACCAAGGCGGCCGTCGAATCGCTGACGCGTTCGTGGGCGGTCGAGCTGGCGCCCCACGGGATCCGGGTCAACTGCATCGCGCCGGGGCCTGTGGATACTCCCGGGTTCGACAAGTCCGGGCTTCCGGTGGCAGAGGTGGCCGCCCTGAAGGAGTCGTTCCGGGCGGGGCTGCCGCTCGGTCGCATGGGCACCGGCGCGGAGGTAGCGCGCTGGGTGGTCGCGATCGCCGACCCGACCACGACCTGGGTGACGGGCCAGGTTCTCTCGGTCGACGGTGGAATGAGCCTCACCTGAGTGGATCGGCCGCGCTCGGCGGAGGACGGTCCCGGGTGCTCGGTTGACCGTCGTTCCGGCCTCGCTCGGACCCGGCGAGGGGCAGAGCGACCCACTCCTCGCATGCCTGGAAGCCAGGTCGGCGACATCCTCCGATGAGGCATCTGGATTCCCCCTGCGAAAAGGGCTACCCGCCCCTCGACCCGCTTTCCGCGTGCACCACGAGGGAGGGGTATGGCTGTTCGCGCGAGCCAGGGGCCGATCCGCTTCTCCTCCGCGGAACGGTGGGCGATCGTCGCGTGCGCGATCTCGATGCTGATCGTGCAGATGGACTGGTTCGCGCTGAATCTCGCGATTCCCGCCATTGCTCGCCAGTTCGAGATGGCCTCCACCGATCTCCACTGGGTGGTCAGCGGCTACATGATCTCCATCGGCGCGCTGATGGTCACCGGTGGCCGCCTGGCTGACATCTTCGGCCGACGGAGGATCATCGTCTGGGGGCTCGCGATCTTTGGCCTCCTGTCCATTGCTTGCGGAGCATCGACGAGCGCCTCGTGGCTCATCCCTGCTCGGGTGGCGCAGGGCGTCGGCGCTGCGCTGATCTTTCCCGTCTCGATCGCCGTGGTGTCTTCGACGTTCAGCGGGGTGCGTCAGAGTCGCGCGATCGGCATCGTGCTCGGCTTCGCCGCGATCGGCACTGCGATCGGACCGTTCATCGGCGGCGCGTTCTCGGAGTACTGGACCTGGCGCGGCGTCTTTCTGATCAACGTGCCGTTCTGCATCACCGCAATCGCGCTGATGCTCCGTTTCGTCGAGGAGTCCCGCGACGACGCCGCAGACCGCCACATCGACGTCCTCGGGATCGTGACCATCACCGGCGGACTCGTCTGCATCAGCTTGGCGTTCGATCGGGGTGAGGCCTGGGGCTGGCTCTCCCCGGCAACGCTGGGCACCTTGATCGCCGGCGTCGGCCTCATCGGTGCCTTCATCGGCATCGAGTCGCGCGTGCGCTCGCCGCTGGTCGATCTCGGACTGTTTCGCAACCGTGTCTTCGACGCGATCGTGGTCGCTGGATCGCTCTCGAACGTCGTCTTCTGCCTGGTCGCGGTGTTCTCGGCGCTCTATCTCCAGCAGGCACGGGGCTTCTCGCCCTTTCAATCCGGCCTCATCTTCCTGGCCCTCTCCGCCGGGACGGGCTCGGCGAGCTACTTCTCCGGAAGGCTCGCCGAACGTCTCCCGGCGGCGCGGCTGATGGCGATCGGCATGCTGATCAGCGCCGCTGGCATCGTCGGGCTGACGAGCGTCGAGTCGCTCTGGCTCTACGTGCCGCTCTTCCTCGTCACCGGGGTGGGGCTCGGTCTCGGATGGGCGCTGGCGAACGTCGCCACCCAGGCGGCCGTGAAACCGTCGGAAGCGGGAGCCGCGTCTGGCGTGACCTTGACCTGTCTCGTCATGCTGGGTGCGGTGAGCGTTGCGATTGCGGCGGCAGCGCTGGAGCTCTTGAGCGGGTCGGTTGCCGGCGCCGCTTCCGATGGCCCTGCGCTGAACAGCATCTTGCGCGCGGGAGCCGTGCTCGCCCTTGGCGGAGGCGTGATGCTCCTCGCGGTCGGCCCGCCACGCGCTCAGGTGCAAGGGGGCGTCAGCCTGGAAACGGCGACTCCCCGGTAGCCGCCACCTCTCTCCGCTTCGATGACCTGGGTGAATCAGGCCTCGAGCGCGTCGACGACCCGCTGCTTGTCCTCCGCCCACTGGCGGAGCGGCCCGGTGTCGATCCGGAACTCCTCGAACCCGGGGATCACCACCGAGTGGAGCGTCTCCAGGTAGATGCGGCGGCGGTCGCGCTTGGGCACGACGCCCGAGCGCAGGAGCGCCGGATCGTCAGCCTCGGGCGGCCCGGGCTGGAAGAGGTCTGCGCCCGTGGAAGCGGTCGCCATCGCGGGAAGAAACGCGGAGAGGAAGGACAGGTCGAGGCGCTTCCTGGCCCAGGCCAGGTAGGCCCATCCAAGCCGAGCGTGCTGAACTTCGTCACGCGTCAGCTCCTGGATGACCGCCTTGAGATGCGCGTCGCTGGCCGCGTCGAGGAGCGTGACCAGAATCGCCATGCTCTCGGTCTCCGAGATGCAGGACTGCGCGACGACCTCGTAGGTCAACCGCTGCTCGGGGCCGAGATCGCGCGGCCCGAAGAACAGCAGCCGCGTCTCGGGCGGCGGGACCTCCGCCCCGCGCGACCGCAGGATGTCGGCACAGTGCCGGGCGTGCCGGGTCTCGTCGGCCGAGGCGCGCGCCGCGAGATCCACCAGCGTGGCAGGCGCTCCCGCGGCGCTCATCCCCTGGGAGAGCGCGGCGAAGCGCAGCGAGGCCGCAGTCTCGACCCTGTAGCGCACTGCCCAGATCTGGGCAGCGAAGTCGCCCGCGGCGTCTACGGCCAAATCGTTTGGTCCGGCGGTGTACCTGGGGGTGGCACGCCACCGTCCGGCAGCAGCGAGTGAGGCGGAGGAACATTGCTCCCGGCGGGGGGAGGCCTGCTGTTCGAGTCGCTCCCGCCACAGGCAGCGACCAGACTCGTCCCGCCGAGGACCAGGACCTGGAACAAGCGCTTCAGGTTCATCTCCGGGCTCCTTCGAGAGCTACTGACCCCTCGACACCAGGATCGAACAGCGTTGCGGGATTCACCCCCATTGAAACCCCGTGAGCTTGGCGGCGAGCATTCGGCTCACTGCGTCATCTCGGGCACAGCACGGTGACGGTCCTCATCGAGGCCTCGACAGGACCAGCACGGCGTTGGTCCCGCCGAACCCGAAGGAGAGGCTCAAGGCCGTCGCCACTCGGCGCTCGCGGGCGCGATTCGGGACGTAGTCCAGATCGCACTCCGGATCCGGCGTGCGCTGGTTGATGGTGGGAGGAAGTACCCCACGCTGCAACGTGAGGACGGTCAGGGCGGCCTCGACGCTGCCGGCCGCGCCGAGCAGGTGCCCGGTCATCGACTTGGTCGAGCTGATCGCGAGACGGCTGGCGTGCGCTCCGAACGCGCGTTTCAGAGCACGGGTCTCGTGGACATCGTTCAGCGGTGTCGAGGTGCCGTGGGCGTTGATGTATTCCACCCGCGCGGGGTCGAGCGACGCGTCCCGGAGCGCCTCCTCGATGCAGAGGGCCGCCGGTGCGCCGTCCTCGGTGGGCTGGATGAGGTGGGAGGCGTTGGAGTTGGCCGCGTAACCGGTCACCTCGGCGAGGATCGGAGCGCCGCGACGGCGGGCGGACTCTTCTTCCTCGAGCACCAGGATGCCGGCTCCCTCGCCGAGGACGAACCCATCTCTCTCCCGGTCGAAGGGGCGGCTCGCTTCCTCCGGCGCGTCATTCCGGCTGGAGAGCGCGTTCATCGCCTCGAAGCCTCCGATGCCCAGGGGCGTCACCGCGGATTCGGCCGCTCCGGCGATGACTGCGTCGGTCCGCCCGGTGCGGATGGACCAGAGCGCCTCACCGATGGCGTGTGCTCCGGTGGAACACGCCGCCACCGGGGCGTAATTGGGGCCCGCGGCGCCATAGCGGATGCTCACCATCCCCGCGGCGGTGTTGGAGAGGAGCTCGAGCACGAACATCGGCGAGAGCCGGTCGAAGCTGGTGCGGAGGGCCTTCTCGTGGGCTTCCTCGGCAGAGGCGAGGCCGCCGATCCCCGAGCCGAGGATGACCCCCACCCGCTCGGGACGGACTTGCTCCGGACCGGGACCGAGCCGCAATCCGCTCGAGCGCATCGCCATCTCCGTGGCAGCAAGCGCGAGCTGGACGTAGCGATCGGTCCGGCGAGCCTCGCGGCGGTCCATCCACTCGAGCGGGTCGAAGCCCTTCACCTCGCCGGCGATGCGGGTCTTCAGCTTCAGCTTCCCGGGGTCGAAACGAGTGATGGGACCGATTCCCGATCTCCCGGCGACCACGGCCTCCCAGCTCGGCTCGACCCCGATGCCGAGCGGGGTGACCAGGCCCAGCCCGGTGACCACGACTCCGCGTTCATGCATGGCGCGACCCTGACATAGACCGCTGGGAGCCTCTCCGTGGCGAGGGGGCTTGTGCGTGGCATCGAACGCATCGGATCGGCGGAACGCGAAAGCGCCGTGAAGCTCCTCGACGCCTGCACCTCAGCGGGCGAGCACGAACTGCGCGGGGCTCTACGAGGCGCGCTGAGGTCCCGCGTTCTGGGGGCGAGCGACCAGGCGAGGTGGCCTTCCTACCTGTCTCCCGTGCTATGCGTCGGGCGCATGAACCGCGTGTTCGGTGCCGCGGCCTTCATCCTCCTGCTGGCGCGCCCGCCGGTGAACGCCCAGACCGGCTCCGTGTCGACTCACCCGCGGGAGAGGGTCCAGGAAGAGCTGCTCCAGCCGTTCACCGGTGACTGGGGCGAGATCGAGCAGCGCCGGAAGCTTCGGGTCCTGGTGGTCTACAGCCGGATGCTCTACTTCGTGGACCGAGGGAAGCAGAGGGGCACCAGCTACGAGTTCTTCAAGGCGTTCGAGGACGAGGTCAACGCCCGAATGAAGAACAAGAAGCTTCGCTTCCACGTGATCTTCATTCCCGTGCCGCGCGACGAGCTGATTCCCGCCCTCCTCGACGGACGCGGTGACATCGCGACGGCCAATCTGACCGTCACACCGCAGCGCGCGCAGGTGGTGGACTTCACCGCCCCGGTCCTGGACGACGTCAGGGAGCTGGTGGTGAGCGGTCCTGCGAGCCCCCCGATCCCGCGCCTGGACGCGCTCGCCGGGAGGTCAGTCTACGTCCGCAGATCCTCGAGCTACTGGGAACACCTCGAGGCGCTCAATCAGCGGCTGATCCAGGAGAGCCGGCCTCCGGTGAAGCTCGTCCCGGTGTCGGAGGATCTGGAGAACGAGGACCTGCTGGAGCTGGTGAACGCCGGGCTGATCCCGGCCACCGTCTGCGACGGACACCAGGCGATCTTCTGGAAGCAGGTCTACTCGAACCTCTCGTTCGATCCCACCGTCGCGGTGAGCAGCGGCGAATCGATCGCATGGATGATGCGGAAGAACAGCCCGCAGCTGAAGAGGGTGGTCGATGCCTTCGTCCGCAGGCACCGGAAAGGCACCGCCTTCGGGAATGAGCTCTACAGGAAGTACGTGAGCCGGCCCGGCTCCGTGCTCGCGGCCACCTCAGGGGCGGAGCTCCGAAAGTTCCGGGAGACGGTCGAGATCTTCCGCAGGTACGGCAAGAGATACGAGGTCGACCATCTCTTGATGATGGCGCAGGGATACCAGGAGTCCCGGCTCGACCAGACGGTGCGGAGTCCGGTGGGGGCGGTCGGCATCATGCAGCTGATGCCCGCAACCGGAGCGCAGATGAAGGTCGGTGACATCGGGCAGCTGGAGCCGAACATCCACGCGGGGGTGAAGTACCTCCGCCACGTGGAGAACACCTACTTCGACGAGGCGTCACTCGACCCGGTGGTGAAGGCGCTCTTCGCCTTCGCCTCCTACAACGCCGGGCCGAACCGCATCCAGTCTCTGCGGCGAGAGGCCGGGAGACGTGGGCTCGACCCGGACCGCTGGTTCAAGAACGTGGAGTTCGTGGTCGCGGACAAGATCGGGCAAGAAACCGTCACCTACGTCTCGAACATCTTCAAGTACTACGTTGCGTATCAGCTCGTGGCGCAGGCGGAGCAGGATCGGGTGACGGCCCGAGAGTTGCTCGAGACCGAGATGACGCCCTGACGTTCACCCCAGCGCCCGGGCATGACGAGCATCCAGCCAACCAGTCTCTCCCCTGACCCAAGGACCTCCTTGCCCGTCGTTGGGGGAAGGCAGAGAGTGTCGACGCCCCGCCGAGGCCGAGGCGCAGAGCGGAGGAGGTCTCCCATGCCCGACTACGAGTTCTTCTGCCGGAAGTGCAACAAGCAGTTCACGGCGCACATGAGCATCGAGGAGCACGATCGCCACGTGGCCGAGTGTCCCGAGTGCAGGAGCGAGCAGGACGTCCAGCGCACCATCAGTCACTTCAACGTCCAGACGACCAGAAAGTCGTCCGCCTATAAGTAAGACCGCGTCGCTGGGTCGAGCGCAGCGCGCATTACCCCAGTGCCGCAGCGCCGAGCCCAGGACGAGCTGGCGAAGCCCGGCGGTCTCAGCGCGCCGGCGTCTGCGGAGGCGCCTTCCACTCCTGCTCGACCTCGGGCGGCAGGGCGCGCAGCCGCTGGAGGAACCACACCACGGGCCAGATCTCCTCGTCCTCGAGGTTGACCTCCCAGGCGCCCATCCCGGTGCCGCGAATCCCGTGCTTCACCACGACGAACATCTGGGCCGGGGAGAGCATCGAGCCCTCGTCCGCGAACTGCGGAACCCGCGGATAGAAGCTGGTCGTCCCCCACCTGCTCCTCGCGCCGTACTTGCCGTGGCATCCGGCGCAGTTGCGGCGATACGTCCGGAGCCCCTGGAGCAGCGTCACCGCCTCCGTCGGCGGCTGCGGGACCACCACCTTTCGCGCCTCGCGGTCGAGGGCGCGGTGGACGAAGAGCCTCGCGGTCCCCACCTCGAGACCCGAGGGCTCGGAGGTCGCGGCCACCGGAACGAGGCCTGCGAGCCCCAGCAGAAGGAAGAGGAGCGAGGGGAAGACGAGTCCGGCGAGGAAGGCGAGGCCCATGCGAAGCAGCGTGCCGCGCCGGGACATGTCAGCCGCGCCCTGCCTGCAGGCGGGAGGCGAGCAGCCGGTGGAAGTGGAGGATGGCGACCTCGCGCCGGACGCTGAGCCGCCCGGTCCTGTAGGAGCGACTGCCGAGTCCCTTCTGCACGTCTTCGCAGACGCCCAGGTCCTCGAGCTGGATCTTGTGCCCGAGCTCCACGCTCTGTCGGGCCAGCTCCTGCGCTCGATCGCCGTCGAGGTCGGCGAAGTAGAAGTCGATGAGCACCCGGCACCGGTCCGTCCCGAGCGGGAGGACCACGTTGGTGTCCATCACCCCGGCGTAGAGGTTGATCATCACGTTGGGGAACGCCCAGGCGTAGCGCGCCCGGTCCCCCGTCCGCGTGGCCGCCGCGGCCGCATCGTCACCTGCGCGCAGAGGGCTCGACTGGAGGCTGGTGCGCTCGAAGCACTCGGTGCGGTACTCCGAGTACTGCAGCACGCTCCCCAGCGCCGGGTGCACGGTGTTCACGTGGTACCCGCCGTCGAGGTAGTTGTCGACGAACACCTTCCAGTTGCAGGCCAGGGTGTACTCGCGGCGCTCGAGGAAGCGCAGCCCCTCCAGCGCGCCCATCTCCACCGGGAGCGGGGCGAGCCACTCGCCGAGCGTCGGCGCCGCGTCCCCGAGGTGGACGAACACCATTGGCCCCCAGCGGTCCACGCGCACCGGGACCAGCCCCTGCTCCTCGCGGCGAAACTCCTCGACCCCCTCGAACTCCGGCAGTCCCCGCAGCTGGCCCCTCAGGTCGTAGGTCCATCCGTGATAGCGGCAGCGCAGCTTGCGGGCGTTCCCCTGTGGCTCGGTCATCACGCAAGCCGCCCGGTGCCGGCAGACGTTGAAGAAGGCCCGGAGCTCGCCCTCGTCGTCGCGGAGCACGAGCAGCGGCTCGCCGGCGACCTCGGTGGTGACGAAGTCTCCCGGCCGCTCCAGCTGGTCGGCCCGGGCCACCAGCTGCCAGCTGTCGCCGAACACGCGCTCGCGCTCCAGCGCCCCGATGCGCGGGTCGAGGTACCAGGGCGAGGGGAGGGAGCGGGCCCGCTCCAGCGGTAGACCGGGGTCGAACTCCGCCACGAGCTCGTCGAGGGAGGTGTCCACGAGGGGACCAGGCTACCCGCCGTTTGCCCGTGCGGGGAGTCCATCCGTGGCAGGATGCCCGTCCCGTGACCGTCGCCGGCCGACCGGCCCCGCCCGACGTGGCCGAGCGGCCGCGGCCGACGCTCCTGCGCTCGCTGGGCGCGCTCGATGGAGCGCTCATCACCATCGGTGCGACGGTGGGCAGCGGCATCTTCCTCACCACAGGCGACATCGCGCAGCACTCCCCGCAGGCTGCGCTCATCCTCGGCCTCTGGGCGGCCGGCGGACTCTTCGCGCTCGCGGGCGCCCTGGCCTACGCCGAGCTCGGGACGATGTTCCCTCGCGCCGGAGGCCAGTACCACTTCCTCAAGGAGGCCTACGGCCGCGTCTGGGGCTTCCTCTTCGGCTGGGCTTCCTTCCTGGTCATCATGACCGGGGGGATCTCCGCCATCGCCGTCGGCTTCGGGGAGTACCTCGGCGCGTTCATCCCCTCGCTCGGTTCCGGAGTGGAGATCCTCTCGGGGACGGTGGCGGGCGTCCGGTGGCGGATCGCCGGCCCCCAGCTCACTGGCGCCATCGCCGTGCTCGCTCTCACCGGGGTGAACTGGCTCGGCGTGCGTGAGGGAGCGCTGGTGCAGAACATCGCCACCGTTCTCAAGTTCGGCGCGCTGCTGGTGCTGGTGGGAGTGGGGCTCGCCGCTCCGGCACCGGTGATGCCCGCCTGGGGAGCACCTCTTCCGCCGGGGAGCATCATCGCCGCTCTCGGGCTGGGCCTGGTCGCGGTGCTCTGGACCTACGACGGGTGGTACGTGCTGACCTTCTCCGCCGGAGAGATGCGACGGCCGGAGCGCAACATTCCCCGTGGACTGGTGCTCGGCGTGACCGCGGTCGCCGTGCTCTACCTGGCGATCAACTGGGTCTACCTCCGGGCGCTCGATGTGAAGACGCTCGCCGGGACGACCCGCGTGGGGGAGGCCGCGGCTGCGGTGCTGCTTGGACCCGGCGCGACGCGGGCGGTCACCCTGATCATCCTTCTCTCGATGTTCGGCTGCCTCGCGGCGAACGTCCTCTGCTGCGCCAGGATCTACCTCCCGATGGCCGAGGACGGGCTCTTCTTCCGGGCGCTCGCCCGCATCGACCCGCGCCACCACACGCCGTCCAACAGCCTGCTCGCGCAGGGCGTGCTTGCTGCGGTGATTGCCCTCTCCGGGACCTACGCCGAGCTGTACACGACGGTCATCTTCGCCCAGGTGCTCTTCCACGCGGCGACCGCTGCCGCGGTCTTCGTGCTCCGATGGAGACGCCCACACGCCGAGAGGCCCTTCCGGGCCTGGGGTCATCCGTGGACCACCGGGGCGTTCGTTCTCGCCTGTCTCGTGGTGGCCTCGGTCACGCTGGTCCAGGCGCCGGTCCGCTCCTTGCTGGGTCTGCTGATCATCGCCGCCGGGCTCCCGGCCTACGCCTGGTGGTCCAGGACCGCGCGCTGACTGATCCGATGGGGAGGTGGCGGATCTGTATCGGGACTTCGCCAATCGACGAAGTCATCCTCCGGCACCTCATGCTCCCCGACCGCCGCCCGCAGATCATCGCCACCGAGCAGGTCATTCGTCCTCACGTCCGGCGCACGCCCGTGGTGCAGATCTCCGGCAGGGAGCTGGGCCTGCAGGGGACGTCCCTCACCCTCAAGCTCGAGCTCCTCCAGCACGCCGGAGCGTTCAAGACTCGAGGGGCCTTCTCCAACCTCCTGCAGCGACCCGTGCCGCCGGCCGGGGTCGTGGCCGCCTCGGGTGGAAACCACGGGGTGGCGGTGGCCTACGCCGCGAGCAGCCTCGGGATCCCGGCGAAGATCTTCCTCCCCAGCGTCTCCTCGCCAGCGAAGATCGAGCGGATCCGCGGGTACGGCGTGGATCTGGTGATCGGTGGTGAGTCCTACGCCGATGCGCTGGCCGCGAGCGAGGAATGGACTCGGCGCAGCGAGGCCATGCCGATCCACGCCTTCGACCAGGAGGAGACCATCCTCGGCCAGGGAACACTGGGTCTCGAGCTGGAGTCCCAGGCGCCGGATCTGGAAACGCTGCTGGTCGCGGTGGGCGGCGGTGGCCTGCTCTCCGGCGTTGCCAGCTGGTACGGGAGGCGGGTCCGCCTCGTGGCGGTCGAGCCCGAGGGCGCTCCTACCCTGCGTCGCGCGCTGGACGCGGGCCGGCCGGTCGATGCACCGGTGGGGAGCATCGCCGTGGACAGCCTCGCCCCGCGCCGGATCGGCGAGCGAAACTTTCCTATCCTGAGGGACACCGTGTCGGAGGTGGTGCTGGTCACCGACGAGGAGATCCGCGCCGGCCAGCGCCGGCTCTGGGACCTGCTCCGCGTGGTGGCCGAGCCGGGTGGGACGGCGGCGTTCGCGGCGCTCCTCGCGGGCAAGGTGCGGACCCGGCCCGGCGAGCGGGTGGGCGTCGTCCTCAGCGGCGGAAACACCACGGCCGTCGACTTCGGCCGGTGACGAAGGGAGAGCGAGATGCGAGAGGCAATCCAGGAGCAACGGCCGTCGCCGCTTCCGCTGTCGGCCGGCGTGCGTGGACCGGGCGTTCTCTACCTGAGCGGGCAGGTGGCGCTCGACCCCGCGACCGGGCGGCTGATTGCCGGCGACGTGGCCGCGCAGACGGCGCGAACGCTGGAGAACATCCGTGCCCTGCTCGAGTCGGTGGGCAGAACGATGGACGACGTGCTTCGTGTGGGCGTCTTCCTGACCAGCATGGAGTCCTTCGCGGGGATGAACACGGTCTACGCGCGCTACTTCCGTGAGCCCTACCCGTCGCGCACGACGGTCGCGGTCAAGGAGCTCCCGCTGGGCGCGGCTGTGGAGATCGAGATGACCGTCCTGGACGAGCGTTGAGGCGGGCAGGCACGAGATCCAGCGGCGCTCCGGCCGACCTGACCGCCGACCTTCTCGACGCGCTTCGGGCCCTGGACAACGAGCGGCGGCTCCGCATCCTCGGCTGGCTCAGGGAGCCCACCCGGCACTTCCGGCCGCAGGTGGACGGGGACCTCGAGGAGGACGGCGTCTGCGGACTGCTCATCGCCGAGAAGCTGGGGGTGAGCCAGCCGACGGTGAGCGAGCACATGCGGCTGCTCGTCCGCGCGGGTCTGGTCCGGGCCCGACGCATCAAGCAGTGGACGTTTTACCGCCGCAATGACGAGCGGCTGGCCCAGGTCCTCCAGGCGCTGCGGGCGCTCTGACGGCCGTCGCCGGCGCGCACGCAGGTGGATGGCGTCGAGCCCGCGGGCGGCGGGGATCGGCATCCGGAGCGCAACCACCTGCAAGCGTTCGGCTTATTCGTCGCAGCGCGACCGATGTCCGGACGGGCCGGCCCCGGACGTCTGATGCAACGTCATGAGACACAACGCTGCGGTCCGCCGGCAGGACCTCGACCAGACGCAGAGCAGTGACAGGAAACCTGCGAGGCTCGTGGGCAGCATCGCCGGCCGCGTGGTGCGGACGGTGAGCGACGGCTCGGCGGGTACGGTGACCGCGTCGGTGGACCTGGTCTGCTCGCCGGAGCGCCTGTACCGGATGCTGGTCACTGCGGAGACGGAGCGCTGGTGGGGCTCGCCGGAGACCTATGCGATGCGGGAATGGACCGCGGAGCTTCGCACCGGAGGGACCTGGCGGGTCCAGGTCTGCTGCGCCGATGGCCGGCGGCTTCCGGCGTCGGGGAGGTTCCTGGAGTTCGATCCCCCGGAACGGATCGTCCAGACCCGCTGCTACGAGTTCGACCATCCGACGCTCGGCCGGCGCGAGACGCGGGTCACCTATCTGTTCCAGCCGCGGGAAGGCGGCGCGCGTCTCACGGTGTTCCACGAGGGCTTTCGTGGGTTCGACGAGGCGGCGGCCGAGCATGCCGTCGGCTGGGAGCGGGTGCTGGGCTGGCTCGAGGCGTACGCCCGGGCAGTGAACGACGAAGAGAGGAAATGGCAATGAGCGAGTTTCTCTATCTGTACCGGCAGCCGGCGGATTCGCCGAACCTGCTGGACTCGGCAAGGACCATGCAGGAGCGGCTGCAGAAGTGGACCGCGTGGTTCAAGGATCTGGAGTCCCGGGGGCACCTCCGGACGATGGGTCATCCCCTGGAGACCTCCGGAGCGGTGGTGAGCGAGAGCGGCCGCACGGTCCACGACGGCCCCTACGCCGAGTCGAAGGACATCGTGCTTGGCTACAGCGTCGTCCAGGCGAAGGACCTGGCAGAGGCGCGCACGCTCGCCGGCGGCTGTCCCGTCCTGGGCTACGGGGGGATGGTCGAGGTAAGGCCCATCCGCCAGATGTGACCTCCGCACTCCCCGACGAGCATTTCTTCCGCCGCGAGTCCGGCCGGCTCGTGTCCACGCTGACGCGGATGCTGGGAGTGCACCATCTCGCCCTGGCCGAGGACGCGGTGCAGGAGACGCTCGCCGCGGCGGTGGAGGTGTGGGCGTTCCGGGGCCTGCCGGAGAATCCCTCGGCCTGGCTCACCACCGCGGCCCGGAACCGCGCGGTGAGCCTCCTCCGCCGCGAGCGCACCGCGAGGAGGTTCGCGCCGGAGATCGGCCGCCTCGCGGACGACGAGGGCGCCCCTGGCCTGGACTCGGCGGAGGCGCACCTGCCGCCGCCGCTCAGGGACGACGAGCTGCGGATGATGTTCTCCTGTTGCCACCCGGACGTTCCCGAGGACGCACAGGTCGCGCTGGTCCTGTCGCTCCTCTCCGGCTTCTCGGCGCACGAGGTAGCGGAGGCCTTCCTCGTCTCGCGCGCGGCGATGGAGAAGCGGCTCTCGCGGGCGAAGAAGGTGCTCTCCGCGACGCGGGGACTCTTCGAGCTCGCGGCACGCGACTTCGAGACCCGTCTCACGGCCGTGCACCGGGCGCTGTATCTCCTGTTCAACGAGGGCTACCACGGGGCTTCTCCGGACGCGGCGGTGAGGCTCGATCTCTGCCGTGAGGCGATGCGGCTGATCTCCCTCCTCGCCGAGCACCCGCCGGCGGCGACTCCGGCCACGCACGCGCTCGCCGCGCTCATGGCGCTCGATGCGGCCCGGTTGCCCGCCCGGGTGGACGAGGCGGGTGATCTGACGGAGCTGTCCCGGCAGGAACGGAGCCGCTGGGACTCGATGCTCATCGCCCGTGGGGTCGAGCTGCTCGAGGCCTCGGCGCGCGGGGAGGTGGTCTCCGAGTATCACCTCGAAGCGGCGATCGCCGCGTCGCACGCCCTGGCTCCCAGCGCCGATCAAACTCCCTGGGCCGAGATCGTCGAGCTGTACGACGCTCTCCTGCGCCTTCGTCCCTCCCCGGTGGTGGCGCTCAACCGGGCGGTCGCGGTGGCCGAGCAGCTGGGCCCGGAGCGCGGTCTCCAGGCGCTGCGGTCGATCCCCGGCGCGGAGCGGCTCGCTGCCTATCCCTTTTACCCGGCGGCGCTGGGCGAGCTGGAGCTCCGGCGCGGGCGCGCAACCGAAGCGCGACGCCACTTCCGCGCAGCCCATCGGCTGGCTCGAAACCCGACCGAGCGGACCTTCCTCGAGCGGCGGCTTGCGGAGTGCGAGCGGCAGATCGCCTCACCTCGGTCAGCCGCGGACTGATGGCGGAAGCTTGGCCTCGGCCGCGATGCCGGCGCGATCTTCCGCTCGACCCCGCTCGGTCTCCGCCCTGAGCCGTTCCCGCATGCAGCGTGCTACACCGGCGGGGACCGATGCCCCCCGCGGTTCACGACTCCGCCGCCGAGCGGGAGAAGAACCTGGTCGCCCTCAGCTCGGTGGGTGCGGCGGTGGTCCTCACCAGCATGAAGCTGGTCGTCGGCCTGACCACCGGCTCCATCGGCATCCTCTCCGAGGCGGCGCACTCGGGCATCGATATGCTCGCCGCTCTGATGACCTTCTGGGCGGTGCGCGCGTCCTCGAAGCCGCCGGACAGCGACCACCTCTACGGCCACGGGAAGATCGAGAACTTCTCCGCCCTCTTCGAGACCGGGCTGCTCCTCGCGACCTGCGTGTGGATCGCCTACGAGGCCGGCAAGCGCCTCGTCTTCGGGGGCGGCCACGTCGAGGCCACGGTGTGGTCGTTCGTGGTGATGGCCATCTCCATCGTCATCGACCTCTCGCGCTCCCGGGCGCTGGCCACTGTCGCCCGGCGCCACCGGAGCCAGGCCCTGGAGGCGGACGCGCTGCACTTCTCCACCGACGTCTGGTCCTCCACCGTGGTGCTCCTGGGCCTCGTGGGGGTGTGGGTCTCGCACCGGACCGGCCTCGTCTGGCTGGCCCGGGCGGATGCAGTCGCCGCACTGGGAGTGGCGTGCATCGCCGCGCTGGTCAGCATCCGCCTCGGCCGGAAGGCGGTCGATGACCTGCTCGACGCCGCGCCCACCGGATTGCTGGAGGCGATCGCCCGCGCCGCCGCGAGCGTGGACCAGGTGGTGAGCGTCTCTCAGGTGCGGGTCCGGCGCTCGGGTCCCAGGACGTTCGCCGACGTCATCCTTCAGGTCGAACGCGGGCTTCCCGTGGAGCGGGCGCACGAGATTGCCCACGCCGCGGAGGGCGCGATCCAGGACGCCGTGCTCGACGTCGACGTCATGGTCCACACCGAGCCGGTCGAGGAAGAGCCCGTGTCGGACGGGAAGGTGAGCGGAGCGCCGGCGCGCCTCTGAGGACCGTGGTTTCGGCGGTCAGGTGCTCGGCGCGAGCACCGTGCTGAGACTCACGTCCAGCTTCGGTCCCAGCTGCCCCAGGAGGCTGTCCAGTTCGCTCGGGGGCAGAGCGAGCGTGCGCTCCAGCTGGGCGCGCGTGCGCTCGAGGAGCATCTCCCGCGCCTTGGCCATCCGGCGGCTGATGGTCGACTTGTTCACCTGGTACATCGCGGCGATCTGGTTCAGGCTCAGCCCTTCGAGGAAGTGCATCCGGAGGACATTGCGCTCCCCGCCCTCCAGCGAGGCGAAGGCCTCCCGGAGCGCCCGCCCGAACTCCGCGGCGTACTGGCCCCGGAGCAGCTCGAGCGTGCGGTCCGCCGTGGGCGCAGCCGGCTCCCAGAGCGATGCGTCGGGAAGCGGCTCGGGCCCGCGCCGGGCATCGCGGCGCGCGTTCAGCGCCAGCCGGAGCGCCCCGGCCCTCAGCCAGTTCTCCAGCGAGCCGCGCCCGGCGTAATCGAGGATGCGAGAGGAGCGTCCGTCCTCCGGCACCAGGACCCGCGTGCGGAGCCGCTGCAGAATCTCGTCCACGAACGAAGGGGTGCCATCCACGCTCCGCACCGCGCCGGCGACGGACGTCAGGAGGGTCCCGAACTCGCGCAGCGCGCAGGTGTCGCCCTCGGCGCAGGCGAAGGCCAGATAGAGATCCGGCAGATGGAGCTGATCGATGGCCGGTCCGACGTCGCCGGCGCGGGCGATCTGCGCGGCCCAGTGCGTCACGAACCGTCGGACGTCCACACAGACGTCGGGCCACCGGGCCAGGGCCTCCGCCAGCTGCTCGCCGAGCCGGGTCTCCAGCTGGGCACGGCTCGCGCCGCGGCGGGTCGCCGGAATCACCTCCCAGAACACGTCGGCGTGGGCGAAGGCGGTCAAGAAGAGGACGCCCCTGGGGCGGCGCGAAGGTACCAGCCGGACCGTCGGGTCAGCCACCCGAGCCAGGCCAGCACCGCCAGCGAGATAACGAGGAGCCCCCACCGAAGCCACGCGGAAGCGAGTCCTCCAATCTCACCCGCGGTGAGCATGCGGACCACGTAGGCCAGCCCCTCCGGGGTCCGGGACCCCTGCTGTCCGAGGACGATTCCGAGGACCCGAATCGTGGTTCCACCAATCTGCAGCTGCACCACCTTTCCCGGCGGAGGCGTCACCGGCCACTTTCCACCGGCCCAGCCGCCGTCGGGTGCACGGAGCACGACGTGTGCTCCCACCGCGCGGCCCAGCTCCTCGAGAAGACCGCCGTCCACCCACCGTCCGGTAAGGACGAATCCCACGATGGAGCGGCCCCGGACCACCGGCCGACCCGACACGAGCAGAAGGTCGTCGGGGTGCACCTCGGTCACCAGCGGCAGCTCGAGTCGCTCCAGCGTGGCCGAGGACCAGAGAGCGTCGGTGGGTGTGCCCTCCATGGTCTCGATCAGGATCGGGATGTCGGGAGCTGGCGCACCGAACGCGTCGGGGGTGGCGAGGTTGAGCACCACCCGACCCCAGGAATTGGCCACCAGCAGGGCGTCGCGGTTCCTCATTCCGGGCAGGTCCGCCGAGAGAAGAGTCCTGTGGGCCGTGGCGAGCTGATCCTCGCGGCTCTCGTCCTCGGCGAGGCCCAGCGCAGCGTCCATGTTGCTTGCGTCTCCCAGCGCACCGAGCACGCCCTCGGCGCGAAGGCCCGCCTGGACCAGGAGATCCGTGCGCTCGCTCTGCGCGCGAAGCTGCTCGGGAAGCCTCTCCGCGGAGGCGAAGAGCTCGTGGTCCACCCGGCGCTCCCAGATGACGTGCTGGATCCACAGCGCGCCGGTCACCATGAACAGGGCGAGCGCGAGCAGCCCGGTGCTCTGACGGAACGGAAGCCGCGCCTCCCGCAGCGCGTCGAGCAGCGCGTCCATCGACGGAAACCGCTGGGCCGGATCGCTGGCCAGCCCGCGGGCGAGCACGCGTGACAGCCTCGCGGGCAGGTTCCGGCGGCGGAGCGAGACCGGCTCCGGAGGCCGGGAGGGGGAAGCCGCCTCCACCTCTTCTGGACGATGGCCCTCCAGGGCCTCGAGCAGCGCCAGGCAGAAGCTGTACTGGTCGCTGCGGACGTCCGACGGATGTCCGCGCCAGTACTCGGGCGCCATGTAGGCCGGGGTGCCGGCGAACCGCGGGGCGTGCTCGTGCACTGCGCGAGCGAGGCCGAAGTCGGTCACCCGGACCCGCCCGTCCTCGCCGACGAGCACGTTCTCCGGCTTGAAGTCACCGTGGACGATGCCTGCCCGATGGGCGGCTGCCAGCCCGTGGCCGGCGGCGCTGTAGAGGGACAGCGTGTGCTGCAGCCCGGAGAGGCCGGACCGCTGCGCACGGCGCAGGGTCTCCCCCTTCACGTACTCCATGGCGAAGAAGACCTCGCCGTCGAAGGTCCCCACGTCGTGGACGGTGACGATGTTCGGATGGGACAGCCGGGCGATGGCCTGTGCTTCGGCGAGGAGCTGGGGGCGCGCTGCCGCCGGGCCCGCTCCGCGCCCAGCCCTGAGGAACTTGATCGCCACCTTTCGGTCCAGCTCGGGATCGAAGGCGCTGTAGACCACGCCCATCCCGCCCCGGCCCACCGGGTCGAGGAGCACGTAACGCCCGAGGTTGGTTCCCCGGGACAGTGCCCGCCACGAGGACAGGTCGTTCTCCGGCGTCACCAGCGTGCGCACCAGCGCGGTGACCAGCTCGCGGCACCGGTCGCAGGCGTCGATGTGCTCGGCCACCCGCGAGCGCTCCGACTCCGTGCCCTCGCCTCCGACGTGCCGCGCGAGCACGTTCTCGTCGAGGTGGCCTTCCTCGACGGAGATGGTCATGGCGTGTAGCCCGGCCGCTTCTTGTAGGCCCGTCCGAACTTGTCCAGGTGCGCGGGATTGAAGACCCGGGGCCGAAGGACCAGGTTCAGCTCGGTGGGCTGCCCCTCGCCGACGGTCACCTCCATCTGGAAGGGCTCGGTCTGCCGCCCCCACACGTGCAGCGGATGCTTCCCGGGCGGGATGTCGCGGATGACGAACGTGCCGTCCGCATTCATCTTGGCGAAGGCGCGGTTGGGGAGCACCAGAACACTCGCGTACATCTGCTCGTGGATGTTGCAGAACACGTCGACCAGCCCGGGGGTCGGGAAGCCGACGGTGCGCGTCTCCTGCGGACCCGGCTGTCCGAGGTCGAACGGGCGGGCGGTGGAGGTGGAGAACACGTTGTGCACCACCGGGTCGTCGTTGGCGAACTGCACGGACTGGCCGGCGACGACGACCTCGAGGTCGGGGATGAAGGTCTTGTCCTTCTGGCTCACCACCGGCGAGTCGGGAAGCGGCGGCTGCTTGAAGCCGGTGAGATAGACCACGACAGGCTGGGGCGACGTGGCCTGGACGCCCCCGTCGGAGGCCGAGACGGCGATCGTGCCGCGGATCTCTCCCGCGGCGGCCGCGGCCGCGACGAGCAGGACCACCAGACCGGTCAGAGCGCGATGCCCCACAACACCCGCGGATAGTACCGGGAGGAATCGTTCGTGAGGCCGAACAGCGACCCGAAGGTGATCCAGAACGGACCCCGCGTCCAGGAGACCGACGGCCCGAGGTACATCTGCCCCTTGCTCGGACGCGTGGCGCCATGGATGGGCAGCTGGCCGAAGAACTCGCCGGCGATGCGCCAGTCCTGCCCGAGCGGGTACGAGACGCCGAGCCCGCCGCGCCCCTGCACCGAGAAGCTCTGCGGGCTGGTTTCCTGGAGGAAGGGCAAGCCCATCAGGACACCGGCGTTCAGCGTGTAGCGAATGGACTGCAAGCTGCCGATGGTGAGGACCAGGCCGACCTCGGCCGCGGGGGGCCCGGCCGCCGGATCGAGCGGGTGGTAGTAGCCCACCCGGATGAGGGGCTGCCAACCCTGGTCGTCCTCGCGGGGGAAGATCCGGTACCGGGCGACCAGGCCGAGGGAGTGGAGGTAGGTGTCGTCCGGGACAGCGACGATCTGGAGGGGAATCTCGAGCTCGAGGTGATTGGAGATCGCGATCGCCGGTCCCCACCAGAGCCAGATCGACGCGGGCACGTCGATGCGGTTGGGAATCCGTCCGTAGGCCCAGACCCACTGCTCCAGCTCGAAGCCGCCCTCGGGGACGAGCTGCGACTCGTCGAGGAACAGGTGGAAGCTCCGGGCCGCTCGCGCCGGCGCGCCGCCCAGAAGCAGGACGAGGGCGAGCATCCACCGTGCCAGACGTGCCGTGCCGACCACGCGCGGCAGTGTAGCGGAAGCTGGGACCCCGTCACGCGGGGGGCGACGTCACATGGAGAAATGCAGTTGGCCGAGGACGCTGAAGCTCGGCTCGTGGCCACCGCCCTGCAGGCCGTACTCGGTGAAGATCGTGTCCAGCCGGACCTCGCAGTAGGTGAAGAAGAACCAGGAGACGCTGAACCAGCCCCCGTAGCTCGTCGCCTCGAACTGCCGCAGCGCCTCGCCGGTGAAGATGAAGTGAAGCCCCTGGATCGGCTCGTAGTCCGCCTGCAGGAACCCGGCGCCTCCCCAGTCGCGGGGGAGGCCGGACCCACTCTGGACCAGGAGATCCGCCTCGGCGAGCAGGACCCATGGACCGCCCACGTGCCAGCGAGAGAAGAGCCCGTGCGCCTGGCGCCACACGTCCTGTCTGTTGAAGAACGGGTCCGGGACGAACGGGTTGGCGAACGAGGTGATGCCGAGGCCGCGGTCGGAGTGCGCGGCCAGGCTGGAGAGGCCGAGCGTGAATGCGTTGCTGAACGCGCCCTCGACGTATCCGCTGTAGCCCTGCTCGCGGTACGCGCTCGCCGGGATGTCGTCCCCGGGGATCGGGTCTCGGGCCAGGAAGTTCCCGGCGATGCCCATCACTGCGGCGCGGACGCCGGGGGCGTCCCAGACGACCTGTCCTCCATACTGCTGGGCGGAGTTGGTATCGGTCCCGGTCGCGGCGCGGACGAAGCTGGTGTGCTCGACGTTCCGCAGGCCGAAAGGAAGGTTCATTCGCCCGCCGAGCAGGTAGAGCTCGTTGTCGAGGAATCGAAGGCCCAGCCAGTGCTCCCGGGAGACGAGGTTGTCCCTCTGCGAGCTGGTCAGCGCCGCCAGTCTCGCCCCGGTGGGGACGTACCCGATGCTCGCCGAGGCGAGGAAGGGCCCGGCAGTGACCCCCAGCCGCAGGTCGGCGATCATCAGGATGTCTCGCCAGTGGGTCTCTCCCATCGTCGTGGTGCTGAGCACCGCGCCCCGGAGGGAGAGGCCGACGTTCAGCCAGCTGGGCAGCGGAACCGCACCGTAGAGGATGCCTGGCGTGGGCTCGACCTCCTCCGGCTTCTTTCCACCCCAGATGGTAGGGATGACGATCTGATCCTGCGCGCGGCCGTACTCGGTGAGCAGCCCGAAGCCGGAAGGATCCACGTGGCACGAGCTGCAGTTCGTGTAGCCGTCGCGGATCATCCACGGGTAGGCGTGTGCCTTCGCCCCCGGGAGCGCGACGAGCAAGAGCAGCGTGAGGGGCAGGAGCCGGAGCGCCGGGCTCAAGACCGCTCCGCGGTGAAGGAGGCGCTGGTGTCGATGTCGGGCTGCACCGTCACCCCCATGTAGCTCGGCACGTCGATGTCGTAGTCCTTGAGATTCAGCGGGACGTTCCCCGTCACCTGGTAGCGAGTCCCCGTGCGCACGATGCGGTACTTCGCCTGGACGTCCTTGGTCTTGCCGTGGAGTGACATCTTCCCCGCGGCGGTCCCCTCGCTGGTCTGCCCATCCTGGGGGAGCTTCACGCCGGACCAGGGGATCTCGAGCACGGCATCGGGATATTTCTGCACCTCGAGATACTTCTCGCGCATGTGCCGGTCCCGGAGCCCGATGCCGGTCTGCAGTCCGGCCAGCGGCACGATGACCCGGAGCGTCGTCCCGTCATCCTCGATGCGGAGCTGATTCGTCTTGCCGTCCAGGCCGAAGCCGCCCGGACCGCGGCCGTGGAATCCCGCGGTGGGCTCGCCAGTGAGGCGCGCGGGCGCGGCGAGGAGCGGGAGTGCGAGGAGAAGCGCGGTGAAGAAGGCGCGTCGGGGCATGGGTTGCTCGTGTTGGGTGCTAGGCGTCGATTGACGCGGGTGCGAGCTCTGCGCGGCGCTGGTCCATCCACTGGCGCAAGAGGGCGGTGTCCACGCCGTGCTCCTTCATTCCCGGAATCACCACCGACTCCAGCGTCTCGAGGTAAATACGCTGCCGCTCGGAATGTGGCACCACGCCCGAATGCAACAGTTCCGGATCATCCGTTCCGGGCTGGGCAGGGCGGAACAAGTCCGGACCGGCGGTCCCGCTCGCCATCCCCGGCAGCACGGCTGCAAGGAAGCTCAGGTCCATCCGCTGGCGGGCCCAGGTGAGGTAGCCCCACCCGATGCGGGCGTGGCCGACCTCGTCGCGCGCCAGCTCATGGAGGATGGACCGCAGCGTGTCGTCACGTGCGGCGTCCAGCAACGTCACCAGGGTAGCCATGCTCTCGGTCTCCGAGACGCAGCACTGCGCGACCACCTCGTAGGTGAGGCGCTGCTCGGGAGTGAGCTCCGGTGGTGCGTACTCCAGCAGCCGTGTCTCCGGCGGAGGAACCGGCGCGTGCCGGCCGCGGAGGATGTCCTCGCAGCGGCTGGCGTGGCGCGTCTCGTCCCGTGAGGCCCGAGCTGCCAGGTCCACCAGCGCCTCGGTCGCGCCCGCCTGCCACATCCGGCGGGACAGCGACCCGAAGCGAAGCGCGGCACCGGTTTCCACCCCGTGCCGCGCCGCCCACACCCGGTCGGCGTGCCAACGTGTGCGGTCGTCTACCAACCCGTCGGCGCTCCTCCCGCAGTACCGCCGTCGGGCAAGGTCTGCTGCTGACCTGCGCCGCCGCCACCGCCATCACTCCCGCCGCACGCGGCAAGTCCGAGCCCGAGCGTCGCTCCACCGAGAACCAGCACCTGGAACAGCTTCCTGATCTTCATCCTCATCTCCTAGGGGTGAGCCGAAGCGGCTCTCCCTCCTTGTTCTCGGAGACACGATGCCCGCCGGGCCGTTGCGGGACCGGGGCTCGCCTGGGTGTCCGAGGAGTAGAGGTAGCTCCAGGTCAGTGATTCTGACTGCTTGGCATGTGGAACTCCGCACCTGCCGGAGCTTCCGGCCACCGCGCTGTGACCGTCTTGAGGTGGGTGTAGAAGCGCACGCCTTCCGGTCCGTGCACCGCGTGATCGCCGAAGAGTGAGCGCTTCCATCCTCCGAAGCTGTGGAACGCCATCGGCACCGGGATGGGGACGTTGATGCCGACCATCCCGCACTGCACGCGGGTGGCGAACTCCCGCGCCGCGGCTCCGGAGCGGGTGAAGATGGCGGTGCCGTTCCCGAAGGCGTGCCTGTCCACGAGCGACACGGCCTCGTCGAGCGTGGGGACTCGCACCACAGCGAGCACCGGACCGAAGATCTCCTCCTGGTAGATGCGCATCTCCGGCCGGACGCGATCGAAGAGGCACCCGCCGAGGTAGAAGCCCTCGCCCCCGCCGGCGACCCGGAGACCGCGTCCGTCGACGAGGAGCGCCGCGCCCTCGGAGCGTCCCACGTCGAGATAGGAGCGGACCCGTTCCAGGTGGTCGCGAGTGACCAGCGGGCCCATCTCCACCGCGGCGTCCGTGCCCGGGCCGACGCGCAGATCCCGAACGCGCGGGACCAGACGCTCCACCAGTGAATCGGCCACGTCGCCCACCGCCACCGCGACCGAGATGGCCATGCACCGTTCTCCGGCCGAGCCGTACGCCGAGCCGATCAGCGCATCGGTGGCGAGGTCCAGATCGGCGTCGGGCATGACCACCAGGTGGTTCTTGGCTCCGCCCAGCGCCTGCACGCGCTTTCCGGCGGCGCTCGCCGTCCGGTGCACCCACTCCGCGACCGGGGTCGAGCCCACGAAGCTCACTGCCGCGACCTCGGGATGACGGACCAGCGCCTCCACCGCCTCGCGGTCTCCGTTCACCACGTTGAAGACGCCCTCGGGGCAGCCCGCTTCGGCGAGCAGCCGCGCCACCTCGAGGCTCGGGGACGGGTCTCGCTCCGATGGCTTGAGGACGAAGGTGTTCCCGCAGGCGATGGCCACCGGCCACATCCACATCGGGACCATCACCGGGAAGTTGAAGGGGGTGATGCCGGCCACGACCCCCAGCGGCTGGCGGACGCTCCAGGCATCGATGGCCTTGCCGACCTGCTCGGTCATCTCGCCCTTCAGCAGCTGGGGAATGCCGCAGGCAAACTCGACGACCTCCATGCCCCGGGCCAGCTCCCCTCGCGCGTCGGAGAGGATCTTCCCGTGCTCGGCGGTGATCAGCCCGGTGAGCACGTCGGCCCGGGCCTCGGCGAGCTCGCGGAAGCGGAAGAGAACCCTGGCGCGGACCACCGGAGGGGTGCGGGACCACGCCGGGAACGCCGCGGCGGCCGCGCGCACCGCGGCGTCCACCTCGGTCGAGGTGGCGAAGGGGACCTGACGGGCTCGCGCGCCGGTGGACGGATCGAAGACGTCGCCCAGGCGGTTGCCTTCGCCGGCGACCGTGCGGCCACCGATCCAGTGAGAGAGCCGAGCCGGCGGAGCCTGCTCGGGCGCGGGACGTTCAGCGCGCATGACCTTTTCCTTCCTTCGCTGGCGGCGTCCAGTCCGGGAGGGGCTTCCCCGCCTTGACGTGGTGGTAGCCCGGTGTCTCCCGGATGAGGACGTAGATGTATTCGATGGGCGCGTCGATGGTCTCGTGGACGACGCGGGTGATGGCCTCGGCGAGCGCTCGCTTCTGCTCGGGGGTGCGGCCTTCGCGGATGTCACACTGGATGATGGGCATCTCGGATCGTCTCCTCTGCGGACCCGAGGAGACTACGCCCGCTGCGAAGCGCCCGCGTGGTCGACGCGCCGCGCCGGGTTCACTCGAGCAAGCGACTGCACACCCCGACCCAGCGCAACAGCTCGTCCAGCTCGAAGGGCTTGCGGAGCAGGGCCACCACCTGGGGAAACTCCAGCTCTCGAGGATGGGCGTTCGCGCTCATCACCACCACCGGGAAGCGTTCGCTGCGGCCCCTCCGGGAGAGCTCGGTCAACAGCTCGACACCGTTCATCCGCGGCATCGCCAGGTCCAGGAGGACCACGCAGCGCTCCTCGAGCCCGTCGAGTCGGTGCAGCGCCTCCTCGCCGTCGCTCGCCTCGAAGACTCGGTAGCCTTCGGAGGAGAGGACCTCGGTGACGCTTTCGCGGATACCGGGGTCGTCGTCCACGACGAGCACGCTGGGGGACGACATGGCCGGCTTCTCGGACCTCCTGGCGCAGCCACCATACGCCCGGGCGCCCATGCGCAGCTTGCGAACCGTGCCCAGGCTGGCGTTACGTTTCGGGTGGCCTTCCCCGTGCCCAGCCGGCCTCTGCTCAGTAGTCGGCAGGTCGACACGTCCCGCAGCCCAGGGCCCTGCCGGTGGCGGGTCGGCGAAGGTCGCGCCCGAGCGGTCAGCCCGGACCGGCGTCCACCGGCTCCGCTGCCGGGCGCCGGGGCTCGGAGGGCGGGAGCAGCCGCGGAAGGGAGACGCGGAAGACGCCGTAGGGTGGCCGGCTCTCCTCCTCCCCGCGGTTGAGCGCCGGATGGAGGTTGAGCTGGTTCACCGTGACGTAGATCCAGTCCTCCGGGCCCCGTGCGAGGCCGTCGGGCCACTGGAGGCGGGGATCCTGTACGAGGAGAGACTGCCCCGACGGTGAGGTGATGCGGAGCGCGTGGCCCTCGACGTCGGTCACCACCACCCGGCCGCGCTCGTCGGCGACCAGGCCGTTTCCGGAGGGGCGCTCGGCGTGGGACCCCATGCGGGTGGCGAGCTCCTCTGCGCCCAGCCGCCGATCCAGGAGATCGGCGGTGCGGACTCGCCACACGGTGCCGCCGTTCAGCGGCGCCAGGTAGAGGAAGGTGGCGCTCGGGTCGAGCGCGAGCTGGCTCACCCCGAGGCGGAGCTTCTCCACCGTGCCGTCCAGCTCCCGCCGTGCCACCGCGCGGCGATCCACGGTGATCGGCACCGCGTCCGGCTCCAGCGCCGGGTGGTCCTCGAGGAGGCGCCGTGTCTCGCCGGTCTCGAGCGAGATCACCAGCAGCGCGGGATGCGAGTCCCCGGTCCAGTCGGCTCGCGAGCGGTCCGCCACGTACGCCACCTGGTGCGCACGGTCCACCGCCAGCGCGCTGAGATACGAGTGACTGCCCAGGGCCGTCGCGGGGATCCGCAGCGCCTTGAGGCGCCGCTCGTCCACCGTGTTCCAGCCGGTGAGCCGGGGAGGCTTGCCCTCGGCCCCGGCGTCGAGGATCCACAGCCCACCTTCGCCATCGGCTGTGAGCGCGGTCACCGCTCCGAAGGCACGGCTCATCACCCCGCTGGGATAGGGCTGCCGCCGCCCGCCGGGGCGGAGCTCCAGCAGCTTCGCCTCCGGCGTGCCGAGAGGGTGGAGGGCCACGAAGAGACGCTCGCCGACGAGCGCGATGGCGCCCGGCCGTTCGTGCAGCTCGGCAACGCTCTCCAGCTCCGGTGCGGGAGGGGACGCGGCCAGCAGTGCCAGGAGTGCGAGGGTCGTCGGCGACACGCGTCGTGAGGAGGCCCGGGAGAGGGGTCTCTACCGCGCGCCGGAGGGTAGGCGCCACCGGCCCGACGCCCGACATCGGACGGTTCCGACGTCTCGCGAGTGACGTCTCGTTCGTCCTGCGGCCGAAGCTCCCCGCGCCTGCCCGCTTGCGGAAGTCGCAACGAGCGCGCATCCTCGGTGTCAAAGAGTACGGGTATGCGGTGGAGCGAGCTCGGCCGGATGCAGTACCTCGGGCAGACCGAGCTGTCCGGTCAGCCGGTGGAGGTCTTCAGGGCCCCGGACGGGACCGTCTTCCAGGTGCGGCGTGATCGCGGGGTCTTCCGCGAGATCCGCCCCGGTGAGCAGCTCGGTGACTTCGAGCGCTGGGATCTCCTGATGCCGGATCCCTTCGGCGCCAGCCACGCGACCTGATCAGCTCTTCCCCAGCTCAACGTCCCTCGTTTGCCCTCGCGTCCATTGCGGCGCGATCATCCGGTCGCGCCGAGTGGTCTCGGCGTCAAGTCGCGGTACCACTCGCTGCGATCGATGAACGGGGCCTGGCCACCGTCGCGCTTGCGCAGCAGCACCTGGGCGACGGTGACGCGTCCGGTCCGGAAAGTGATCGCCGAGGAGGCCAGGTAGAGGCGCCAGGCGCGTGCCTTGCGCTTGCCGGCGAGCTGCACCGCTTCCGTGAAGCGTCGCTCGAGACGGCCGAGCCACTCGAGGAGGGTGCGCTCGTAGTGTGGACGCAGGGTCTCCACGTCCAGGATCTCGAGCCCGGCCCGCTGCGCGGACGTGACGACCAGATCCAGCGGCGGCAGGTCGCTGTCGGGAAAGATCTCCTGCCGGATGAAGCCACCGTGCGTACGCTGGAGCCAGGGGATGGTGCGACGTGTTTCGCCGTTCTCGGCGATCGCGTGGTTGAGGAGCAGCCCGCCCGGGACCAGATGATGGGCGAGCGCGCCGAAGTAGCGATCCAGATGATCGCGTCCGACGTGCTCCATCATTCCCACCGAGGCCATCGCGTCCCAGCGCTCTTCGGGCGGGAGCTGGCGATAATCCTGGTGGCGGACGTCGGGGACGGCCTCCTTTGGAGGCATGGCTGCCTTCAGCCGCTCGCGGGCCAGCTCGAGCTGCGCGTCGCTGAGCGTGATGCCGGTGGCGCGAACGCCGTGAACCCTCGTCGCATGGGAGATGAGCGCTCCCCAGCCACATCCCACGTCGAGGAAGCGGCGGTCGGGTTGCAGCCCGAGCTTGCGGCAGATGAGCTCGAGCTTTGCCACCTGTGCCAGCTCGAGGCGGTCGGCGCCGCGGGTCCAGTAGGCGCACGAGTACACCAGCTGATCGTCGAGGAAGAGCCGGTAGAAGTCGTTGCCGACGTCGTAGTGGTGTCGGATCGCGCCCTCGTCACGAATGATCGAGTGGCGCGCGGCGGAACGGATCAGGTTACCCGCTCGCGCCCCCACCTCGGCGACCAGGCCTAGCGCCACTGCCGTCGCCGGGAGCGTTTCCGGCCCGGACCAGGTGGAGGCGCGGTCGATGAAATCGACGAGATTCCCCTCGACGTCGACGTCGCCGGAGATGAACGCCTCAGCCAGCTTCTCCTCGTTCGGGGGAGGGCCGAACGCCGCGGCCCCTCGCTCGCTTGCGACGACCAGCACCGGCGCGTCGGGCGGCGGCACCGGAGGGAACTGGGTCCCGTCCCAGAGGCGAACTCCGAAGGGACGATCCTTCCCCGACAACACCGTTTCAACGACCGAACGGGCGTCCATCGATTTCCTCCGTCACTGGCTTGCGACGCAGCCCGGTCGGCGTCAAGTCCGACCGGATCGTCTTCCTCCTAGGTGGCAGGTGCTCGATGAATCGGCGCCGCCTTTCGTCCGTCTTCTTGCCCTCGATGAAAGCACTCCCGCGTCTGGTGTTCCCGCTTCTGGCGTTGCTTCTGTCCTTCGGTTGCGTGGTTCACGACACCCGCCCGCTCCCCGCACCGCTGTCCGACGCCGAGGCCATCCAGGAGAGTGAATCCTGGTGCACGAGTCACGGTTACCAGTGCATGGCTCGCCGGGTCGGTCGACGTGGGGACGTGGTGGAGGTGGTGCTCGACTCCGAGGGTCACGGGACTCACGGCCCACTGCGCCTCGAGTTCGGGAGCTCGGACCGCCGCCTGGTCCGGGTGGAGGTGCCGACGGTCCCGTCACCCGAGCCGGGGCCCGCCTAGAAGAAAGCGTGGGCGCCCCGGTCCACGGGACGGAAGAGTCAAGTCCACTTGACATCGAGGTGTCAGACACCTCGTTAAGGACACCTCGTTAAGGCTCGTTACCGGCATTCGAGGCGGGGGCCCCGAGGGTCTTTGCTACCGCGTGGTGGGCAGCCGGGGCAGCGGCGGCTGTGTCCGGCAGCATGTGCGCGGCCGATTTCGTTGCGCCGATCGCCGCGCCGGCGCTACGGCTGGCGAGCACCCGGGAGGAGCGCCGCGCCGTGATCGACCTCTACTACTGGACGACGCCGAACGGTCACAAGATCACCATCGCGCTCGAGGAGCTCGGCGTTCCCTATCGGATCCGGCCGGTGAACATCGGGAAGGGCGAGCAGTTCGAGCCGGCGTTTCTCCGCATCTCGCCCAACAACCGCATCCCCGCCATCGTTGACGACGCCCCGGCCGTCGGGAAGGAACCTCTCTCGATCTTCGAGTCGGGAGCGATCCTGACGTACCTCGCGGAGAAGACCGGCCGGCTCCTCCCTACGGATGCGCGCGGAAAGTTCGAGGTGCTGCAGTGGCTCTTCTGGCAGGTGGGTGGGCTCGGGCCGATGACCGGCCAAAATCACCACTTCATGCAGTACGCGCCCGAGAAGATCCCCTACGCGATCGATCGTTACGTGAAGGAGACGGCTCGCCTCTACCGGGTGATGGACACCCGACTCGCGGATCGTCCCTACCTCGCCGGCGACTACTCGATCGCCGACATCGCCTGCTACCCGTGGGTGGTCCCCCACGAGAAGCAGGGCATGAACCTCGACGACTTCCCGAATCTCAAGAAGTGGTTCGCGACGATCGCGAAGCGCCCCTCCGTGGAACGGGCGTACGCGGTGGCCAAGCAGATCCAGACCCGACCGCTCGACGGCGAGGCCAGGAGGATCCTCTTCGGCCACGGCAGCGACGCTCAGAAGCGGTAGGCGAACCCGAAGAGAAGGTAGAGGGTGAAGAACGCGTTCCGGGTGCGGTTCCCGGTCGCGATGGTGGGGCCCATCTTCAGCCGCGCAGTGAGCGCCAGATCGCGCTGGAGCAGGTACTCGACTCCGCCGCCGAACAGGATCGGGATGTAGCCCGTCACGTCCGGGTTGAAGGTGATCCAGAACGGCAGGTCGAAGCTGGCGTTCGCCCGGAACATCGGGTTGATCGGGAAGCCGAACTCGAGCCCCACCGGGAAGGTCATCCCCACCACGGTGTACGCGCTCGGGAAGTAGAGCAGCAGGCCGGGGTCGAAGCGGAGCGCCAGGTCGAACTTCGGCTTGCGCACCAGGTGAGCACGCAACGTGAACTGGAACTTCAGGCCCAGCACGCCGGTGTCGGTGATCCCCTCCTCGCCATAGTTGAAGGTGAAGCGGCCGCCCAGGTCGAGGGTGGGGCTCACTCCGTAGGCCAGATCGGCCGAGATGCCCGGCCAGCCGAACTGGCCCCAGATCATCCCCGCGCCACTTCCCAGGGTCTGTCCCGACATGGCGGACCAGTCCTGCGCCCGCGCACTTCCGGCAAGAAGCCCCACGAACAGCGCCATCGAGACGACGAGTCTCCGCACGCCTTCCTCCTCGAACGTTCCGGCCCGGCGTACCCGTTTCGCACGGCCGCCTGGTGTGGGTTCCAGAGGGGACGGGGTGGGGGTGACGCGGTGCAACGTCGTGCGCAGAAAACTCCACCATCGCGTGTAGCGCTCGAGGTGGGTGATCGGTACATTCCGCCGCACACCCCTCAGGACTCCGGTCGGGAGCCGTTCAGATGACCGTCTCGCCGCTTCGCACCGTGCTGGCTTGTTGTTTCCTCCTCGCGGCGCCTGGACGGGCGGCGGACGCTCCCCTGAGGGTGAGCATGATTCCCACCACGGACCCATCTCGGATGCTCCGGGATGCCGAGCCGCTGGTGGCGCGCCTCGAGAAGGCGACGGGCCGAAAGGTCACGCTCACCATCCCCCAGAACTACGCCGCGGTGGTCGAGGCGATGGTCCAGGGACAGGTCGACATCGCCCACTTCGGTGGCTTCACCTTCGTCCAGGCCAACAAGCGCGGGGGCGCAGTCCCGCTGGTGCAGCGCGACCGGGACCGCGAGTTCCACTCGAAGTTCATCACCGCCCGAGAGGACCTGCGGAGCCTCGCCGACCTCAAGGGCAAGCGGTTCGCGTTCGGAGACGTGAACAGCACCTCGGGACACCTCATGCCCGCCTACTTCATGCGCAAGGAGGGCGTGGATCCCGCCGTGATCGACGGGGCAATCTACACCGGCGCGCACGACGCGACGGCGCTGGCGGTCGCGGAGCGCCGGGTGGATGCCGGGGCGCTCGACGAGGCGGTCTGGGAGCGGCTCACCAAGGAGGGCAAGGTCGACGCAACGAAGGTCCGCGTCTTCTGGACCACCCCGCCGTTCGTCGACTACGTGTGGGCGGCGCGGAAGGAGCTGGACCCCGCGGTGGCAAAGAAGGTCGCCGAGGCCTTCCTGGCGCTGGACCCCAACAAACCCGAGGACAAGCCCATCCTGGAGCTCCTCTCGGCCAAGGGGCGCTATGTGGCGGTGGACGCGTCGGCGTACGCGCCGCTTCGCGAAGCGGCGGTCCGGGAGGGACTGTTGAGGTGAGCTTCTCCCTCCACGGCGTCCGCCGTACGTTCGACGGTCGGGCGGGCCAGGTGGCGGCGCTCGACGGCGTGAGCCTGGAGGTGGCGCCGGGAGAGCGGCTGGTGGTGCTCGGCCCCTCGGGCGCGGGGAAGACGACGCTCTTCGGGCTGCTCAACACCACGCTGCGGCCGACCGAGGGGACGGTGCGCTTCGAGGGGCGGGACGTGTCCCATCTGTCTCGACGTGCGCTTCGGGCCACCCGCCGGCACATCGGCACGGTGTTCCAGCAGCCGCGTTTGGTGCCGTCACTCACCGCGCGACAGAACGCGCTGCTCGGCCGGGTGGGGCACTGGTCGTTCGCGAGCGCGGTGCGGGCCTGGGTCCGGCCCTCGCCCGAGGATCTCGAGCGGGTGGACGCGGCGCTGGGGGCCGTGGGACTCCTCCACCGGGCCGCGGCGAGGGGTGACGAGCTGTCGGGCGGCGAGCAGCAGCGCGTGGCCATCGCCAGGGTGCTGGTGCAGGAGCCAACCGCGGTGCTGGCCGACGAACCCTTCTCCTCGCTCGATCCGTCGCTTCGCGAGAGCACCGGCGAGCTGCTCCTCGGCGTCGCGGCGCGGGGCCGCACGCTCGTGGCGGTGATGCACGACGTGGAATTCGCCCTGCGGCACTTCCCACGCGTGGTGGGGCTCGCCGCTGGCCGTGTCCAGTTCGACGTCCCCGCGGCGCAGGTCAACCCGGAAATGCTCGCGGCGCTCTACCCGCGCGAGGTTCCGGAGCAGCGCAGGGGGTCGGAAGGGGAGTGGGCGGATGGCCTCGTCTACGCGCGCTGAGCCTGAATGCGCGGCGCCCCGGGACCGCTCCGCAGGCGTTCCCGAGGTGAGGGGGGCCGAGGCTGGTCTTGCGTTGCCCCGGGCGCTGCTCGGCTCCCACTGGGTGCAGGTGTTGCTGGTGGGGGCGTTCTTCGCGTGGAGCGTCGCCGCGTCGCACGTCTCGCCGGCGGCGCTGGTCGCTCCGGAAGCGCTTCAAGGGCTAGGCCGACTGGTCCGTGGGATGGTCCCCCCCGACGTGTCGCCGAGCTTCCTCGGCGTCGTCGCCCTGGCGGTCGTACGCACCCTGGCGATCGGCATTGCCGGAACGACGCTGGCGCTCCTCCTCGCGATACCGCTCGGAATCCTCGCCACGCCGCGCCTCTTCCGCCCGGGAGCCCTGGCTGCCGGCAACGGTCCATGGGCGGTGGTGCTCTTCGCGATGCACCTCGCCGCGCGGGCGACGCTCCGGGTCTTCCGCGCAGTGCCGGACCTGGTCTGGGCGCTGCTCTTCGTGGTGGCAGTGGGCCTCGGGTCCCGCGCGGGGGCGCTTGCGCTCGCTGTCTCCTATGCCGGCGTGCTGGGCAGGGTGTTCGCCGATCTTCTCGAGGACGTCGAGCCGTCCGCCGCCGAGGGGCTTGTCGCGTCGGGCGGAGGGCGCGTGTCGCTGGTTCTCTTCGCGCTGGTTCCCCAGGCTCTGCCGGGCCTGGTGGGCTATGGGCTGTACTCGCTCGAATGCTCCATTCGCTCGGCATCGGTGCTGGGCTTCGTGGGCGCGGGGGGAATCGGTCAGGAGCTCCAGCTCTCGATGCGCCTGTTCGAGTACCGCCAGGTCTCGACGCTGCTCCTTGCGCAGCTCGGTCTGATGGTGGCGGTGGAGGGCGCGAGCCGGCTTCTGCGCCAGGCGACCCTGAGCGCGCGAGTCACCGGTCGACGTCCGCTCACCGCACGACGCAGGACGCTGGTGACCCTGGGGACGGTCGTCGCGGTCGTCGCCTCCTTCCGTGTTGCGGAGCTGCTCGGCGGCGCCGACCATGGCTTTCTCGGGAGGATGTGGCGATTCGCGGCGCAGCTGTTTCCCCCGGACCTCTCGCTGAGCTTCATCGCCTCGCTGCGCGAGCCGCTCCTCCAGACTCTGGCAGTTGCGGGTGCCGGCACGCTGCTGGGAATGACGCTCGGCGCCGGGCTGGCGCCGCTGGCAAGCGCGGGGCTGATGCTGCGCCCTCCCGGGACGCCGGGTCGCGCAGGGATGCTGGCGCTGCTCGCGGGTCTGGTCCACGCCGCCGCCCGGGTCACGCTGGCGGTGCTCCGCGGCATCCCCGAGCTGCTGTGGGTGCTCATCTGCATCGTGGCGGTGGGCTTCGGGCCCTTCGCCGGCGTGCTCGCTCTGGGCTTGCACAGCGCGGGGGTCCTGGGGAGGCTCTGGGCCGAGGCGCTCGACGACGCACCGGCGGATCCGGTCGAGGTGCTCGAGGCCGCGGGTGCGAGCGCTCCGGTCCGGAGCCTGTGGGGCGCGTGGCCGCAGGCGCGGCCGCTGGTGGCCGGCTACGCGCTGCTCCGCTGGGAGTTCAACCTCCGCGTGTCGGCCCTGGTCGGGTTCCTGGGCGGCGGCGGCCTCGGTCTCAAGCTCTACAACTCCATCCAGCTGAGCTTCTACGACCAGGTGAGCACGATGGTGTTGCTCATCCTCGGCCTGGTGATGCTGAGTGATGCCGTGTCAGACGCGATCCGGCGAAACTGGCTCGCGCCCGCAACGCTCCGGCGCGAGGCGGCGCCTCCTGTCGGTTCCTCGCTCGCATTCCAGGCCGGCGGACCCGCAGTCTGAACGGGCTGAGGCCCGGTGCGACGCGGGCGTCGGTGCGTCGTGGTGCCAAACACCTCGTTACCGAACACCTCGTTACCGCCGGCGAGCCCCGGCGAGGTGTCCGTCCGGCGAGGTGTCAGACACCTCGTCGTGGACACCTCGTCGCGCTTCGTCGTGACGTCTCGAGCGAGTCCGCGTCGAGGCTCAAGTCCGCGTTCTCACCCCGTCCGCGCGCATGCGAGCTCGAGGTTCGCTGTCTGCCCGGTCCCGACCAGCGCGCGATCCGACCACGCCAGTCAAAGGTTTGCGCGCACTTGCGTAACGCCATGTCAAGTTAACTTGACGCGAGGGGACGTCGATCTCGCCGTCATGCTCCGACGTCGAGGCACCGCGCTGACCTCGGCGCGTCGCAACGGCCGAGGCCTCCGGTGTCCGCCGGATGAGTCGGACGGGCTGGTCTTGGCCTCGCGCGTCAGACGAATCCGCAGCCTTGACAGCGAGTTGCAGCAGGGGGAGCGTTCGTCCCGTCGCGGAATCGATTGCGCTGGAGGGGTTCCATGCACGTGGACCGCCGAACCTTCCTGAAGGGAACGGCCGCTGTCGGTGGAGCGTTGGGTCTTGGAGTTTTCGATCTCTCCGAGGCCCGCGCCGAGATGCGCGAGCTGAAGATTTCCCGTACCACCGAGACCCGCAGCACGTGTCCGTACTGCTCGGTGTCGTGTGGGGTGATCATCCATACCCTCGGGGACAGGGCGAAGAACGTGAAGCCCTCGGTCGTTCATGTCGAGGGGGACCCTGATCATCCGATCAATCGCGGGACGCTCTGCCCCAAGGGCATCACCCTCAAGGACGACATCCAGCATCCGGGACGCCTGACGGTTCCCAAGGTCCGCCGCCCCGGCTCGGACAAATGGGAGGAAATCTCCTGGGACGCCGCAATCGCCGGGATCGCCCGCCACATCAAGGCCACCCGTGACAAGACGTTCCTCGCCTCAAACGCCAAGGGCGAGGTGGTGAACCGCACGCCGGGCATCGTGATGATCGGCGGTTGCACCGACACCAACGAGTTCAACTGGCTCCAGTGGAAGGTCAGCGCGGCCCTCGGAGTGACATACCGAGACACGCAAGCACGAGTATGACACGGCCCAACGGTGGCCAGTTTGGCCGCCACGTTTGGTCGCGGTGCGATGACGAACGGATGGGTGGACATCAAGAACGCGGACGTCGTCTTCGTGATGGGAGGTAACCCGGCCGAGAATCATCCTTGCGGTTTCAAGTGGGCGCTGGAGGCGAAGAAGACACGAGGAGCCAAGATCGTCGCGGTTGATCCGCGGTTCCAGCGGACTGCGGCGGTGGCCGACGTCTACGCCCCGGTGCGGGCCGGCTCGGACATCGCCTTCCTCTTGGGGATCATCCGCTACGCCCTCGAGACGAAGCGGTACCACGCCGACTACGTCAAGATTCACACCAACGCCTCGTACATCGTCGGTGACAAGTACGGCTTCGATGGCGGTCTCTTCACCGGCTTCGACGAGAAGAAGGGCGAGTACGACAAGGCGTCCTGGAGCTACCACCCCGACGACACGACCAAGGCCTACGGGGTCGACGAGACGCTGGAGCATCCAAGTTGCGTCTTCCAGCTCCTGAAGAAGCACGTCGCCCGCTACACGCCGGAGATGGTGGAGAGGATCTGCGGCACGCCCAAGGCGCAGTTCCTCAAGGTCGCCGAGGTGGTCACGTCGACCGGGAACGCGGAGAAGGTCGGCACCATCATGTACGCGCTGGGCTGGACTCAGCATTCCACCGGGGTCCAGATCATCCGGGCCGCGGCGATGCTCCAGCTCCTCCTGGGCAACGTGGGCCGTCCCGGCGGCGGGGTGAACGCGCTGCGCGGCCACTCCAACATCCAGGGCGCCACGGACATGGCGGGGACCTTCGAGATCCTCCCCGGCTACCTCAAGACGCCGACCGGCGCGCTGACCGACCTGGCTACCTACCTCGACAAGTCCACGCCCTGGACGCTGAACAAGACGCCCTGGGCGTCCATGAACTACTGGGTGAACTACCCCAAGTTCATGGTCTCGCTCCTCAAGGCGACCTGGGGGAAAGCGGCGACCAAGGAGAACGACTGGGGTTACGCCTGGCTCCCCAAGGCCGACGGCAACTACTCCTGGGCGTACATGTTCGACGACATGTACCGCGGTCACTCCATGCGGCTCGGGGGCAAGGAGCCGGGACCGGAGGGCTTCATCTCCTTCGGAATGAACCCGGTCGGGACCGGTCCCAACTCGGAGAAGATGGTCGCCGCCCTCGCCAAGCTGAAGTGGCTGGTGATGGTGGAGAACCAGGAGACCGAGACCGCGGTGTTCTGGAAGGCACCGCCCCAGCTCCAGGGCCCCCCGGCCTCGCAGATCCAGACCGAGGTCTATCTGCTTCCCGCGGCGAACTTCGCCGAGAAGGACGGCACGCTCACCAACTCCGCCCGCTGGATGCAGTGGAAGTGGAAGGCGGTCGATCCGCCCGGTGAGGCCAAGAGCGATCAGGAGATCATCGCCCGGATGTTCCTCGCGGTCCGCGATCTCTACAAGAAGGAGGGCGGCGCGCTTCCGGAGCCGGTGCTCAACCTCGACTGGAAGTACACCAACCCCGCCAACCCGGACCTGGGGGAGGCGCTGAAGGAGATCAACGGCAAGGCAGTCACCGACCTGCTCGAGCCCAAGAAGGATCCCAAGGACCCCAAGGAGGTCCAGAAGGTCCTCAAGACCGCAGGCCAGCAGGTCGACGGGTTCGGACAGCTCCGCGACGACGGAAGCACCAGTTGCGGCAACTGGCTGCATTCCGGCGTCTACCCCGAGGCGGGCAACCTCACCCAGCGGCGGAACAACGCCGATCCGCTCGGTCTGGGGATGTTCCACCAGTGGGCGTACAGCTGGCCCGCCAACCGGCGCATCATGTACAACCGCGCCTCCGCCGACGCGAACGGCAAGCCGTGGGATCCCAAGCGGGCGGGCATCCAGTGGAACGGCGAGAAGTGGGTGGGCGACGTCCCGGATATCAAGCCCGACAGCCCGCCCGGCCAGTTCGGCGCGTTCATCATGCTCCCGGAGGGCGTGGGCCGGCTCTATGCCCCGGTCCTCAACGACGGGCCCTTCCCCGAGCACTACGAGCCGGTGGAAGCCCCGGTGGAGAACGCCCTTCACCCCAAGGTGAGCGCCAGCCCGGTGGTGAAGCGCTTCACCAGCGACAAGGACACGTGGGGGAAGACCTCGGAGTATCCGATCGTCTGCACCACCTACCGGCTCACCGAGCACTTCCACTACTGGACCAAGCACCAGGAAGGTGGGCGGCTCAACGAGGTCCAGCCCGGCATCTTCTTCGAGATCCCCGAGGAGCTGGCCAAGGAGAAGGGAATCAAGAACGGGGACATGGTGCGGATCAGCTCCGCCCGGGCGACGATCACCGGCCCGGCGATGGTGACCCGCCGGATGCCTCACTTCGATCTCGACGGGAAACGGGTCTGGCAGATCGGCTTCCCCATTCACTGGGGATTCAGCGGAGACGCCAAGCACGCCGGCCCGCTGGCGAACCTGGTCACCTCCTGGGCAATCGACCCCAACACCTATACGCCCGAGTACAAGGCCTTCCAGGTCCAGCTGGAGAAGGCCGACACCGGGGAGAAGTCGAAACCGGGTGACCAGGGCGAACCGGCGAAGAAGCCCGAGGGGAGGGCCTAGTCATGGCGATTCCCGGACTCGAGGTCATCCAGTCGTCGGCGTCGCTCCGGGGCACCGGCTCCGGCCAGCGGAAAGTGCCCAACGTCGCCAAGCTCATCGACACCTCCACCTGCATCGGCTGCAAGGCGTGCGAGGTGGCCTGTCAGGAGTGGAACGATCTTCCCAACGCGAAGACCGTCCAGCAGGGCAGCTACCAGACGCTCCCGACGCTGGACGCCAACTTCTGGAACCTCATCAAGTTCACCGAGACGGAGGTCGACGGGAACTTCAGCTGGTTGATGCGCAAGGACCAATGCATGCACTGCGCGGATCCGGGCTGCCTCAAGGCCTGCCCGGCTCCCGGGGCGATCGTTCAGTACTCCAACGGCATCGTCGACGTGAACCCGGACCAGTGCATCGGCTGTCGGCTGTGCGAGACCGGCTGTCCGTTCGACGTGCCGCGCTTCTCGGAGAAGACCGGGAAGATGTCCAAGTGCACGCTCTGCGTGGACCGGACGACGGTGGGCCTGGAGCCGGCCTGCGTGAAGGCCTGCCCCACGGGCTGCCTGCACTTCGGCACCAAGGCGAACATGATCGAGCTGGGCAACGAGCGGGTGAAGCAGCTCAAGGCCGACGGGCACGTCGCCGCTGCGCTCTACGACCCGGCGGGTGTGGGCGGCACCGGCGTGCTCACCGTTCTCAAGTACGGTGACAAGCCGGAGCTCTACGGGCTCCCGAAGGACCCGACCGTTCCCAAGTCCATCCGGTTCGTGAAGAGCTACCTGCGGCCGCTCGGACTGCTCGGGATCGGCGCCGTCGTGGTGGGACTCGTCGGCCACTACCTCAAGTTCGGCCCGCGCGTGCCTCCCAAGGATCCGCCGTCATCACCACCCCCCGTGGCCTGAACAGCGAGGAAAGACGACATGGCCGAGTCACTGCGCGCCGTCCCCGCTCACTCCACCGCCGATCCGGCAATCCTGGCTGCCCAGGAACGGGAGGACATCGTCGTCGGCGACGAGATCGTCCGGTTCCGCTACTACACCCGGGCGGTGCACTGGGGAGTGGCGCTGACCTTCTTCATCTGCCTCTTCACCGGGCTGGCCATCTGGACCCCCATCTTTGGATGGCTGGCGCCGCTCTTCGGCGGGCTTCAGGTCGCCCGCTGGCTCCATCCGTGGAGCGGCGTGGCCTTCTCCTTCTTCGCGCTCCTCCAGTTCGTGCACTGGGCGGGCGAGATGCGGATGACCGAGGCCGACAAGCGATTCACGAAGCTGAAGAACTTCCTCGCCTACATGCGCTGGCAGTACCACGACGACGAGGTGGGGAAGTTCAACGGCGGCCAGAAGGTGCTCTTCTGGATGAGCAGCCTGGCTGCGCTCGGGTTGCTGGCCACGGGAATCGTCCTGTGGTGGCCCAACTTCTTCTCCGGCCCGTTCCGGGAGGCGTCGTGGGTGCTCCACGACGTCACCTTCGTCCTCTTCATCCTCCTGGTCCTCGGCCACATCTACCTGTCCATCGCCGAGCCGGGAACGTTCACGGGAATGGTGAAGGGCAGCGTGACGAAGGCCTGGGCCCGCCTGCACCATCCACGCTGGTACCGCGACGTGACCGGTGAGCGACGCCGCTGACCGTCTGAAGGCGCGCTTCGAGCAGCGAGCGTCCCGTGCGGAGGGACTGGCGGAGACGCCGTCCTCCGGCGTGGAGCCGCTGCGCTTCGCCGCGGGTCTGTTCCGTGCACAGGCCCCTGCCGCCACCGGGGTCCTGGAGGAGCACGAGCGCCGGCCGCTGAGCGGCATCCTCGAGGAGGACGTGGCCCGGGTCGAGGGGCCCCTGCGTTGGGTGCTGCGCTTCCTGGCCGAGTCGGGCCCGGTTGCACTCCGCGACGGGGCTGCGAGCCGGGCTGCCGAGCCCACGGAGCTCTTCGCCGCGCGCCTCCAGACTGCCTGGAGGGGTGGGCCGGAGGAACGGCAGGACTTCGTCTCCCACGCCGTGCTCCGGGCCTACGCCGAGGCGATGGTCCACGCCGGAGTCGAGCTGGATCGCCCCCGCGAGCCGGGCAGCGGGCGGTGTCCCGCCTGTGGCGCGCCGCCGAGCATCTCCTTCCGCCGATCGATGGCCAGCTCCGACGGCGCTGCCCGTTTCCTGGGATGCGGTCTGTGCGGGACCGAATGGCAGACCAACCGGATCCGCTGCCCGAGCTGCGGCGAGACCGATCCCCAGCGGCTGCCAGGCTGGCAGAGCGAGGCCTTCCCCGCGGCGCGCGTGGAGGCCTGCGAGACCTGCCACCGGTACGTGAAGTCGGTGGACCTCACCCTCGATGGACGGGGCGTGCCGGAGGTGGACGAGCTGCGCTCGCTCTCACTCGATCTGTGGGCCGTCGAGCGAGGTTACGTGCGGCTGGAGCCGGGTCTCGCCGGGCTCTAGGCGCCGGCGTGTGCTTACCCCAGCTGCGGAAGGCCGACCGGATCGGGCGGCGCAGGAGGCAGCAGCTCGGTCCAGGCGCTGGACAGCGCGTCCTGACTCCAGCCGAGGAACCAGCCCTCGCCGCGGAAGAGTGACCCTCCGGGCGTCTCGACCCGGACGAGCGATCCGGAGCCCTCGGCGGCGCCGACCTCCATGCGCCAGGCCGAGAGCGTCACCGAGCTTTCGCGCAGACGGATCGGCACCCGCTCCGGGGGCTTCACCACGGGCTCGGTCAATCCGGCGATGCGTCGAGGGGGCGTCTCGGTCACGTGCGGCAAGGTAGCACCCTGGCCCGGACCGGCAACGGTCTCCGTGAGAAGCGGTGGGACCTGCGCGCACGTTCCCCCCACGCCAGGGGCGATGCCACCATGCCCGGAGTCTTGGACGCGCGCCGACTCGCACGGGCACTCGCCCTGTTGGCCCTGGCCTGCGGCACGGGCACCATCACCGGCCCGGGTGGGATCACGGGAGGACCTCCCCCTCCGGGGAACCGTCCGCCGGAGATCACGGTCCCTCCGGCGCCCACCGCGACGCCGATCCCCGAGGGTGGCTCGACGCTGCTCTCGGTCACGGCGGACGATCCCGACGGCGACACGCTGAGCTACGCCTGGACGCAGACGTCGCCGGCAAGCCCCGTGGGAAGCTTCAGCTCGCGAACGGTGCGCAATCCGGTCTGGACCGCGCCCGCGGTCGCGCAGGACACGGTCTTCACCTTCCAGGTCAGCGTCAACGACGGCCAGGGAGGATCGACCTCGCCGACTTGCCAGGTCACCGTGACCCACGTCGCGGTGAATCGGCCGCCGAACGTGTCGGCCAGCATCACGGTGTCTCCCTCGACAGTGGTCGCAGGCCAGCCGGTCAGCCTCTCCATCACCGCGAGCGACCCGGACGGCGATCCCCTCACCATCACCTGGGTGCAGACCGCGCCCAGCCAGCAGGGGACGTTCTCCAGCACCTCCACCGCGTCCACCACCTGGACCTCGCCGCCGCTCGGGGTGGACTCCCTCGGGTTCACGCTGCAAGTCACCGTCGCCGACGGTCACAACCCCCCCGCGGTGCGGCAGGTCACGGTGACGGTGACCACGCCCTCCTATGCGAACGACGTTCAGGCAATCTGGACCACGAATTGCGTGAGCTGCCACGGTGCCAGCATGCCCCAGGCCCAGCTGACCCTGGTCGCGGGCTCGAGCCGGGCCGCGCTGGTGGACCAGGACATGTCCACCCCCTGCAGCGACCTGAAGAGAGTCGTGGCGGGTGATCCATCCGCGTCGGGTCTCGTGGACCGGCTGAGCGGGACGAGCTGCGGCGAGAGGATGCCCAAGGGCGCGGCCCCGCTCACCGCGGGTGAGCTGGTGATGATCCAGTCCTGGATCCTCCGGGGCGCGCTCGACAACTGACGCGAACCCCGCGGGCGCGCGGTCAGGCTCGGTGAGCGAGCTCCGGGGCGCCGAGCAGCGCGCGGACGAGCGCCTCGGCCTCCTCCGGATGGCGTGGGCGGCGAATGGCGCCGACCACGAACGGGGCGCGCTTCACCGCCTCGGGGATGGGCTGGTCACCGACCATGACCACCACCCGCACTCCCGGGGGCGGCGGATTGCGGCGGAGATTGAGCACCAGCGCCAGCCCCCGGGTCACCGCGGAGGAGAGGTCGACGAGCACGAGCACCTCCCCGAGGATGCCGGGCAGGATGCTCAGGGCGGCCTCGGCGTGACCGGCGAGAAACGGCTCCCAGCCGTGCTCCATCCCCGCGAGGGCCACCGCGTTCCCCAGGTCGAAGCTCGCGTCCACGATCAGGAGCGTCCGCGTCTCCTCCGTCGGCTGCATGACAGCAAGTTTAGGCTGTCAGCGGATTTCTCTGACAAGGGTGAACAAGCGTCACGGGACAAGAACGCCCCAGGGGGAGCGACGCGCACTTCCGGCGCGGTCCTCTCACCCGTCCCGGTGCTCGGACGTGGGCGCGATCTCGCCCAGTGACTTCACCAGCCACTCGCGCACCAGCACCACGCGCTTCGGCACGTGACGAGACGCGGGCCACAACACGTGCAGGGGTGCAGAGGGGCCAGTGTAGGGAGCAAGGAGACGGGCCAGCCGCCCCCGGGCCACCTCGGGCTCGCACTGCACCGCCGGCAGAAGCCCGATGCCCGCCCCGGCCACCACCGCCTCGTGGAGGAAGGTGAAGTCGTCCGCGGCGACCGGCCCGCGCACGCGGATCTTCGTCTTGCCGCCAGGACCGGAGAGCGTCCACTCGGCTTCTCCGCGGCGGGGCCGGAAGAGCACGCAGTCGTGGCTGGCGAGATCCGGGAGGGAGGCGGGGGTGCCCCGCGCGTCGAGGTAGGCCGGGCTGGCGAAGAGCCAGGCGTCGAGCCCGCTCACCCGCCGTGAGATCAGCGAGCTGTCGCGCAGCGCGCCCGCCCTCACCGCGAGGTCGACTCCCTCCTCGACCAGGTTCACCAGGCGGGAGGTGAGCACGAACTCGAGGGTGATGCCGGGAGCTCGACGAACGAACCGCGCCGCGAGTGGCGCCAGAACCAGCGCCCCGAGATCGGGCGGGGCGGTGATGCGCACCGCGCCCTGCGGCCGGGAATCGAGCTGGGAGAGCGTCTCGTGAGCCTGCTCCAGCTCGGACAGCGCCCGTGAGGCCTGCTCGAAGTAGAGCCGTCCGGCCTCGGTGAGCTGGATGGCCCGGGTGGTGCGCTGCAGCAGCTGGACCCCGAGCGACTCCTCCAGCCTGGCCACGCTCCGGCTCACGCTCGACTTCGGAAGGCCCAGCGCTTCGGCGGCGAGGGTGAAGCTCTGGAGCTCCACGACCCGGAGGAAGACTGCGACCCGGTTCAGGTCCACGTCGTTGACGGGTGTCTTGCTCACGAAGCAGCCGGCGCCGAGGAGCTTGTTCCCGGGTGCCAAGGTCGCGCAAGGTTCATCGTACGCCATGGCCCGCACCTTCCTTCCCGAGCCCCTCGAGCGGTACCTGTTCGACGTCCTCTCTCCGCGGACCGAGGTCCAGGAGCGGCTGCGGAGGGAAACCCAGGCTCATCCACGCGCCTCGATGCAGATCGGCCCCGACCAGGGTCTCTTCCTCGGATTGCTGGTCCGGATGCTCGACGCGCGCCGCGTGGTGGAGGTAGGCACCTTCACCGGCTACAGCGCGCTCGCGATGGCGATGGCGCTCCCGCCCGGTGGCCGCATCCTCTGCTGCGACATCAGCGAGGAGTACACCGCCGTCGCCCGGCGGTACTGGAAGGAGGCGGGAGTCGCGGACCGCATCGACCTGCGGCTCGGCCCGGCGACCGAGACCCTGAGCCGACTTCTCGCGGCAGAGGGACCGGGCAGTCAGGACCTGGCCTTCATCGACGCGGACAAGACCGGCTACGACGCCTACTACGAGCTCTGCCTCCAGCTGCTCCGCCCCGGAGGCATCGTGGCGATGGACAACGTGCTCTGGTCCGGGAGGGTGGCGGACCCGGCGGTCAAGGACGCCGACACCGCGGCGCTCCGGGCACTGAATCTCAAAGTGCGGGACGACCCGCGGGTGGACGCGGTCGTTCTGAGCGTGGGAGACGGGCTGACGCTCGCCCGCCGGAAGGCCTGACCTATCCCTGGGCTCAGCGCTTCACCCAGCCGTGCACGAGCCTCTCCAGCAGCTCGGCGCGGCTGAGCCCGGACCGGCGCAGCTTCCGGTCCATCGCCGAGATGAGGGGTGCGGGAAGCCGGACTGCCAGGACGGGCTTCTCGCCGTTACCTCGTGGGCGGATGGGGCGGGTGGGCGTGCGCCCGCGGAGCAGCTGACGGTAGTGGCTTGCGCAGTAGCCGCGGCTGTGGACCGGACGCCCGCACTGGGGAACCTGACACTTCCTTCGCTGTCCTGAACTGGCCATCTCGCAGACCCCTGTTTGCAGATGTCACGCCAGACAGAGGAACCACCAGAATCCAGGTGTTTCGCACCCAATCAGGATGGGTCGCCCAAGACCTTCTCCACCTCACCTCGCGTGCGTCGCGACCCACTCACTCGGGCGCACAACCGTTCACGATTGTCACAGCAGGAACGCAAAACGGAGCCCCACGTCGATCCAGGTGTGGATCGACTTGCTCTGGATATCGCCCGAGCCGCTGGCCTGCCCGCCCTGCGGGTTGATGAACCCCAGGCTTCCCGTGTCGTACTGGCCGATGCGGCTCCGGACGAAGGGGCCGAGCCGGAAGCTCGGGCCCAGCATGAAGTCGATGCCCAGCTGCAAGTTCACCCACTCGAAGCCCCGAGCCGTGCCGGTGACCGTTCCATCGGGGCTGGTGACGCTCAGGTTGAGCCACTCGTAGCCCACGCCCATCCCGAGCCATGGATCCACCGAGCGATCCGGGGCGAGATGCCAAAGGACCTCGAAGCCGAAGCGCACGTTGTTCGCGGAGCGATCGGTTCCCGTCTCCAGCGCGCTGCCTGCCTTTCCGAACGCATAGGACACGTAGCCGCCGACGAAGGCGGGGCCGATGCGCGCCCCCAGCTCCAGCTCGAGGGGGACGCTCCAGGACACGAGGTCCGAGAGGTGGGTGCCACCGGGGGCGCGATCGGTCGCACCGGTGGCGTTGCCGATCGGGATACCGACCGCCGTGCGCACCGCGGCCTCGAAGCGGGTGGGCAGCTCCTCGGCCGAACCGGGTGAGGCGACGAGGCACACTGCGAGCAGCGGCGCCCCGGGAAGGCCCATCCTCATCGCAGCAGTGCGTCCCCTCTGGCCAGCGGGGCGAGAGCCGGACCTCCCTCCCCTGTCCCTGACCTGACGGCACTCTAGCCGGAGTCGGACCCCCGGAGAGAACCCCTCAGCTGCTCTTCCCGTACTTGACAGTGCAGCCGTACGGGTCGCTGGTGCTGGGAGAGACGGCCTTCCCGGTGGCGAGCGCGTTCACCGCCTTCTCCACGTAGTTGGTGGGGGTGGTGCTGCGTCCACGCGGGTCGTCGTCGATCGCACCGGCGTAGCGGAGAACGCCCTTCTCGTCGATGACGAACATGTGCGGAGTGTTCTTCGCCCCGTACGCATGCCCCACGTCGCCAGTCGCGTCCTGGAGCACCGGATAGGGGAATCCCTGTTCCGCCTTCCAGGCTTTAGACTTCGCTGGTGTGTTGTGGCTGGTGGAGTCAACCGCCAGCCAGACGACCTTCTTGCCGTCCTTGCCGCCGAGCGTGGCCAGCGTCCGCTGCATCGTCTTGCCGCCGTAGTGGCGCTGGACGAACGGGCACTCGGGGTTGGTCCACTCGAGGATGACGATCTTTCCCCGGTACTGGTCGAGGGCATGCGAGCCGCCCACCTCGTCCTTGAGGGTGAAGGCCGGAGCAGGGTCGCCCACCTCGGCGGCGAGCGCCGGCACGGCGAGGAACAGCGTGGCACAGAGAACGGCTGAGCGAAGGAGCGGCATGGTGTTCACCTCGGAGGGGAAGAGAGACCCAGTGCACCGGGAGCGGGAGCCGCCCGCTCGAGCGCCGAGACCACGGCGTCCAGCGTGAGAAGCTCGGGCAAGACCTCGGGCTGGTCCGGCCGCGCCGGGGAGTAGACCAGGTACATCGGAACGCCGGCCCGGTCGTGGGCTGCGAGCCGGCGGGCGATCGCCGGATCGCGTCGGGTCCAGTCCGCGACCAGGAGCTGGGTGCGGGTGCGGGCCAGCGCCGACTGCACCTGCTCGGAGGCGAGCACCGTTCGCTCGTTGAACTTGCAGCTCAGGCACCAGTCGGCGGTGAAGTCCACCAGCACCGGGCGGCCCTGGGCGAGGCTCCGGGCCACCGCCTCTTCACTCCATGCCTCACGCCCCGCGGTTGGCGTGGGTGCCGCCGGCGCGAAGCGCAAAGCCCCCCACCCGGTGGCCAGCACCAGCACGAGCCCGACGGCCAGCACCACGCCACGGCGCCAGGCGCCCCAGGACCAGGCGGCGAGCGCCACCACCACCAGGAACGCGAGGAGCCGCACCACGCCGTCCACTCCGGCGAGGGAGCCGAGAATGCCGACGAGCCACACCCCCGTGCCGAGCAGGGCGAAGCCGAGGAGCTGCTTGGCGCGCTCCATCCACGCTCCGGGGCGCGGCAGCCTGGAGCGTAGCCCTGGCACGAGCACCAGGGCGCAGAAGGGCGCGGCCAGCCCGAGCCCCACCGCGGAGAAGACGGCGAGCACCACCGGGGCAGTGGCAGCGAAGGCGAACCCCACCGCCGTGCCCAGCAGCGGAGCCGAGCAAGGGGTCGCGAGCACCACCGCGAGGACCCCCTCGCCCACGCTGCGGAGCGGGCCGTGCGTGTGGTCGACCGCAGCGACCAGGGATCCGGTGCCGTGGCTGGGCGGCGTGAGCTCGAAGACACCGAGCAGGTTCAGCGCGAAGAGGAGCACCACGCCGCAAAGGACGGCGACGAAGAGCGGCTCCTGGAACTGGAAGCCCCAACCCACCGCGTGGCCTGCGGCCCGGAGCGCGAGCACGGCCCCGGCGAGGACGAGGAACGAGGCGAGAATGCCGCCGGTGTAGGCCAGGGCGTGTGCCCGGACAGAGCCGTGGTCGGCGTGGACGGTGCGCGCGAACCCGTAGGCCTTGAGGGCGAGCACCGGGAAGACGCACGGCATCGCGTTGAGGAGCACGCCTCCGAGGAAGGCGAGCAGCAGCATCCACGGCAGTCCCGGCGTCCGCGCGGGAACGGGCGGACTCGCGGCGGCGGGGTGCGGTGCCAGCCCGGGCGGGAGCTCGAACGGTGCGCTCACCTCCACCGCACCGCCGCTCGCCAGCGCCACGACGCCCGCGATGCGCGGCGGATCCGCTGACGGGTCGGGTGAGGCCTTCCCCCAGAGGCGGAGCCGTCCGATCCCCTCGGGAGTGGCCTGGACCCTGAGGATTCCTGGCAGACGCTCGGGAACGAAGGCATCGGCCCGGGCGAGCGGCTCGGGACTCCCGTCGGTCCTCTCCACCGTCAGCTCTCCTTCGAAGGGCTGGCCGGGCACGAAGGAGGTGGTGCGCCGGAGCGTCACCCGGAGCCCGGCCGCGGCCGGTTCGCGGGGCACGCGGGCAGCGGCTGCGTCGAGGACGGCCGACCCTGCGGCGTCCCGCTGGCGGGGCCCGACGCCCAGCACCCGGGTGAGCTCGAGCCGGGCAGGGATGCACTGCACCTCGCAGACGAGCACCTCCGCCGTGGCCACCACGGTGAGGGGCGGCTGGACGTCCGGCTGCGCGCGGGCGCTGGCGAGGAGGACCACCTCGCCGCCGTACCCGTAGCTGAGGATGGAGCCGTCAGGGCTCCGGTGGACCTCCGGCGCAGGCCAGCTCAGCGGGCCCATGGCGACGCGCGGCACGTCCCACACGACCTCGCTGGCCAGCCCGGCCTCCCCCGGGTTCTTCCAGTAGACGTACCAACCGCGGGCCATCTGGAGCTGGACGCCGAGGCGGAAGGCGCCGCCCGGCTCCACCTGGGTCACGTCCGAGACCAGGGTCGCGCGCACCCTGGGCTTGCCCTCGTAGAGCGCTCCACTGGCAGTGGGTGTCGGCACCGGGGCGGCGGCCACGACGAGCGAAAGGACCCAGGCAGCAAGCACGGTTGGCACCCCTAACAGGTCTGGGAGGGGGCAGCTTCCCCGAGCCGCCAACCGCCCGGATCCACCCTTGCATTGTCAGGGCAGTGCCATGTCGGCCTACCTCGACCCTGACGAGCTGATGCTGTTCAGCGTGGGGATGGTGCTGGGCGTGGACACGCTCGACTACATGGTCGACGTCGTCCTGGACCGGCAGCTGACGCGGGCGGACCACCGGAAGCTGTCGCGCGCCCTGGAGCGCAAGGGCGGAAGGCTGCCGGTCCGGGTGGACGAGGTCGCGCACCTGGTCTCCCAGCCTCGCTCGGCCTGGCCCAACTAATCGCCCCCGGGCGCTGGAATGCGGTGTCCCGCGCCGAGACGGTAGCGGTGAGGTCCCCGTGCCGCTACACAGCGGGCCCAGGAGACTGAACTCCGGGAGGCCCATTCGTCGTGAACGCCGGAGGCCCATTCGTCGTGAACGCCAGCATCGAGTTTCTGCAGACCTACGGACCGATGCTGGTCTTCGCGAGCGTGCTGCTGGAGCAGGCCGGCGTGCCGATCCCCTGCACGCCCTGGCTGATCGCCTCGGGGGCGCTGGCACGGCTGGGGCACGGGACGGTCGCGCTGCCGATCGCGCTGGCCACCGTGGCCGCATCGCTGGGTCACATCCTGTGGTTCTACGCCGGCCGGCGCTGGGGGAGCCGAGTGCTCCGGGTGATCTGCCGGGTCTCGCTCGAGCCGGAGATCTGCGTGCAGCGCACGGAGAACGCCTTCACGCGCTACGGTCCGGGAGCGCTGGTCATCGCTCCGTTCATCCCGGGGCTGACGACGCTCGCCCCCCCGCTGGCCGGGGAGTCCGGAATGCGGTTCCGCCGCTTCCTCGCGCTCGACGGGCTCGGTGACCTCCTCTGGGCGTCGACCTTCGTCGGTCTTGGCTGGCTGGCCGGTGAGCCGTTCTTCCAGCTGCTCGGCGTGGCGATGGGTTACGCCGGGTCGGCCGCCGGCTTCATCGCCGGCCTGCTGGCGCTGTACCTCTCGTACAAGCTCTTCCAGCGGCTGCGCTTCCAGGGCCAGCTTCGGGTGGATCGCCTGTCTGTGGGTCAGCTGAAGCAGCGGCTGGACGCCGGCGAGGACGTGCTCGTGGTGGACCTGCGTCACCGCCGGGAGGTCGAGGCGTCGGGCAACACGCTTCCCGGCGCCCTGTGCATCTCGCCCGACGAGCTGGACCGCCGACATTCGGAGATCAGCCGGCACCGGGAGATTGTCCTCTTCTGTAGTTGACCCAACGAGTGGACGAGCGCCCGGGTGGCGCTCAGGCTGAAGCGAAGAGGCATCCTGCAGGTCCGGCCGCTGGAGGGCGGCTACACCGCGTGGGTGAGCGAGGGGTTCCCACTGCAGCGGTGGATTCCCGCCGAGAGCACCAGCACCACGGTCGCCGTCGGCGCCTGAGCGTCCACCCCGGCGCCGGGCGCGGCCGACTGGCTGCCCGGTGCAGGGATCTGCTGCAATGGGAGCCATGACCGGCCGTCAGGAACTGTGGGTGCGAGCGCTCACCGACAACTTCCGACTGGCGTGCTCCACCTTCTGGGGGCACCGGCTCCGCTCGCTGCTGACGCTGCTCGGCATCGTCATCGGCGCGGCCACCGTCGTGGCGATGATGGCCCTCCTCGAGGGCCTGCGGAACAAGGTGGACGAGGATCTGACTGGCCTGGGCTCGAACGGCTTCCAGATCCAGAAATTTCCAAACGGTTTCGGCAACTTCGACTTCGATCGTCTCTCGAAGAGACCCAACCTCACCATCGAGGACCGGGACGACATCGAGCGGCGGCTTCCGGACGTGATCGCCACGACGGGCGAGGCCTGGGACTTCGGGGTGAAGATCTCGACTGACCGCTACGAGACCCGGCCCAACATCCAGGTCGCCGGCGGCACCGCGGACTTCTTCCTCACCAATGCGATGGACATCGCCTCGGGACGGGCGTTCAACGTCCAGGAGGTCGCCGATGGCGAGCGGCTGGCGGTGCTGGGCTCGAACGTCGCGGATGTCCTCTTTCCCGGGGTCGACCCCATCGGTCAGGAGGTGCGCATCCGGACGCGCCCCTTCCGGGTGATCGGGACCATCAAGCGCAAGGGCGCCTTCGTCGGAGGGTTCCAGCAGGACGACGTGGTGGTCATCCCCATCAACGCCTTCTTCCCGCTGTGGGGGAAGAAGCGATCGCTGAACATCAGCATGCAGGCGGCGACGACCGAGCTCTTGCCGCGCGCGATGGAGGAGGTTCGTCAGCTCATGCGCCGGCGGCACAACCTCAAGCCGGAGCAGGAGGACGACTTCTTCATCTTCTCCAACGAGTCGGCCACCCAGGCCTTCAACCAGATCTCCTCGGTGGTGACGGCGGCGAGCTTCGGGGTGTGCCTGCTCTCCCTCATCGTGGGAGGAATCGGCATCCTGAACATCATGCTGGTCTCTGTCACCGAGCGGACGCAGGAGATCGGCGTGCGGAAGGCGCTCGGTGCAAGGCGGCACCGGATCCTCGGGCAGTTCGCCACCGAGGCGGTCATGCTTTCGCTGTTCGGCGGCGTGATCGGCGTGCTCGTGGGCGCGGCGGTGGCCTTCGTCGCTCGCTGGGCCTTCAACTTCCCCACCTCGGTGCCCACCTGGGCGGTGGCCCTGTCCCTGGCGATGAGCTCGGGGGTGGGCCTCCTCTTCGGCATCTATCCCGCCGCTCGTGCGGCGCGCCTCGACCCGGTCGAGGCGATGCGCACCGAGTGAGCGGGGCCTCCACCATGACCACGCTCGTCCCTGCGGAGGGCGGCCTCGGAGCCTTCGTGGCGATCGTTCGTCAGGTGTCTTGAGGCGTCGTCCGACTCGGTGACGCAGGCGCCGCGCGACCGATCCTCCCCAGCTGCTGCAGCGAGAGGATGTGCAGCAGGATGGTGAGGGGAACGATGAACGCCGGCAGGTAGATGAAGGGGAACACCATCGGGACCAGGTTGGGTGGGGTCTCGAAGATGCGCTGCTGCGGTCCCGGCGCTGCGAGCAACCCCCGCACCAGCGTGTGGGCCAGGTCCACCAGCCCGAAGACGTTCCAGGCGATCGCCGCCGTCCGCGCCCAGGCGAGGCCCGTTCCGAGGAGGGCCGCCACGGCCGCCGCGCCGAGCCCCACCACGATGTCACCCGTGCCTGCCGTGGCGACCCAGCTCCAGGGCGCGAACCCCGAGGCCCAGGCGGCAAAGAGCGTCAGGCCGCCACCGATGCGGAGGGTCTGTAGCCAGGGGATCGCGGAGGGCGAGAGCGCCTGAACCGCGGCCTGCAGCCATCCCGCGCGCCAGAGCACGAGCGACAGCGCGAGCGCGGGCAGGAGATATCCGAGGGCGCGGGGGGCCGCGGGATCCAGCCAGGCGCCAGCCACCGCTGCCGCGGTCACGGCGAGGAACCACGTCCCGAGCAGCGCCCCGATGCGCACCAGCAGGCTGCGGCGGATCGGCGCCGCGCAGCCCGACCGGCGCAATCCGGTGTCCAGCCCGCGCAACGTCACCCAGGCCACGAGCAGCACGTAGGCACAGACCGCGATGGTGATCCGCAGCGGGACCTCCGGAACCGGGTTCATGGGCTCACGGTGGCGGCGACGGGCGAGGCCATGGGGGCCGCGGGGAGAACGGCGCGCTGTGGCGTGACGGACTTCTGGGGGGCCCGCACGAGGACCTTGCGGGAGAACGCCTGGTCGACCCCGGCCACGAAGGCGCGGAAGGCCGGATACTCGCTCGCCGAGATGCGGTCCCGAGTGAAGACCAGCTCGCCGCGGCAGACCAGCGCGCCCTGCTCGACGGCGTAGGTCAGGCGGAGCTTTCCAAAGCCCGTCTCGGTGGTCACATCGGGTGGGAGGCCGTCCACGCTCCACCCTGGAGGGAGCCGGTACCGGAAGGTGAAGCGGCTGACGCTCGGTCCGTCGAGGACGAGGTCTCCGCGCCGCTCGGCGAGCCCGGCATAGGTCTCGACGTAGCCCCGTCGGCTGCCGAAGGGGAGGAACCGCAGGGTGTCTCCGCCCGCCTCGGCGTATCGAGGAATGCTGAGCTGATAGTCGAGCGCCACGTCCTGATCCAGACGCGTGGGATCGCTGATGGACACCTTGTCCACGCTCAGGCCGGGGAAGGTCTGCGCCCAGCCTTGCTCGAAGGTGGTGCGCCGGGTGGCGGCGGACTGGTAGCTCCGCCGGTACTCCGGTGCGGCGCTGCCGCTGACCCGGCTCTCGCCCTTCACCTCGGCCGCGCCGCCCGGCCCGAGCTGGAGATCGAGCTGCACGTCGGTGACGTTGTCCTCGGGACGCGCCTCGGGAGTGACGGTGAAGCGGCTCTTTCCGTCCGGCTCGACGATGAGGATGCTCGCGCGGCGGTCGGGGACGGGCAGCTCGGTCGCGCCGTGGAACTCGGCGGTGCCGTCCAGGTACCAGTCGAGCCCCGGAACCCAGACGATGGCGTGGTTGAACACCGCCAGCGACGCCGGCTCGGCCGGCACCGCCCCCAGCTGGCGCATCCGGAGCAGCACGATGCGGCTGTCCACTCCGGCAACTTGCAGCAACGCATGCAGGAGCGCCGCCTTGTCCTTGCAGTCACCGAAGCGGCGGGCCAGCACGCGGTCCACCCGGTAGGGCTTGTAGCCGTGGATGCCGAACTCGAGCGCCACGTAGCGGGTGTTCTTCACCACGTAGTCGTAGAGGGCCCGCACCACCGCGCGGGTGTCCTTCCGGTCGACGCCCACCAGCGCGCTCTCCGCGGCCCGACGGATGCTGTCGTCCGGTACGAGCTGATCGCGGATGAGGTTCCAGTAGTAGCGGCCCACGTCGTCCCAGCTGCGGTAGGTCGAGACGTGCAGCGTGGCCGCCACTTCGGACCAGCCGGGCATGCCGGGCTCGGGCGTGATCCTGGACACGTGCCGGGCCCCGAAGCGGTAAAGCACGCGGCCATCGGACGAGGGCTCGCGACGGGCGCTCACCCCGGCGCCGAGTGTCTTCTCGTTCCAGTACAGCGTGCGGCCGCCGGGCATGTCGACGACGTACTCCCAGCGGAGCTTTGGGGTGATGCCTTGCACGTAGGCAAGGTCGCCCCAGTAGTCGGACAAGAGATTGTCGCTGGCCGTGTCCTCCACGCGGTACTGCAGCTCGAGCACGTCTCCCGGCGCGAGCCCGGGAAAGCTGAGAACCTTCGCCTGGGCGTCGTAGTACATGCCCGCCCAGGGCTCGTTGAGGCTGCGGTTCGTGTCTCCGAAGCTCTCCACCAGCGAGCCGTCGGGCTTGGTGATGCGCGCGCGGAGGATGCGCACCTCTTCACGGCTCGGGCTGTAGGTGATGGGAAAGCTGCGGAACGCGTTCACCCCCCGCTGGGTGTAGACCTTGACCGCCATCTGGTGGAACCGACTGGAGAGTCCGCTCTGCTGCACCCGGACCCGGGTGATGTCGGCGAGCGTGACCGCGTCCTCGGCGTAGCTGTCCGCCTCGGCGACGAGCGGACGGATGTCGATGCCCTCCACCGTGGCGGCCGAGGTGTCGGTCCCGCGGAGAGCCCGGACCGCGTCACGGAGGGCGGGGTTCTGCGGGCGGAGCACCAGCGACCGGTCCAGCGCGGCGAGCGCGGGCTCCTTGCGGCCCGCGTAGAGGAGAGTACGGCCCTTCCGCTCGAAGACCTCGGGATCGTCCGGGCAGAGCGCCTCGGCCTCGGAGTAGAGGGTCAGCCCCTCCTCGAGGCGCCCGTTGGAGGCGAGGAGCTCGGCGAGGCGGAGGCGGACGTCGTTGCTCGTCGGCGAGAGCCGGAGCGCAGTCCGCAGCGCGTCCGCGGCGCCGGCGGCGTCTCCCCGGTCGGCGAGCATCTCGGCGAGGAGTGAGAGGCTGCTGCCGTCGCCTGGCCTCGCCTGAAGGACGTCGCGTAACCGGTCGAGGGCCTGATCCGTTCGGTCCAGGCGCCGCGCGCTGCGAACGCGCTCACGGCCGGCCTCGGGGATACGCCAGGTGGATGGCGGTAGATCCTCGATGCGACGGGTCGCCGACACCGGATCGCCGAGCTCGTCCTCGGCGCGCGCGAGGAGCACCTGCGCCGGGACGAACGCCTTCCACCGCTGGACCAGTGGCTGGAGGAGGGGGAGCACCCGGTCCGGGTGTCCCTGGGAGAGCTCCGCCCTGGCGAGCAGAACGCGGGCCTCGATCAGATCCGGTGCGGCGGCGAGTGCGGTGTCGAGGTGCCGGCGGCGGACGTTCTCGTCGTTCTGCAGCCGTGCGGCGAGCAGCTCGAGGCGGGCGTCGGGCCGTCCGCCGCGGGAGGCATCGTCGGCGGCTCGGTCGGCGTTCACCGCGTCGCTGTGCTCGCGCGAGTCGAAGGCCTGGGTCGCCTCGAGCACCTGGGCGAGGTCCGCCCGCAAGCGCGCGTCGTCGGGACGCCGGGCCACCTCCGCCTCGAGGGTGCTGGAGAGCGTGGGGAGGCGCGTCGGCGCCGGAGGCGGGCCTGCGCGGAGGGCGGGAAGCCGGTCCGGGGTGACCGGGCGCGCGCGTGCCGACTCGTCGCGGAGGTATGCGCCGAGCACGCCGGAGTCCTCGTGGCACACCTTGAGGAGCACCCGGTTCACGCCGGGGCGGAGCTGCACCGAGATGCGCTCCTGGTCGGGCCGGGCGGGGTGGTACGCGTCGCTGCTGGCCACCTTCTCTCCGTTGACCCAGAGGCGGAAGGCTCCGGACGTCCCGAGGGCGAGGACGGTCCGTCGCGCGGCCGGCTCGTCGAGGAGGGCGAGCACGTACGCCACCACGCCGCGGGCGGGGCGGAGCATCGCGCCGAGGTCGATGCCGCCGTCCAGCGAGCGCGCGGTCGCCTTGCGCCAGCGCGCGTCGTGGCCCTTGGCCTGGAGCGAGGCGTTGAGGTCGAGCGTCTTCTCCGGGCCCGCGTCGACGTCGCAGCCCGTCTTCCCTTCGTTGTCGAACCCCCCGAGCACGTAGACGTCCTGCACGTAGCCGAGCGCGCGGATCCGGCGCTGGGCCGACTCGACACGCCCCTGCACGACGTCGAGGTCTGCGAGCACCTGTCGGGCGAGCGTGCGGGTGAAGGGGTCGGCGCGAGCGTCGCTCGCGATGCGCTCGAAGGTGCCGTCCACCGGACGGGGATCGGCCAGATCGTCGCGCAGGCCGCGGAGGCGGATCAGCGCGGCCGTGCCTCGGATCGAGCGCGACTGGGCCAGCGCCGCCTGAGCCCGGGCCTGAGCCTCTGCGGGAAGCGGATCATCGGCGGAGGAACGAGGAGCGGTTGCGGCGAGGAGGGCGGCGAGGAGGAGGCTGGAAACCACGGTGCTTGGCGTTCATAACCCGAAGCGACCGGGGTTCGCTTCCCCCACCGCCCGGGCGAGGGTGAGGACGTACACCCTCCGGGCGCCGACCTCGCGCAAGGCAGCGCTGGCGGCCCTGGCCGTGGCACCGGTGGTGAGCACGTCGTCCACCAGAACGAGCGGGCCGGCCGGGATGGAGCCGCGGGCGGAGAAGGCCCGGTGAACGTTTTCGATGCGCTCGGCCTCGGTGAGGCCGACCTGCCTCCGGGTGGCGCGGACACGGCGGAGCAGGGTGGGGCGGAGCGAGAGGCCGGTCGCCCGGGCGAGGGCGCCGGTGAGCAGGGCACTCTGGTCGTACCCCCGACGGAGCAGCCGCCGGTGGTGGAGCGGGATGGGAACGAGCACCGGCGCGCCACCGAGGCTGTCGAGCCAGTCTCTGGATGCGTCCGCGAGCGCGCTCGCCAGTGGCAGCGCGAGCTCGCTGTGCCCCTCGTACTTGAAGCGGTGGATGGCGCGAGCGAGCGGCCCGGTGTGAACGAAGGCCGCGTGGGCCCCGCGAAAGGGCGGCGGCGCCCTCAGGCAGCGAGGACACACGCCGGGCCGCTCGAGGGGCTCGGCGCAGCGGCGGCAGCCCGGACTGGGCACGGGCTCCGTCGCCAGGCTGCAGAGCCCGCAGAACGGAGCTTCCAGCTCCAGCAGGGCCGCGCAGGCCGCGCAGGCGGGAGGAAACAGAAGTCCCAGCAACTCCCGCGCGAGCGACATCCAGACTCGCCACAGCAAGTCCCGGACCGCCCCGGGTGGGCCGCCCCGTCCGTCGAAGGACGCCCCACGAGAGCACCCACGAGGTGTCAGACACCTCGTAATAGGCCCCGACGAGGTGTCCCCGACGAGGTGTCAGACACCTCGTAATAGGCCCGCACGATGGCCCCCGAGGAGCCTGTCTGGGCCCTCACGGTCGTCCCGCGCCTCGAGCCAATTACGAGGTGTCCCGTAACGAGGTGTTTGGCACTTCGAAAAAAACAGGAATATCGGCAACTTAGACGAGCTACCAGGGACGGGAGGCCTGTCTCGCCCGCGTCGTCGCCTTGGGTGAGGCCCGGGACGGCAGGGCGGGGGAGGCCACTCCCCGGGACTCCAGGGTCCGTCCAAGGGGATGCGCCGTGGCGGCTCCCGGCAAGGCCGGCGAGCTGCTGCGTGGGCCCCGCCCGGCGACGCGGACCGTCAGACGAGCAGGCTGTTCCGGTCCATCTCCTTGGGCTTGGGCAACCCCATCACCGTGAGGAGGGTCGGGGCGACGTCGGCCAGGATGCCGCCGCTCCGCAGCTTGGCCCCTGCGAAGTCGGGGTGCACCAGGTGGATCGGCACCGGGTTCGTGGTGTGGGCGGTGTGAGGCTGCCCCGTGACCGGGTCCCGCATCAGCTCGCAGTTGCCGTGATCGGCCGTGATGACCAGCACGACGTTCGCTCGGGCACAGGCCTCGGCGAGCTGGCCCAGGCATCCGTCCACCACGCGCACCGCCTTGATCGCCGCGTCCAGGTTCCCGGTGTGCCCCACCATGTCCGGGTTGGCGTAGTTCACCAGGAGGAAGTCGTACTTCCCCGAGTCGACCGCCTGCACGAGGCGCGCGGTGACCTCGGGCGCAGCCATCTCCGGCTTCAGGTCGTAAGTCTTCACCTCGCGCGGGCTGGGGATGAGCAGCCGCTCCTCGCGAGGGAAGACCACCTCGCGGCCGCCGTTGAAGAAGAACGTGACGTGCGCGTACTTCTCGGTCTCGGCGGTTCGGAACTGGCTGAGCCCGTTCTCGGCGACCACCTCGGCGAAGATCTCACGCGGCTGCTCGGGCGGGAAGGCCACCGGGAGATCGAACGTCGCGTCGTACTGAGTCATGCAGACGAACATCCCCAGCCGCAGCCCACCGCGGTCGAACTCGTGGAAGCCGGGCTCGGTGAGGGCCTGGGTCAGCTCGCGTGCCCTGTCCGCGCGGAAGTTGAAGAAGACCACCGAGTCGCCGTCGCGCACCATGGCGACCGGCTTGTCACCGTCGACGATGACCGTCGGATGGACGAACTCGTCGGTCACCTTCTCGGCGTAGGAGGCGCGCACCGCCTCCACGGCGCCCGGCGCACGCTGCCCTGCGCCGCGGACCATCGCGTCGTAGGCCTGCTTGACCCGATCCCACCGCTTGTCGCGGTCCATCGCGTAGAAGCGGCCAATCACCGTTGCGATCCGCCCGCTGCCGGTCTCCCGCAGGAAGCGCTCGAGCTCCTCCAGGAACCCCAGCGCGCTCATCGGCGGAGTGTCCCGTCCGTCGAGGAACGCGTGGACGTAGACCCGGGCCACCCCGCGAGCCTTCGCGGTCTTCAGCAGGCCGATCAGGTGCTCCTGTGACGCGTGAACGCCGCCCGGGCCGATCAGCCCCATCAGGTGCAAGGCCTTGCCGCCGGCACGTGCGCCGTCCATCGCCGCGACGAGCACCGGGTTGTGCCCCAGCTCGCCGCGCTCGACCGCGCGATTGATGCGCACCAGATCCTGATACACGATGCGCCCCGCGCCGATGTTGGTGTGCCCCACCTCCGAGTTCCCCATCTGGCCCTCGGGAAGCCCCACCGCGAGCCCCGAGCTCATCAGCTCCGCGCGCGGCATCTTTCCGGCGAAGCGATCGAGGTTCGGGGTCCCGGCGAGAAGGATGGCGTTGTCCGGACGCTCGTGGCGGACGCCCCAGCCGTCGAGGACGGCCAGGAGGACGCGGTGCTTGGGAGCCATGGGCGCCTAAGGTACGTGGGATCGCGGTGGTAGAGCCATCCCCTGGTGCCCAGCACGTCCCCGCCCTCCACTCTGGCCCGCGTCCGTGCCTTCGACTGGCTCCGGGGTCTGGCAGTGCTGGTGATGGTCGAGACGCACGCGATGGTGCTGCTCCGCAAGGAGCTGCTCGCGACCCGGACGGCCGGGGTGCTCGATTACGTGAACGGGCTCGTCGCGCCGTCGTTCATCTTCGCCGCCGGCTTCTCGCTGGCCCTGGTCCAGGCGCGCGCGGCCGCGGCCCCGGGCCCGCGCGCTCCACGGGTGTTTCGCTCGCTGCGACGCATCGGCGAGGTGCTGGCAGTCGGGACGCTGATCAACTGGATCTGGTTCCCGATCTCCGTCGACCCCGGATGGCTCCTGCGGATCGACATCCTGCAGTGCATCGGCCTCACCCTCCTCGCCGCGCTGCCCCTGAACGTCGCCCTCGGCGCGAGGCCGCGCGTTCTGGCGACCACGTCGCTGCTCGTCGGACTGGCCCTGTTCCTCGTCGCGCCCTTCGCCGATGAGGTGACCGGACCTCTCCAGGACCTCTTCAACAAGACCGGGCCGCGTCACTCGGTCTTCCCTCTGCTGCCCTGGGCCGGCTGGGCCTTTCTCGGCGGGGCGGCCGGAGCGACGGCGGCGCGAGGGACCGCCAGCGAGATCCGCCGGCTGGTGGTGGGCATCGGCGTCGCCTCGGTGGTGGCCTGGCTCCTGAAGCCGGTGTGGCTCGCCCTGTACCCGCCGCACGCGTTCTGGGTGACCGACCCGGCGAACACCGGGGCGCGGGGCATCTCGGTCATGGCGGTGCTGCTGCTCTTGCTGGCGATCGAGGCTCGCGCTCCAGCCGGCGCCCGGCGGTCACCCGTGGTCTGGCTGCTCGAGCTGTTCGGGACCTCGTCGCTCGCCGCCTACTTCTGGCACGAGATGCTCATCTACTACGAGGTGCGGGGTGTCTCGGTGATCCGCATCGCCGGAGGCCGGTGCGGGTGGGCGGGCTTCGCGGGCTGGGTGGTGGTTCTCGTCGCCGCGACGGCGCTCCTCGCGTGGCTGACCGACAAGGTCTACCGCAGGGTCGACCGCCGCCTCGCGCCGCGGCCAGTGCCGGCGGCGGGTCCGATCAGCGCTTGAGCGCGGTGCCGACCGCCTTCACGACGTCCTGCTCGCTGGGGAAGCCGCTCAGGCCCTTCTTTGCGACCACTTTCCCGTCGACGGCGACCTCGAAGATGCCGCCGCTCCCGGGAACGAGATCCGCCTCCACGCCCAGTGTCTTCTTCAGCTCGGCCGCCGCACGGGTGGCCCGGGGGAGGTACCCTCAGACGTTGCAGTAGGTGATGGTGATCATTCGAGGCGCATGGATAATCCGTCCCCCGACAAAGCGCATCGCCTACTTGTGGTACGGCTCGCCGCGTAGCACCGTGAAGGCTCGGTAGAGCTGCTCCAGCAGGACCAGGCGCGCCAGCCGGTGGGGGAGAGTCATCCGCGACAACGCAACGACTTTCCAGGCTCGCTCGCGCATCGACGCGTCCAGCCCCTCGTCCCCTCCGATGCAGAAGACCAGCTCGCGGCCGGCATCGCGCGCGGTGGCCACCAGACGCGCGAGCTCCACCGAGTCGAGCAGTGTCCCCCGCTCGTCGAGCGCCACCAGCCAGCTGTCGGGCTTCACCTTGCCCAGCAGGGCCTCGGCCTCCCGGCGCCGGGCGTCAACGGGAGGCAGCGCTCCCTTCGCCGCGGGTAGCTCCACCAGCTCCAGCTCGGCGTGGCGCCGGACCCGCTCCGCGTACCCCTGAACCCCGGGCTCGAACCACCCGGAACGGTCGCGCCCCACCGAGAGGACGCGCAGCTTCAGGCCACCTTCTCCTTGGGAGCGTCCGCCCAGAGGCCATCGAGGTCGTAGAACTCCCGGACCTCGGTGAAGAAGACGTGCACCACCACCTCACCGAAGTCGAGCAGCACCCAGTGGCCGGTGTCGAAGCCCTCGGTGCCGATGGTGCGGTTTCCTTCGTTCTTGAGGGTCTCCCGCACGTGCTCGGCGGTGGCGACGACTCCGCGCTCCGAGTCCCCCGAGGCGATGACGAAGTAGTCCGCGTAGCTGCTCATGCCGCGCACGTCGAGGAGCACCACGTCGGTCGCCTTGCGGTCGACCAGCAGTTGCGCGGCGCGGCGGGCGAGGGCCAGCGCCTCGGCATTCTCGGGCCTGGGGTGGGTCGGGGGCTCGGCGGCGGGCCGGCGGGCAGGGCGCCTCCGGGGGGCGGCGCGGCCGGCCGGGCGGGGGCGGCGGGTCTTGCTCTTGGCGGGACTCAACGGCGGCGCACCATAAGACAGAGCGCTTCCGCCCGGCGAGTGGTACGAGACATGGGCGATGGGCAGCGAACGCGAGGCGCAGTTCCGGAAGCTGGCGGCCGACCACCCGACCTCCCCGATGGTGCACTTCTCCCTGGGAAAGTTCCTCCTCGACCAGCGGCGGTACGTCGAGGCGGTGGAGAGCCTTCGGACGGCCGTCTCTCTCCAGACGGACTACGCCGCGGCGATGGTGGCCCTCGGGGATGCGCTCGCCGGCGCAGGCCGGAAGGACGAGGCCCGGCAGGTGCTCGAGGGTGCCCGGGCCACGGCGCTGGGGCAGAGCCATCCCTCGCTCGCCGAGGAGATCGACGAGCGGCTCGCAGACCTCTGAGCCGGGCTGCGCCGCTCAGGGATCCGGCCGGTTGGTGCGCTCACCGCCCTGAAGGCAGAAGCGCTCGAGGAGCGGAGCCGGCGAGGCCGGGAACGGGAATCCCTGTAGCTGCCGGGCGCGGATCATCTGCACCGGAAGCTCGGCGCGCCACGACCGGGGCGGATCTGGCTCTCGGCTGTAGACGGGGTCGGCGAGCGCCTCGTCCAGGGAGATCCACCGCACGCCCGCCTTCTCGTAGGCGGTGAGGAGCCGGTCGAGCACGTGCGCGTCGAACGCCCCGGCGTGCAGCAGCAGGACGTGGGGCACCGGCCGTCCGGTCAGGCGTCGGAGGGTGTCGTCCGCCCAGCGCAGCTGCGACACCGCGGCGTCGAGCAGCATCGACTCGAGGGCAGCGATGCCGGCCTGGTCGCCGCGCTCGAGACAGCGGACATACGCCGGGTTGTAGGCCCAGTCGTCGAAGTCGATCGTCACCTCCGCGATCCGGTAGCCGCGCTCGGCGAGCGCCTTGCGCAGCGTGAGCCGGGACGGCACGTCCGTTCCCTGCCAGAGGTACGGGTAGCGAAACACCTTCCAGACCGGTTCCTGACCGGGGCCCAGTAGCTCGGCAAGGAGTGGCTCGCCGGCGTCGACGTCCGCGAGATAGGCCTCGATCCCGACCTTCCCGATGTCTGGGTGGTGAGCGGTGTGGTTCCCCAGCGGGTATCCGGCGGCGACCCACGCCTCGAGCGCGGCGCGGTCTCCCGGCTGGGCGCGCCCGGAGTTCACGAATCCGTAGACGCGGGGAACCTGGTGCCGACCCAGGGCGTCGAGCAGCGCCCGATGGAGGGCGAGCCGGTCCTGGCCGGGCGCCTCGGGGCCATGTCGAGGCAGATCGTCCACCGTGACCGCGACGCGCAGCTCTCCCTGGGTCGGAGAGGGCGCCGGGGCCGAGGCGCATGCGCAGCCCAGCGCCAGCAGCGCGACGAGCCTGCTCATCGAGCGGTCACGGGCACGGCCTTGCGCACCAGCTCGCGGACGCGCTGCTCCACCGGCCACACATCCGCGACCTTCCCCCGCACCACGAGGACGCCGACCAGGCGGCGCTCGGTGTCCACCCAGCCGGTGAACCCGAAGACCCCCTGGGACACGACCTCGAGCGCCCGCCCGTCGCTGGCGACCCGATCGCGGTAGACGCCGAACCCCGCCCGGAGCGACTCGCGGCCCGGCGCAAGCCCGAACGCCGACTGCTGGAGCGGAGCTCCTCCGCTCTGATCCGCGAGGACCGCCTCGCGGAGGCTCGACCCGATCAGGTCAGGCCTGGGGCCCGGGAGGAGCTGGCGTAGCGCGCGGGCGTACTCGGCCGCGTTCGCCTGGGCGCCGCCGCCGATGCGCGGGTTGTCGGTGCGCCCGAAGCCGGTGCTGCGGAATCCGAGCGGATCCATCAGCCGGGTCTGGATGAGCAGCGCCCAGGGCTGGCCGGAGGCGAGCTCGGCCACCCGGCCAGCGACCTGGAATCCCGCGCCTCCGTCGATGAACGCCTTCCCCGGCTGGGCCCGGAGCGGCACCCGGGCAATCTCCTGCGTGCAGGCGGCGAGCGTGGTGTTTCGCGCCTCGAGGCAGTCGGACCGCGCCGGAAGCCCGGATGTCTGCGCGAGGAGCATCCGGAGGGTGATGCCGGCCTTGTCCTTCGGCCAGCCCGGCAGCACCGAGCCGGCCGGTGCATCCAGCTGGAGCATCCCGTCCTTCACCAGCGTGAGGATGACCAGCGTGCTGAGGAGCTTCGTGGCCGAGGCGATGGGCACCGCGTCGGCCGTCGTGTAGCCACCGTAGGCCCGCTCGAAGATGACCGTGTCGTCCTGCTCCACGCGGAGAACGCCGCCGCCCCAGCCGGGGAGCGACTGCGCCAGGAGCGCGTCGACCTCGCCGAAGGCGGTGGGCGTACCCGAGGAGCCTGCCACCAGGGCGCTGCCGGCGTCCGCCATCGGTGCGCTCGCTGTTCCAGGAGCCGGGGTGGCCCCCGCTGGGCGCTCGGGCGCTGTCGCGCATCCGAGCGCGAGGCAGACGAGGACTGTGGCGGGTCCCCTCACCGGGGCCGAGCTTACCGCACTCGGGGATCGCCGAAGGTGCGGAGCTGTTCTCGCTCGGTGAACGACAGTCCACGCGCGAAGCGGGCGGCGAGCGCGCCGGCGACCGCGGCCACTGCCACGAGCTGGTACATGATGACCAGCTGGTAGCGCACCGCCTGGTCCGGCGCGGTGCCGCTGACGATCTGACCGGTCATCATCCCCGGAAGGGCGACGAGCCCCACGGTGAGCAGCCCGTTGATGGTGGGCCGGAGGGCCGCGTTCATGGCGGCGCGGACGTGCCGTCCCACCGCCTGCTTCGGGGTGGCGCCGAGCGACAGCAGCTGCTCCACCCCAGCCGCGTCCTCGTTGATCGAGGCGAAGACCCGCTCGAAGACCAGGGCCACCCCGTTCATCGCACTGCTGAGGATCATCCCCGAGATGGGAATGAGCAGCCGGGCCTCGTACCAGCGCGGTGGACGGATGACGAAGGTGAACACCGGAACCAGCACGACGAACCCGGCGACCAGCACTGCGAGCGTGGCGTACCGGAACAGGACGGCCGTCCCGGGGCCGTGGGCGATGCGCCGGGCCGCGGTCCATCCGCCCACCACGACCATCACGGCGATGACGGCGAAGACGGTGGTCGGGTGCTCGTTCTGGAAGACGAACGTCAGGAGCAGCCCCACGGCGAACAGCTGGACCGCCGATCGGACCGTCCCGATGGCGAGATCCTTCTCCAGGCCGAGGTGGTTCCGCGAGGAGATGGCGATGGCCATGGCCATCAATCCCAGCGAAAGCAGCAGCTGCGGCACGGAGACGGAGACGTAGCTCATCCCGCTGCTCCGGGGCCGTCCGGTCGGGGCGCGTTCGTGCGCCCTGGGTCTCGAGGAGCAGTCATCCCGGTCGCTCCTCGACGAGGCGGCCCGAGTCGAGCTCGAAGTGAGGCCCCTGGAGCTGCTCGAGCGCCCGTGCGTCGTGGGTCACGACGAGGAGCGCTGCGCCTTCGGCGGCGAGCTCTCGCAGCAGGCGTACGATGAGATCGGCGCGCTCGGGGTCGAGGGCCGCGGTGGGCTCGTCGAGGAGCCACGCCTCGGGGCGAAGCGTCAGCGCCCGCGCGACGGCGACGCGCAGCTTCTCTCCGCCGGAGAGTGACTGAGCGTCCTGCGTCAGGATCTCCGCCGGGAGACCGACGCGGATCACAAGCTCGCGTGCCGTCGCCTCCGGGAGCTCCTCGCCCGCGAGCCGCGGCCCGGTGCACACGTTGTCCAGGACCGTTCCGGGAAACATCACTGGCCCCTGGGCAACCAGCGCGATCCGGCGGCGGGCCGCATGCGGCGCGAGCGTGTGCACGTCCACGCCGTCGAGCAGCAGCTGCCCCTCGTCCGGCTCGGAGAGCAGTCCGAGGATCCGCAGCAGCGTCGTCTTTCCGCTGCCGGAGGGCCCGCTGAGCGTCGTGACGGTCCCACCCGGGAGCCGGAGGTCGAGCTCCTCGAGCAGCACCCGGCCCCCGTAGGTCTTCCGGAGGCGACGGGCTTCGAGCTGGGCGGGCATGCGCCGAACCGCGGTTGGTAGGACACCTGATGGAGGAACGCCAGCGCGAATCGCTCGGGGTCGCCTCCCAGGCCCGGACGTCGGGCAGACCGGATGGCGATGCACCGCGCGTCGAAGCGTGGGACCATCGGCAGCGACGCCATGGACCGACTGGACGCACTTCTCGCCGCGGCGGTGCCCGCCGACGACAAGGAACGAGCGGACCTCGCCCTCATGCGCGCCCAGCGTGCGCTGCTCCCGGAGCCGCTGTCGCGCTCGCAACCCGCGGCCCACTTCACCGGAAGCGCGGTCGTGACCGACGGGCGGCGGGTGGCGCTGGTCCATCACCGGAAGCTCGGCCGATGGCTACAGCCGGGAGGGCACGTCGAGCCGGGCGACGGGGACGACCTCCTCGCCACCGCGCTGCGCGAGGCAGCCGAGGAGACGGGGTGCCAGGTCGTCCCGCACCCGACGGCCCCTCGGCCTCTCGACGTGGACGTCCATCCCATTCCCAGTCGAGGCACGGAGCCGGCGCACCTGCATCTGGACGTTCGCTTCCTGGCGCTGACCGACCATCCAGAGTCGCTCCGCGAGGATCCGGAGGAGAGCAGCGCCGTCCGGTGGTTCGAGCTCGACGAGGCGATTCATCGGGCGGGGACCGCGGAGATGAAGCGGCTGCTGACGAAGGTTCGCCAAGTCCTCGGGGTCTGACACAGCACGGCGCGTCGAACCCCCGGGCTCGACCGGTTGCGCCCGTCCTGGAGAGCGGTAAGGTGTCCGCGCCGCCTTCGGCCTCGGAGGCGTGAGTCCCGGCTCGTCGAGTTCAGGTTCCTCCACCTGCCGGCCCCCCACCTCCCGGCCCGGCTGGCTTCCCGGTCCATCCCCACTCACCCGGACCGGGCAGGAGGTCCCCATGTTCAAGCACATCCTGCTACCGACCGACGGTTCTCCGCTGTCCGAAGCTGCCATCCAGAAGGGCATGCGATTCGCGAAGAGCATCGGCGCGCAGGTGACCGGGCTCTATGTCATTCCGCCCTACCGCCTCCTCGCAGGCGGGCAGGAGAACCTCGCCGACACCAAGGCGCAGTACGACAAGGACGCGAAGGCGCGAGCACAGACTTTTCTCGCGACGATCCTGGATCAGGGCAAGGAGCTGGGCGTCAGCTGCGACGCCATCTCCGACACGAGCAGCCATCCCTACGAGGCGATCGTCCGGGCCGCCGAAACGAGAGGCTGCGACCTGATCATGATGGCATCCCATGGACGGCGAGGCGTCCAGGCGCTGCTGATCGGGAGCGAGACCAACAAGGTCCTGACGCACACGAAGATCCCGGTCCTCGTGTTCCGCTGAGGACTCGGCATCTGCCCGCATGCGGCGCGGTGGCCCGTGAAATCGAGCTCGCCGTCGTCCGTCAAGAGAAGGCCAGAGAGCCCGACTCCGCTCACTGGTACAGTCGACCCGTATGTCTCGCGACGACCGTCAGGAACGCGCAGAGAATGCCGAGCAGCGCGAGGCGGATGATCCGCTGGTCCAGCTCGAGCGGAAGCTCCGCGACGGCAGATCGGTGGACGTCCAGGACGTTCGCAAGGCCTGGCGCACCACCCGCTACCCAAGCGCGATGATCCATGTGCTCGCGTACCGGAGGCGCCCCGAGCAGGCAGTGCGTGCCGCCTCCATCGTCGGCATCGAGGTGGACCCCTCGAGCCCGACCTGGCGCGAGGACCTGGAGGCCCACCTCTTCGAGCGCCTCTTCGGGCTGTCGTTCCGCGAGACCGACGCGCTGGCCGACGAGATCCGGCGGGTCATCCCCGATCCGTCGGTTTGACGCCGAAACATCCGCCGGTCGACCCAGGTGGTCTCTGCCGTCAGTCCCGGGGGAAGAGCACCTCGAGCGCCTCGCCGAGCGTCTCCACCGGAAGTAGCTTCACCCCGCGTGACTCCACCCGGCGCGCGCTCCCCTTGGGCAGCACCGCCCGGACGAACCCCATCTTGCCCGCCTCGGCGAGCCGGGGCTCCATCTGCGCGACCGCCCGCACCTCACCCGCCAGCCCCACCTCGCCGAGCACCAGCACGTCCTGGGGCACTGCCAGGTTGCGCAGCGACGACACCAGCGCCGCACACACCGCCAGGTCCGCTGCCGGCTCCGACAGCGTCATCCCGCCGGCCACGTTGACGAAGGTGTCGCAGCCCGTGAGCTGCACGTCCTCCTTCTTCTCCAGGACCGCCGCGAGCAGCGCCACTCGATTCCCGTCGACGCCGATCGCCGTGCGTCGCGCCGTCCCGTAGCCGGTGGGCGCCACCAGCGCCTGCACCTCGACCAGCAGCGGTCGAGTGCCGGAGAGGGTCGCCGTGACCGCCGAGCCCGGCTTCCCCGCCGGGCGCTCGGCGAGGAAGAGCGCCGAGGGATCCGCCACTTCCTCCAGTCCCGAGCCCTTCATCTCGAAGACGCCGATCTCGTTGGTCGACCCGAAGCGGTTCTTGTGTGCGCGGAGGATGCGGAATGGGTGGCCGCGCTCGCCCTCGAAGTAGAGGACGGTGTCCACCATGTGCTCCAGCACCCGCGGGCCGGCGATGCTGCCGTCCTTCGTCACGTGGCCGACCAGGAACGTCGGCACCCCCGACCGCTTGGCGTGGGCCATCAGGCGTCCGGCGACCTCGCGCACCTGGCTGAGCGTCCCCGGGGCGCTGCCAAGCTCGGCGAGGAACATGGTCTGGATGGAGTCGACGACCAGCGCGACCGGGCGGAGGGACTCGGCGGCGGCGAGGACCTTCTCCGCGTCGGTCTCGGCGAAGAGGTGCACTGCGGCCGACCGCACCCCGAGCCGGTCCGCTCGCATCTTGGTCTGCCGGAGCGACTCCTCGCCCGAGACGTAGAGCACCGGCCCGGCTGCCGCGAGCCGCTCGACGGCGGAGAGGAGAAGCGTCGACTTCCCGATGCCCGGATCTCCGCCGAGCAGCACCAGCGACCCGGGTACCACGCCGCCACCGAGCACGCGGTCCAGCTCGCCGATGCCGGTGTGCCGGCGCTCCTCGGCCTCGCCCTCCACGTCCACCAGCTTCACCGGCCGCGACGAGCCGCCCGAGGCGCCCCACGCCGGCCGTCGGTCCTCTACCGGTGCGGCCTCCTCCACAAGCGTGTTCCAGCCGCTGCAGTCCGGGCACCGGCCCAGCCACTTCGCGGACTGGAAACCGCAGGACTGGCAGGTGAAGTGCGTGCGCGTCTTGGCCATGCGTGTCCCCCCACAATGCCCGGTGCTGCTGACAGCAGGCGCTGGGGTGGCCGGAGCAAGAGACGCGCCGCTCGCCTGCGAGGGGGTCGCAACAGACGTCCCGGTCGGTCGTTCAGCGAGCCTGCGAGCGCCGCTCCCGTCGAGGGGCGAGGCAGTTCCTCCCCGGAGCCCCGGTCCCTACGTTGCCGTCGAGAGGACGGAGATGGCAGGCGCGCTCGGGACCGTGGCCACGCTGGCCAAGGAGACAGTGACCCGCTGGAGCGAAGACAGGGCCAGCACGCTGGCGGCCGCGCTCGCGTACTACTCGCTCTTTTCGCTCGCTCCGCTGGTGCTGATCGCCGTCGCGGTCGCGGGGCTGGTCTTCGGGCAGCAGGCGGCCGCCGGGGAGCTCTACTCGCAGCTGGCGGGGCTCATCGGAGACGCCGGCGCCAAGGCGCTGCAGGACATCGTGGCCAACCTGAACCAGCAGCGGGGCGAGGGAATCCTCGCGACCATCGTTGGCATTGCGACCCTGATCTTCGGAGCCAGCGGCGTCTTCGCCCAGCTCCAGGACTCGATGAACAAGATCTGGAAGGCCAGCCCGCCGACGACCAACGACTTCGTGGAGTTCCTGAGGGTCCGACTCCTCTCCTTCAGCATGGTGCTGGGCATCGGCTTCCTGCTGCTGGTCTCGCTGATCCTCTCCGCTGTCCTCTCCGCCGTGAGCGGTTACCTCGGGGCGTTCGTTCCTGGCGGTGCGGCGGTCGGACAGGCGCTGAACGCCACGGTGAGCCTCGTGGTGGTCACCGTGCTGTTCGCGATGATCTACAAGTTACTCCCCGACACCACGGTCGCCTGGCGGGACGTGTGGCTCGGCGCGCTGGTCACGTCCTTCCTCTTCACCATCGGGAAGTTCGCGATCGGCTTCTACCTGGCGAAGGCGAGCGTGGCGTCGAGCTATGGAGCGGCGGGCTCGGTCGTCATCCTGTTGCTCTGGGTCTACTACTCCGCCCTCATCCTCTACGTGGGAGCCGAGTTCACCCACGTGTACTCGCTGCGTCTCGGGAGCCGCCGCTCGGAGACCCACACGCCCGTGCCCGACCGGCGCGAGGGTCGCGACCTCGAGCGGCTCATTCCACCGGGCGGCGCCGCGGCCAAGCCCTGAGGCGCTCCGAGTCCGCGGGCGCTTGACCCACCTGCCGCCGGGCTGCGAGACCGTCGCGTCGTGCGACGAACCGTCCTTGCCGCCTCCATGATGCTGCTCCTCGCCGCCTGCAAGCGCGGTCCGCAGTACTGCATCTTCGACGGGACGTTGATCGGCGCTGCCCCCCAGCCCTTCGTGGCGATGAACCCGGACGGCACGGTGGACGACAAGCCCAACAGGTTCGGGTGGCAGGAGTTCGTTTGGCCGACCGATCCGGCGTGGACTCACATCCGTCCCGACCGCGGTGCCTGGCTGTTCGAGGGGACGACCGGCAGCGCTCCGTGGAGCTTCCGGGGCACCTTCGCGCCCGACGCGGGTGGTGGCTTCGTGCGCCTGGAGTCGACCGGTACGCCGCCCCCCGTCCAGGTCGTGGGAAAGAACGGCAAGCCGACGCTCCTGCTCTACCGCGTGCGTCCCTGCTGGGCGTTCGAGGGCAGCCAGAGCGGAGTCCGGACCTGCACCCGCTGGGGCACCGAGGTGAACGCCCGGACGAAGCTCACCTGCGATTGACCGTCGCCACGCCCGGACGGAAGGTCCGCACCACGGGATGTCCGAAGGTGTTTGACACCTTCTCGGCTTCCGTCGGGCGGCCGAGCGGAGTTTTTCCCTCGAGAACGCATGACGAGGTGTCTGACACCTCGCTTGCGCGCGCGTCGGTCTGGGCCCCGCGCGCGGGGGTCTCCGAGTCCGCGTCGCTGGACTCTCAGGGCCGGGTGGTCGCCGGGGTCAGCGGGTGCGCCATGGGAGGGCTCGTGGCGAGGTCGCCGACTGCTTCGGCCAGGGCGTGCATCCCGAGCTCGAGTGAGCGGATCGGCATGCGCTCGTCCGATGCGTGCCCCGGGTACGCCCCGTCCTCGCGAAACCACATCCCGAACGGAACGGCGTTGGTCATTCGCTGCGCGTAGGTCCCGCCCCCGCTCACCACAGGCTTCGCAGGTCGACCGGTGCCGCGCGCATATGCGGCGAGGAGCCGCTGCACCAGCGGCGCATCCCTGGGGATGACGAAGGGCTCGAAGGTGAATCGCCCTCCGGCGATGAACCGAGCGCCCCTCCGTGCCGCGAACGCCTGGGCATGTGCGTTCACCCGGGTGCGGAGCGCGTCGCCCCACAGCGAGGGAGGCGACCGGAGATTCACCCGCAGCCCGAACCACCCCTCCCCCTCGCGCTTCAGCACTCCGAAGTTCGTGTCCACCGGGCCCCACAGCGGGTCGGGCGGCGGAAGCCCGAGCCCCCGCCCGGCGGTGTCCCGCCCCGCGGCGTGGACGTACTCGAGGAGATCCGAGGCTGCACAGGGCGGCAGCCGATCGTGCATCGCCACCGCGAGCGCGACCAGCGCATTGCGCCCGCGGCTCAACGACGTCCCCGCGTGCGCCGCCCGCCCGCGAGCGACGACCGTGCGCTCGCTGCCGGTGCCGCCGATCTCCAGCGTCGTGTCCGGCGGCAGCTTCACTGCGCGGACCGGACGCAGCCAGCGTTCCCAGTCCGGCGTTCCGCTCCGCCAGCGCAGGGTGAGCGTCGCCACGTCGGGCACGATGCTCACCGCCTGGCCCGCGGTGAGATCCACCACCTCCACGGGACCGGTCGCCGGCGCCGTTCGCTCCTGGGCAAGGATGAGCCACTCCGCCCAGGCCTTCTCCCCGACCACCACCGGGAAGTCGCTGTCGAGCACCAGGCTCAGGTCAGGCAGCGCGTGCTGCTTCTTGTACTTCTCCATGTCCTCCGCGCCGGCCTCCTCGTCCGTGCCCACCAGCAGCCTTACGGTGTGGGTTCGCGCCACTCCCGAGGTCCGCAGTGCAGCCATCACCAGGAGCGCCTGCACCAGCGGTCCCTTGTCGTCTGCCGCGCCCCGGCCCCACACCGCGCCGTCCTTGAAGGTGGCGGCGAAGGGCGGAACCGTCCACTCGGAGGGGGTCACCGGCTGGAGGTCTCCGTGGACGACGAGGCCGAGCACCGGCGCGCCCTCCGGACCTGGGAGCTCGACCTCGGTCACCGTCTCGCGGTCGCGCACCACGAAGCCCAGCTCGGGCCCGACCCGCGCGAGCCAGCGGCGCTGGGCGGCGAGCGCCTCGGTGTCCGTCCACACCGTGGGGAAGGCCAGCACGTCGGTGAGGAGCGGCTCCAGGCGCGGCCGCCAGCGGGATTGCACCTCGCTCCACACCGTCTCTCCCGGGGTGGCGACCAGCAGGAGGGCGAGAGCCTCGGCGAGCATCACGGGGCCTCCGGAACGGCGTAGGCGACGCGGACCCGCGTCCGCGAGGTGACCAGCACGCAGCCCACCACGAAGACCGCGGCGAGCGCGGTCGCCGTGTCGATGCGCTCGCCGAGCAACAGCGCGCTCCAGAGCACGGAGCACACCGGCTGCGCGAGCTGGATCTGGCTCACCCTGGCGATCCCCGCCTCCGCCATCCCCCGGTAGAAGGCGAAGAAGCCGAGGAACATGCTCAGGACGGAGACGTAGCCGAACGCCAGCCAGGCGACCGGACCCGCGGAGACACCCACCCGGGCGATCACCCATGCCGTCGGCAGAGCGAGGAAAGGAGCCGAGAGCACCAGGGCCCAGCAGATGACGTGCGCGGGCGGCATCTCCCGGGCCAGGAGCCCGCCCTCGCAGTAGCCGATTCCGCCGAGCACCACCGCTCCCAGCGCCAGGAAATCCGCCTGCTCGAGACCGTGCGCGCCGCGCGTCGCGGCGAAGACCACGATGCCGAGAAGCCCCGCCCCGCTGGCCAGCCAGAACGCGGGCGAGGGATGCTCCCCGGCCCGGAGCACGGCCAGCACCGACGTCGCCATCGGCAGCAGGCCCACGATGACCGCCCCATGTGCTGCGGGCATCGTCCGGAGCGCGAGCGTGATGAGCCAGGGGAAGCCCACCACCACCCCGCCGGCGACCAGCGCGATCCGTCCCCACTGGTTGCGGCGAGGCCAGGGAGCCCTGCGGGCGAGGAGCACGCCGGCCGCGAGTGCCGCGGCCACGAGGGCCCGGCCCAGCGCGATGAACGTCGCGTCGAGCTCGCGGACGGCGAACCGGGTAGCGACCACCGTGCCGCTGAACAGCAGCATGCCCAGCCAGCCGAAGAAGAGGCCTCGACGCGTTCCCACCGGAGAGGCCGCTCCTTAACGCCAAGCTCGCGCCCCGGTCAGCACAAGCCGGGCGTTCCCCCACCGGAACACATCGTCAACCGGCGGGCGCTTGGAGGTTGACAACGACCCGCGGGCCGTCGAGCGTGGCGTCCCCCTGCAGCCCCCCGAGGAGGTCGAGCCCCCGTGTCGAGCGTCCCGAGCGTCCAGGCCAGCACTGAGGTGGTGGTCCGTCACGACTGGACCCTGCCCGAGGTGAGGGCCATCCACGACCTCCCGCTGCTCGAGCTGGTCTACCGCGCCCAGACGGTGCACCGGGCCACGTTCGGCGAGCCCGAGGTGCAGCTCTGCAGCCTCCTGTCGATCAAGACCGGCGGCTGCCCGGAGGACTGCGCCTACTGCCCGCAGTCCGCCCGCTATCAGACCGGGGTCAAGGCCGAGCGGCTGATGGAGACTGGCGACGTGCTCGACGCGGCGCGCAAGGCCCGGGCCGCCGGCGCGACGCGCTTCTGCATGGGCGCGGCCTGGCGCGAGGTGAAGGACGGTCCGCAGTTCGACCGGGTGCTGGCGATGGTTCGCGGAGTACGCGCGCTGGGGATGGAGGCCTGCGTCACGCTGGGGATGCTCAGCCCGGATCAGGCGCGCCGCCTCAAGGATGCCGGCCTCTCCGCTTACAACCACAACCTGGACACGAGCCCCGAGTTCTACGGGGAGATCATCTCCACCCGTGACTACGACGATCGGCTGAGCACACTCGCCGCCGTGCGCGCGGCCGGGATCTCGGTCTGCTCGGGCGGCATCCTGGGAATGGGTGAGTCGGTGGACGACCGCTGCGAGCTGCTCCGCACGCTCGCGAACCAGGAAGTTCATCCCGAGTCGGTGCCGATCAACGCGCTGGTCGCCGTCCCCGGCACCCCGCTCGAGCACCAGAAGCCCGTCTCCCCGGTGGAGATGGTGCGCGCGATCGCCACCGCGCGAATCCTCATGCCCGCGGCGATGGTCCGGCTCTCCGCGGGCCGGATGCAGATGAACCAGGAGGCGCAGCTGCTCTGCATGATGGCCGGCGCCAACTCGCTCTTCTTCGGCGAGAAGCTGCTCACCACCGGCAACCCCGAGTACGCGGAGGACATGGCGCTGCTCGAGGGCGCGGGACTCCGTCCGCTCGAGCCAAAGCTCGAGACGTCCAGCGGGCCGTGAGCTCGATCGCCGACGCCTGGGCACGCGCGGAGCTGGCCGAGCTCGGCCAGCGCGGGCTCCTCCGGACGCTGGAGCCGCTCGCCTCGCCGCAGGGGCCGGTGGTCCGCATCGGCGGCCAATCGCTGCTGAACTTCTCCTCCAACGACTACCTCGGGCTCGCTGCCGATCCCCGGGTGTCCCGGGCCTTCGTTGCCGGCCTCGATCGCTGGGGCGTGGGGGCGGGCGCCTCCCGGCTGGTGGTGGGCGACACCGAGGCACACCGCCGGCTGGAGACCCGGCTCGCCGCGTTCGAGGGAACCGAGGCGGCCCTGGTCTTCAACGGTGGCTATCCGGCGAACCTGGGGCTGGTGCAGGCGCTGGTCGGCCGCGGGGACCTGGTGGTCTCCGACGCGCTGAACCACGCGAGCCTGGTGGACGGCTGCCGGCTGAGCCGCGCCGAGGTGGCGGTCGTGCCCCACGCCGACGTCGACGCGGTGGCGCGGGCGCTCGCCCGGGACGGCTTCCGGCGCAGGCTGGTGGTGACCGACGCGGTGTTCTCCATGGACGGCGACCCTGCGCCGCTCGAGGCCCTGGCCGGGGTGTGCGCCCGGGCCGGCGCCGCGCTGCTCGTGGACGAGGCGCACGCCACCGGCGTGCTGGGCGCTCGAGGATCGGGGCTGTGCGAGGCCATCGGAATCCAGCCGGACGTCCGGATGGGGACCCTGGGCAAGGCGCTCGGCGGCTTCGGCGCGTACGCGGCGACAACCCGGGCGGTGGCCGATCTCCTGGTCAACCGCGCCCGCTCGGTCGTCTTCTCCACCACGCTGCCACCCGCGCTCTGCGAGGCGCTGGTGGTGGCCATCGACGTGCTGGAAAGCGACCCTGAGCTCCGCCCGCGCCTGTGGCGAAACATTCGGCGCTTCGTGGATGGGCTCCGCCGGCTGGGGTTCCCCGCCGAGGCGCGCAGCGCCATCGTCCCGGTCATCCTGGGCACGCCGGAGCGGGCTCTGCGGGCATCGGCCTTCCTCCGCGAGCGCGGGCTCCTCGTGAAGCCGATCCGCCCGCCCACCGTTCCCGAGGGCACGAGCCGGCTGCGGTTCGCCCTCTCCGCCGCACACACGGAGGCGCACGTCGATCGCGCGCTCCAGGCACTCGAGGAGGCACGTGCGCATGGACTCGTCGCGGCATGAGCGACTGCTCGCTCTGGACCGGGCCCACGTCTGGCACCCGTTCACCCAGATGGCTGTCTGGCCGTCCGAAGACCCGCTGATCATCGAGCGCGCCGAGGGAAACGAGCTGATCGACGATCTCGGAGGGCGCTACCTCGACGGGGTCAGCTCGCTCTGGTGCAACGTTCACGGGCACCGGAAGCGGGAGATCGACGAGGCCGTCCGGGCGCAGCTCGACCGGGTGGCGCATTCGACGCTGCTCGGGCTGGCCTCTGTGCCATCGATCGAGCTCGCCGAGGCGCTGGCGCGCATCGCGCCCGAGGGGCTGACCCGCGTCTTCTACTCGGACTCGGGCAGCACCTCGGTCGAGGTCGCGCTGAAGATGGCCTACCAGTACTGGCAGCAGCGGGGGCGGCCGGAGAAGACCCGCTTCGCCGCGCTGGCCGAGGCCTACCACGGCGATACCGTGGGTTCGGTCTCCGTCGGGGGAATGGAGCTCTTCCACGGCATCTTCCGCGGCCTGCTCTTCGGCGTGGAGCGCCTGCCCAGCCCGAGCCCGTATCACTGGACCGGTGGCGGAGACCCTCTGGCCGGAGCGCTGCGGGCAGCGGAGCGCCTCCTGGAGGAGAAGGGGTCCACCCTGGCCGCGGTCGTCATCGAGCCGCTGGTGCAAGGCGCCGCCGGGATGTGGATGCATCCCCCTGGCTACCTCCGGGCCATGGCCGAGCTGTGCCGGAAGCACGACGTCCTCCTGATCTGCGACGAGGTCGCCACCGGATTCGGTCGCACCGGGACGATGTTCGCGGTGGAGCAGGAGGGCGTCCGTCCGGACTTCCTCTGCCTGGCCAAGGGCCTCTCCGGCGGGTACTTGCCGCTCGCGGCGACGCTCACGACCGATCGCGTCCACGAGGCGTTTCTCGGCGAGTTCGCCTCGGCGCGCACCTTCTTCCACGGCCACACCTTCACCGGGAACCCGCTCGCCTGCGCCGCGGCGCTGGCCTCGCTCCGGCTCTTCGAGACCGAGCACGTCCTGGAGCGCGTCCGGCGGACGGCCGAGGCGCTCCGTCCGAAGCTCGCGGCCATCGCCGAGCTGGAGCACGTGGGCGACGTCCGCCAGCGTGGGCTGATGGTGGGCATCGAGCTGGTGCGCGACCGCCGGACGAAGGAGCCCTACGGCTACGCCGAGCGGATGGGCCACCGGGTCTGCCTCGCGCTGCGGAAGCGCGGCATCCTGCTCCGGCCCCTCGGGCCGGTGGTGGTGATGATGCCCCCGCTCTCGCTCACCGAGGCAGAGGCGGTCCGCCTCGGCGACGCGGTCCGGGAGGCCATCGTCGAGGTCACGCAGGCGTGATCCGGGATCAGCATGGCGCGTCGAAACGAGGGCGTTCCTGAGCCCGGCGCGTCCATCCCCCGCGCATGCGGCGAAGCAACCGTTTCGCGTCTTCGTCACCGCGACCGACACCGGCGTGGGGAAGACGCAGGTCGCCGCCGCCCTGCTCTCCCTGCTGGCCGACGCTGGCCTCTCTCCGGCGCCGTTCAAGCCCTACGAGAGCGGCTGCACCCGGCTCTCTCGCCCGGCCGACGCGCTCGAGCTCTGGGCGGCGGCTCGCAGCACGGACCCGCTCGACGAGGTCTGCGTCCACCGCTTCCGGGCTCCGCTCGCGCCCGGGATCGCCGCGGCCCGCCTCGGACGGGCCCCCGACCTCCGCCCGGTGCTCGCAGCCTTCCGCGGGTTCGGGAACCGGCCGCTGGTCGTCGAGGGCGCGGGTGGACTGCTCGTCCCGCTGGACCGGCGCCGCGACGTCATCGACCTCGCCGAGACGCTCGGGCTCCCCGTGGTGCTGGTCGCCCGAGCCGGCCTGGGAACGCTGAACCACACCGGACTGTCGCTCCGGCTCCTCGAGTCGCGCCGCATCCCCGTCCTGGCGGTCGTGCTCTCCCGGAGCTCACCGGTGCGCGATCCGTCGGTGGAGGACAACGCCGGCTGGCTCGCCCGGCGCCACGGGGTCCGCGTGATCGGCCCGGTGCCGTACCTCCCCGACCCGGCGCGACGGCGTCGTGCCTTCCGGACGGCGCTCCGTCCGCTTCTCGGCGCGCGGGCACCTCACTGAGCGGCGCGCGTTCGCCGACGCTCGAGCCTGCGCACCCGCGCGCTGCGCCGGGGACCGACAACACGCTCCCGAGCCGACGCGCAAGTTCTCGCCGCTCTCCGCACGGGGCTGTAGCGGAGCCTGCTCGGCCGCTCGTCATCGAATTGGACGCGTCGAGAGATCCGCGCGACAAGACCTCGACAGATGGGAGACGTCATCGACCTGACGCTGGTGAGCGACGCCCGGCGTTACTTCCAGAAGCTGCTCGACACCCGTGGCCTCAACTACTTCCTCCGCAAGGACGGCGGCCGCCTCTTCCAGATCGAGCAGAGCAAGGTCGAGATGATCGTCCGGACCGCCGCTCGCAGCCGGCCGGCGCATCTGCCGCGGCCGCCGCAGCACGCCGTCGACCACTGCCGCAAGGAGATCCGCCGCGAGCTGATCCGCCGGGTGGTCGAGGCGATGCTCCAGACGGGCCTCTGAGCGGCCCGGGAGCCGAGCCGGTCACTCCACACACGCCGTCCGCCGCGCCTGAGGTAGCGTCGCCCCCGGCCGTGTTCTCCGCCCGGACAGCCTGGGATCGCACGCAGAATCTGATCGCCGCGCGTCTGGAGATGCTCGGGCGGCGCGGCGTCGACCTCGTCGATCTGACCGTCAGCAACCCCGCCGACTGCGGCCTTGCGCCGGACGAGTCCTGGCTGCGTGAGGCGCTCGTCTCGCAACCGCTGGCCGGTTACGGGCCGGAGCCGCTCGGCCAGCTCGTGGCGCGGCAGGCGCTGGTCCGCGATCTGACTCGCCTCGGTGCGCACCTCGAGGCGGGACAGCTCGTCCTCTCCGCCTCCACCAGCGAGGCCTACGCGTGGCTCTTCGCGCTGCTGTGCGATCCCGGTGACTCGGTCCTGGTGCCCGCGCCGAGCTACCCGCTGCTCCCCTTCATCGCCGAGCTGTCGTCGGTGGAGCTCCGGTCCTTTCCCCTCCCGGAGGACCCGTTCGGGGCGCTGGACCTCGACGGCCTCGAGTCCGTCGCCGACGAGACCACCCGGGCGCTCGTCCTGGTGACCCCCTCCAATCCCACCGGATGGGTGCTGGCCGACGCGGATCGGGTGCGTCTCGATGCGCTCTGTGCCCGGCGCGAGTGGGCCCTCGTCGTCGACGAGGTCTTCGTCGAGTTCCCCCGGCGCGGCCGGACGGCGACCTCGGTGACCGCCCGCTCCGGCGACGCGCTCACCTTCGCGCTCCAGGGACTCTCGAAGTCGGCGGGTCTGCCGGGATGGAAGCTGGCCTGGACCGCGGTGCTCGGGCCTGCACCGGAGCGGGACGAGGCGCTGGCGCGGCTCGAGCTCATCGCCGACACCCACCTCTCCGCGTCCGCCCCGGTGCAGCGGGCGCTTCCGGAGCTGCTCTCCGGCTCGGGAGCGTGGCGTGCTCGGGTGGCGCTCCGCCTCGACCAGAACGCACGTGCGCTTCAGGACGCCCGAGCGCCGGACGCCTCGTGGGACGTGATGCCGTCGGCCGGAGGCTGGTCGGCGGTCGTCAGGCTGCCGCACACCGCGGACGAGACCGAGGTCTGCCTCGCCCTCCTGGAATCCGGCGTGCACGTCCAGCCGGGACACTTCTACGACTTCCCGCGAGGGAAGTGGCTCGTGCTCGCCCTGCTCCCGCCTGCGGCGCGGTTCGCCGAGGGGGTCTCGCGGATGGCGCGCACGCTGGGCCGCCTCTTTCCCCCGCCCTGAAACGACGAAAGGCCGCCGGAACTCGACCGACGGCCCTCCGTGACCTGCAGAACTCTTGGCTCAGTCGTCGTCCGGGTCGCGTCGCAGCGTCTCCTCGACGTCCTCCGATACGTCCTTGGCCTTGTCCGCCGCTCCGCCCAGAGCCTCCTTGCTCCGTTCCTTCACGTTCTCGGCAGCCTTCTTCACGCTGCCCTTGGCCTGATCGAGCTTGCCCTCGTTCTCGAGGCTCTCGTCGTCGGTGACGGCGCCCGCGGCTTCCTTCACCTTCCCCTTCATCTTGTCCATCTCCCCGGCCATTGCTCATCTCCTTTCGTGGGGAGACGAGGCTGGTCACGCCGCAGCGGGCGCGGAACCCCGGGCGGGCGAGGGAGGGAGCGCAGGGCTAGGGCAGAACGCTTTCACCACGGCCAGCATCCGCGTCAGCTCGAACGGCTTGCGGAGAACACCAACGACGTTGGGTGAGCGCGTCTCCACCGGCGGTCCGCTGAGGAGGACGACCGGACAGGCGATGGGCACTGGACCGGAGACCAGCGCCTGCAGGATCGCTTCACTCGCTGCGTCGGGGAGCTTCGCCTCGAGGATCAGCAGGCAGCCCGAGCCGAGGCGGCGGACGGCTGCGAGGGTGTCCGCCTCACGGGAGACGAGCAGGACCTGATAGCCGGCCTCGTGGAGCACATGGAGGAGCACTTCCCGGAGACCGGGGTCGTCCTCCGCCACCACCACCGTTCCGCGCACGTGGCACCCGCCTTCGTTCGGCCCCGCTCCCCTGCAGACGCCGCGAATGATGGGTCGGGGGGTCGGTCGTGTCACCGTGCGGGCATCGGCGCCGGTGCACGCAGGTGTCGGCCAATGTCCGTCGGTGGGGGCAGCAGTGATCCTTGGCCCAGGGGGGGTATCGTCGCCCCTCCGAATGCAGGTTCCCGCGGTGAGAGCCGGAGTGCTGCGCGGCGAGGCGCATGGCGTCTCGTTCGAGGCCCAGGTGGACGACCACCGCCTGCTCCCCGCGGTACGCGCCCGCTTCCCCCCGGGCTGGAGAGCGACCCAGCAAACCCCGGTGGTGGTGCTCTCAATGGAGCACGAGGTGCTCGAGGATCCACGGGCGCGACGGCCCAGGCGGCGTGTCTCCGCGCTGTCGGTTCGCCACGCTGGGCAGGTGGTCGCCCGAGGGCTGAGCCACGCCCAGGCGCTGGACGTGTTCGAGAGCGAGCTGCAGCTGTCGGTCGCGCGGCTGGCCCGGCCCGAGGTCTTCGTTCACGCGGGCGTGGTCGCCGTCGCCGGCCGCGCCATCGTGTTGCCCGGACGTTCCGGAGTGGGGAAGACCACGCTGGTGCGGGCCCTCGTCGAGGCCGGGGCGACGTACTACTCGGATGAATACGCGGTCCTCGATCGCGAGGGCCGGGTGCATCCCTATGCACGCCGTCTCAGCGTCCGGATGCGCGCAGGTCACAAGGAGCGGCAGCCCGTGCCCCGGCGCCGGGGACATGCCGGGGTCCCGATCGGCCTCGTCGTCGAGACCCGCTACCTCCCCAACGGGAAGTGGGCCCCGGTTTCCCTGTCGGCGGGCGAGCGCGTGCTCGCGCTGCTGGCGAACACCGTCCCGGCGCGCGACCGCCCGGCGGAGGTCCTGGCGGTGCTGGCCCGCGCCAGCGGGGGCGCCCGCGGGTTCCGGAGCGATCGTGGATCGGCGGGGAAGGCAGCGCGGACGCTCCTCGCGCTCGCCCGAGACGGCGCCGTCAGCTTCCCTGAACGGGGGACGCGACGCCGGAGTGCGCCCGCGCCTCGGAATCGGGCGCGTGGGCCGCGGCGTCGGCCACCTCGGCCGCGGTGACCGGGATGGGCAGGCGAGCCGTTGTCGCGTGCTCGACGAGCAGATGCGCCACGGCGACCGGGTACACCGGGCGCAGCAGGAGCTTGACCACGGGGATCAGCACCAGGGCCCGGCTCAGCGCCAGGCCGGCGAACTCGAGCGGTTGCTCCTCCACGCGCTCGGCGGGGCCGTGGAAGTTGCGAGCCATGCGGTCCCACATCGTCCCCCACCAGCGCGGGAGGCCCCAGCGGAAGAGGAACACCCGGTCGCACAGCGTGAACCACGCCCGCAGGTACCAAGGCCGCTGGGTGGTCTCGGGCGGCGTCCACGCTCGAGCGCTCTGTCCCGCGGTCATCACCATCCACCAGTACGCGGCCCAGAGCGCGGTCAGCACGGTGGTGATGGTTCGGTGTGGCGGGACCAGCCGTGCGACGATGTTGATCAGAATGGCGCCGGGCAAGAAGCCGATGAAGAACCGGACGCGGCGCTTCGTTTTCCGCCGCAGCCACGGAATGTCGAGGCGCACCTTCGGACGCATCGGTGGATCCTCGGGGGCGACGTTGACCAGGAGCGAGAGATCGCGGGACAGCACGTCGTGGAAGTCTCTTGAGAGGGCAAGGATCGCGGTCTGGGCGATCCCCAGCGAGGCGTAGATCGCCGCGAGCAGGGCGAGCACCGCTCCGATCCGGCCTGGCAGCCCGCGCTCGTGCCGGTGCGCCGTGACCAGCGCGGCCCGCGCTCGCTCGAGACGCGCTCGATCCTGCGCGGTCAGGGGCGGTGCGCCTCGTTGCTCGAGTGTCCGTGCATCGCGCTCCAGCTGGTCCAGCTCTCTCTCCAGATGTCGCCGGGCTCGCCGGGCATCGCCACCGCGGCTGGGCGTGCCAAGGGCCAGGGCCTCGGCGGCGATGGTGAGCTCCTCGAGCTTCTCGCTCAGCCCCTCGCGGTCCTCGGTCAGCTCGTCAGCCTTCTCGTCGACCTTGCCCTTCCGTCGCTCCGCACGCTGCTTGGCGACGGCGGACGCCTTCTTCGCCTTTTCCACCGCGGCGGCGATCAGCTCGGCGGTGCGCTTGCTCCGCTCCTCGGGCCTGCTCTCCTCGAGCGCCTTCACCTTCTCCTCGAGGGCTCTGTCGAACGCCTCGTCGTCCTCGGCGGAGGTCTCCTCTTCCTTCTCTTCATCCTCGCCGGTGGTGGACGGTGCGGCGGCGCTCGGAGTCGCGCCCACCGCGCCGGACGGCTGCGCCGGGGTCCGCTGCGTGGCAGGCGGGGGGCGGGGGGGAGGCGGGACAGCCGCGCCGGGAGTCCGCGGCAACGGCGGTGGCGACGTGGTCGGTGACTGCGGCTTCGCGCCGGCAGAGGCCTTCTGGTCTGGAGCGCGGGCGCCAGTCGTGGATCCGGAACCCGCCGCTGCCGGCGCGCTGCTCTCTTCGACGTCGTCCGGGCCGAAGGCGTCCTTCCATGCCTCCGCGCCTTCCTTGGCGACCCAGAAGACCCCCAGCCCAACGACGAGGGTGAGCGCCGCCTGCACCACCACCGTGCGCCAGTAGCGGGCCCACAGCGCTCGGTCCTGCCGCATCCGCCCGAGGAGCTGCCAGGGTTCGCGCACCCCGCGCCAGAATCGCCTGAGGGCCGTGTCGAGCATCCGGGGGGTCACCTTTCCACAGCCCGGTGCACCTCGCACTTCCGGAGCATCTCCGACCGCCGCCGCCCGACGATCGCCCCCGGCTCACCCCGGGCCGTCGAGCAGCTGTTCGGCCTCCGCGAACGAGTAGGCCAGCAAGGGGTCGTACCCGACCGCGCGGCTGATGCGCTGGAATTGCAGCGCCGCCTGACCGCTGCGCCCGACCACGCGGACGTGCGTGCGAAGCCCCGCGGAGACGATCAGCTCCGCCATCCGGCGAACCCTCGCCAGCGCTGCAGGGCTCAGCGCCTCTGCCGCCGAGACGTCGGAGATCATGTCGAAGCGCGGTCCGATCCGCGGCAACGCCTGCTGGAGATCCCGCTCGGCCTGCTCGAGCTCTCCGTCCAGCACCTGCCCCCTGAAGACCATCACCAACCGCTCGCGCCCTGGATGCGCCTGGATCTCGACCATGTGAGGCGCGCACCCTGTTCGGAGGCGGCGATCACGTCAAACAAAGTTCTATGATGCAATGTGACAACTGAACTGGTCGTGTCAGATCTGTCCGACCACCGGGTGCGCGGGGGTACGCGCGGTGGTCGGCCGTGAACGTTCCATCAGCTGCTCCCAGATCCGGTACATGACCGGGAGGAGCAGCAGCGTGAGCGCGCAGGCGGAGAGGGTGCCGGCCACGATCACCACCGCCAGCGGGCGCTGGGTTTCGCTTCCGATGCCCCGGGAGAGCGCCGCCGGTACCAGCCCCAGCGCGGCGAGACCGGCTGTCATCAGCACCGGTCTCAGCCGCTGGCGCGCCCCGGCGAGGATGGCGTCGTCGAGCGGCTCGCCACGCTCGCGCCGCTCGGCAATGGCGGAGAGCACCAGCACCCCGTTGAGCGACGCCTGGCCGATGAGGGCGATGAAGCCCACCGCCGCGGACACGCTGAGCGGGAAGCCACTGGCCCACAACCCGAAGACGCCACCGAGCAGTGCGAAGGGCACGTTGAGCAGGGTGAGCAGCGCGAGCGACAGTGAGTCGAAGGCCTTGAAGAGCAAGACCAGGGTGATGAGCAGCGCCACCGGGACGACGGTGGCCAGCCGGGCCATCGCGCGCTCCTTGTTCTCGAACTCGCCGCCCCACTCGATGGACATTCCCTTGCCCAGGGGAGCCTCGCGCTCCACGCGAGCGCGGGCTTCGTTGACGAAACCCCCCATGTCCCGGCCCCGTACGTTCATCCGGATGCCGATGTAGCGGCGCCCGTTCTCGCGGTTGATGCTCGCCCGACCCACACCGGTCTCCACGTTGGCAAGGGCCGAGAGGGGGATGGTGAGGCCTCCGTCCACGGGCACTCGCAGAGAGCGGATCTTCTCCACGTCGTCCCGGTCCGCGGGTGGGAGGCGCAGCACCACGTCGAACTTGCGCTCTCCCTCCCAGTAGTCGGCGACCGGTCGGCCTCCGAGCGCGGTCTGGAACACGTGCTGGAAGTCGCCCAGGTCCATCCCGTAGCGGGCCAGCGCCACCCGGTTGGGCTTGACTCTTACCTGCAGCACCGAGGCGCTCTTCACCAGCGCCAGATCGGCCACGCCCCGCACCCGCGAGATGACGGCCTTCATCCTCTCCGCCTGGGTCTGGAGCGCGGCCAGGTCATCGCCATAGAGCTTCAACGCGATCTGCCCTTGCTGACCGCTGATGCTCTCGTTGACGTTGTCCCGGATGGGCTGGCTGAAGTTCACCTCGATGCCCGGGATCTCCGCGATGCGGTTCTGCAGCACGTCGAGCACGCTCCCCAGGGTCGGTGTCTCCCGGGGCCACCGATCCGGCGGGGTGAGCTTGACGAAGAACTCGAGGTTGTTGGCCAGCTTCGCGTCGGTGCCGTCCTCGGGCCTGCCCAGCTGGGAGAGCACCGATTCGACCTGGGGAGCCCCCAGCAGCAGCTGGGTGATGCGCGGGACGAGCGTTCGCCCCTCGGTCAGAGAGCTGTTCGCCGGCAGGGTGAAGGTCATGTACAGCGCGCCCTCGTTGAGCTCGGGCAGGAACTCGCTGCCCAGCCGCGGCAGGACGAGCGCCGCGCCGGCGAGGAGCAGGCTCACCGAGCCGAGCAGCAGCGCCGGATGCTTCAGGCAGTACCGGAGCGCGGGGTCGTAGCGTTTCGCCACCCAGGTCAGGAGCGGGGATTCTCCGTGGGTGACCGGCTTCCGCCACACCAGCGCTGCCAGCACCGGGACCAGGGTCACCGAGAAGAAGAGCGCCCCGGCCAGCGCCGAGACCACCGTGTTCGCCATGGGCGAGAAGATCCGCCCCTCGACTCGCTGGAGGAGGAAGATGGGCAGGTAGGCGGCGATGATGATCAGCAGGGCAAACACCGTCGGCCGCACCACCGCGCCGGTGGCCGAGCGGATCTTCTGCTCCATCGTCTCCACCATGGTCAGGGACATCGCCATGCGGGCGAGGATCGCCTCGACGATCACCACGCCGCCGTCGACGATGATCCCGAAGTCCACCGCGCCCATCGAGAGGAGGTTGGCGCTCATCCCTCTGAGGTGCAGGTAGATGAAGGAGGTGAGGAGGGACAGCGGGATGAGCGTCCCCACCACCAGCGCGGCGCGCAGGTCCAGGAGGAAGACGAAGAGGACCAGCGTCACGAGGACGGCGCCCTCGAGCAGGTTGCGTCCCACGGTGCGCAGCGTGGTGGCCACCAGGTCGGTGCGGTCGTAGAACGGCTCGAGCTTCACGCCCTCGGGAGCGAGCCGCCGGTCAATCTCGACGACGGCCGCCCGGACGCGCTGCAGGACCGCGGAGGGGTTCTCGCCTCGGCGCATCAGGACCACGCCCTGCACGGTGTCCATGGCGTCGTCGCGGCTGACCACACCCTGGCGGGGTGCCCATCCCTCGGTGACCGTGGCCACGTCCTTCAGGAAGACCGGCGTCCCTTCCTCGGTGGCCAGGCGCACCGCCTTGAGGTCCTCCACGCTGGTGAACAGACCCTCGCTGCGGATGACCAGCTGCTCGGCGCCCCGCACCAGCACCCCTCCCGAGGCGTTGACGCTGCCGCCGCGGATGCCCTGCTCCAGCGACGCAAGCGTCAGCCCGTGCGCGGCCAGCCGCGACGGATCGGGCTGCACGTGGATCTCCCGCTGCAGGCCTCCAATGCTCACCACGTCCGCCACGCCGTTGATCCGGAGGAACGCCGGACGCACCACCCAGTCCTGGAGGGTGCGGAGCTTCATCGGATCGCCGCCCGCTCCCACCAGCGTGTAGCGATAGACCTCGCCGATGGGCGTGGCGTACGGCCCGAGCTGGGGGACGATGCCCTCGGGAAGGTCGGCGTCGCGGAGCCGCTCCAGCACTTGCTGTCGAGCCCAGAGCCCGTCGGTGCCGTCGTTGAAGGTGAGGGTGACGTAGGAGAGCCCGAACAGCGAGAGGTTCCGCAGTCGCGACAGCTGCGGGATGCCGTTGAGCGCGCGCTCGAGGGGAAGGCCCAGCTGGCGCTCCACCTCCTCCGCCGGCTGGCCCGGGTAGAGGGTGATGACCTGGACCTGCGTCTCGGTGGGGTCGGGGAACGCCTCGACCGTGAGGTCGCGGAAGGACAGCCACCCCCACACCGCGACGATGGCGGTGAGGGCGAGGACCGCCGCCTTGTTCTTCAGAGAGAAGTCGACGAGGTGCTGGAACACGGTTCAGTGCTCCAGCGCGAGCTGGTTGAGAAGGAGGATGGCCCCCTTGCTGACGTAGCGAACGCCGGGCTCGAGACCGGCGCGGAGCTCGACCTCGCCGCTGCGCTGGCGGCCGGGCATGACGGTGACACGCTCCAGCTGGCCCTGGCCGCGGGAGACGAAGACCACCGAGCTCTCGCCGTCCGTGACCACCGCCTCGGCGGGGACACGGACCCGCTTCTTGGAGGGGTCGGACTGCAGCTCGACGTCGACGAAGGCGTTGGGGCGGAGCGCTCGGTCGTCGTTGGCGGCACGGATCCGCACCTCGACGGTGCGCCGCTTGGGGTCCACCACCTCCGAGATCCGGTCGATCGTGCCTGGACGGGTCACGCCGCCTGCGCGGGTGTGGACGACGACCGGTCCTCCGACCCGGAGGTCGTAGGCGTCGCTCTCCTGGACGTCGGCGAGGACCAGGACCTCGGTGAGTTCAGAGATGCGCACCAGGGGGTGGTCGCCCGAGGGTTGCACCTCCTGGCTCGCCACCACATCCAGGTCGACGATGGTGCCGGACCGAGGGGCGACCACCCAGAACAGGTTGTCTCCCTCGGGCGCGATGCGGAGCGAGGAGCGCTTGGCGGCGGACGCCCGGGCGACGAGCTCGGCCTCGTGCAGATCGGCCTCGGCGGCGAGGGCGTCCTTCTCCGGAGCCGCGCGGATGTCCACCAGCTCGCGGGAGCGGGCCGCGATGCGCCGCTTGACGTCCACGCTGGCGCGCGCCGACGCCATCTCGCGCTCGAGGTCCGCCCAGGCCGCGGACCGCACGTTGAACAGCCGGTCTCCCTCTTTCACACGATCGCCGATGCGGACCATGACCCGTTCCACGCGGCCAGGGAGCGGCGCGCTCAGGGAGGCGGTGCGCTTCTCGTCGAAGCTCACCCGACCCGGGACCGCGGGGGGCGGCAAGGGGGACGACTCGGTGGCGGTGGCCAGCTCGACGTAGCGCCACTGGGGCGCCTGCTCGGGGATGTGCAGGGTATTGCCCTGGACGGTGATGCGGCGAACGGTGTCGGACGTCGTCTCGTGGCCCCGGAGAAGGAGCCAGCTGAGGAGCAGCAGCCCGAAGACGGCGACGCTGCCCCCGATCAGCACGGAAGAACGGGCGCCGCGGCGCAAGCCGCCGAGCACACCGGAGCCAGCGTCAGGGGACATTGGGGATGTTCTCCGGCAAGGGGGGCAGCTCGCCCGCGGCGCGGGCCTGCGCCACCGTGAGGTGGAAGGCGAAGAGGTCGAGGTCGGCGGCATCGAGCTGCAGCTCCCCCAGCGTGCGCCGCGCGAGGAGGAGATCCGGAAGCGGCGCGCCGCCCCGGGTGACGGCGCTCTCCAGCCGCTGCACCACGTCTCGGGCGAGGGGCAGCGTCCGGTCCATCAGCCGGCTCCGGCGGGCGAGTGCTGCCTGCCGCTGCTGGGTGAGTGAGGCGAGGTCACGGACGCTCGCCGCGCGCAGGAGCAGCTGCGCCTGTCCTGCCGCCTCGGCCACTGCGGAGGCAGCTTTGGCGTCGGCCTGACCGTGGTCGAAGAAGGGCAGGGGGAGGTTCACCCCGACGAACAGGCTCTGGTGCTGGTTGCCCGACACGATGAACTGGTCGAGGACGTAGCCCACCCGGAAGGTGGGATCGGGGATCCAGCGGTTGCGGGCGAGGGCGAGGCTAGATCGGGCCGAGGCCTCCTGGGCCTGGAGCGAGCGGAGGTCGGGCCGGGCATCGAGGTTCGCAACCGGCGGGGTCGCCGCGAGCCGGGTGGTGAGAAAGGCGCGGGCGGCATCAGGCGAGCCGAAGGGACGGCACGGCACGCCGACGCTCTGCGCGCAGAGAAGGAGCGCGGCGGCGAGCTTCTCGCGCTCCTGCCCGAGGTTGGAGGCGTACTTCTCGGAATCGAGCACCGCGCGGTCCACGTCGAGCCCGGCGATGTCGCCGCGCTTCTGCCGCTCGAGCTGAAGATCGGCGATGCGCTGCGCATCCCGCACCGTCTGCTCGAGCGCTCCGACCCGGATCTCCGCCGTGGCGATCTCGGAGATGCGCTCCAGCAGGTCGAACCAGCGCTGACGAAGGGTCTCGATGGCATCGAGGGCGGCAGCCTCCCGCCCGGCACGGCTGGCGGCCTGCCGCGGTCCACGCTTCCCGATCTCGAACGGCTGGTTGAGGGTGAAGGTGTAGTTGGGAACGTCGCGCAGCTTGTCGAGGCCCGGGGGATTCGTCGGCCCGATGGCCAGCGTCCCCCACTGGAAGTCGAACCCCGGATTGGGGAAGACCTCGGAGCGAGTCACTTCCGCCTCGGCCTGACCGAGCTTCGCGCGTGCCGTGACGAGATCGGGCGATCGCGCCCACAGCAGCTCGACGAGCTGAAGATCTGCGGGGGAACT
>Ga0081540_1000032_pt1 | contig 144522 bp, 119 predicted proteins | sample TabmetS2T1R1_FD_71024 | JGI IMG/M metagenome (GOLD analysis project Ga0081540, IMG submission 71024) | Tabebuia heterophylla rhizosphere microbial communities from the University of Puerto Rico - S2T1R1 | ecosystem: Host-associated > Plants > Roots > Rhizosphere ... | reverse complement strand
CAGACGTTCCCCGTCCTCAAAGTGGAGCAAGAGATCTGGTCCGGCGATCGCCTCGATTTCCGCGTGCGGGCGTTGGGTCAGGCCGCCGCGGGCATCGTTGAGGTGGGTGCCGAAAACGTCCGCCTCGAGGTGACGCTACCTTGGTTACTGCACAAGTTTGCCGAGGTGGTGCAAAGGACGATCACGGGTCGGGGGCGCATCCTTCTCGACAAAAAATAAGGCCCAACCCGAAGGTTCCACGCGGGGAGCGTCGGCGGCGGCCGACCTCGTTTCAAGCCTGGCTTTCACCCTCTTTTAACCCTCGCTCCTAACCCCCGCCGTTAACCCTCGCCGCGGGCCCAATGTTGCGGCGCGGGATCGTCGGATTCACAAACCGTCGCCTCGGCGCTTATGGTGCGGGCCGGAGACCATGCCATGACGTCGGTTCTCACCATTTGGTGCACAACGCGGCAATGCGAGGTCGCAACGGGCATCTGGATCGATGCCGAGGGGCTGATCGACCTCGCCCAGCACACCCAAACCCTCAGGTGCACGGTCTGCGGCCGCGAGCATGCCCTGAAGGACGCCTACCTCAAACCGGCACCGGCGCCGGCGACCCCGTTTGCTGGAATGCGCGCCCAGCAATTGCCGCAGCGGCGTGCCGATGCCCATTGATAAGCGGGCTTAACGGGCGCGCTCGCCCGGGGGCGCCGCGCCGCCTGCCGTGGACTACGGCCAGGTCAAGAAAAAGCGTCCCGGTCAAGACAAAGAGGCAAGCCAAAAGGGCCAAGCAAAAGGCTTGCGCCCGAGGCAGGAGGTGACATCCCCGAAGCCTTGCGAAACAATTGCGCCCGCGGGCGACACGCAGGTCAACATCGAGGGGCGATTTTCCGTGGCTGACGCGGTCAAATTCGGGGAGGGCTGGCGCCTTTCGCCGGCCGACTACATCGCGGTGCGCCCCGCCACCTTCGGCGTCGGTCAACCCTTTTCGCACTATGTGCGCATGCGCGATGGTTGCCGCCTTGCCATCGACGTTTATTTGCCGCAAGCGGGCCCGGCGGCGCCGGGCTCGGCGCTGCCGACCATTGTGATCTTTACGCCCTATTATCGCCGGTTCAGGCTCGCCGCGGGCGCGCCGGCCGCCACCGAGGCCAGCCCCAACGCCGGCAAATGGCGCGACCTGTTCGTTCCCCGCGGCTATGCGCTGGTGGTGTGCGACGTGCGCGGTACCGGAGCAAGCTTCGGCACGCGCGACAGTTTCCGCTCCCCGGCCGAGCGCCAGGATTATGCCGAGATTGCCGATTGGATCGTGCGGCAGCCGTGGTCGAATGGATCGCTTGGTGCCACCGGCATATCCTATGTCGGGGCGGCCGCCGACTTCCTGGCGAGTACCGGGCATCGGGCCGTGAAGGCCATCGCTCCCCTGTTTGCCGTTTGGGACACCTACGCCGACCACTACTACCCCGGCGGCCTCCTCCTCAATCGCTTGGCCGAGACCTACGACGAGCTGATGCTGGCCCTCGACCAAGACCGCCGAGAGCTATTGGCCAAATTTGCCTACTTCAAGGATCCAAACCTCGCCGGCCCGCAGCCGGTCGATGATGATCCCGAGGGGGAGGCCGTGCGGGCCGCCGTCGCCGAGCATCGCGGCAATTTTCGGATGACGGAATTCATCCGCGAGTTTCGCTTCAGCGACGACGCGCTTGCCTCCGATCCGGCGATCACGCCGGCCTCGTTCAGCCCCTACGGCTACTGCGACGGCGTTGATGCCAGCGTTGCCGTCTACTCCGTTTCCGGCTGGTATGATGGTGCCGGCTACGCCAACGGGGCGATCGCGCGCTTTCTCACCCTCGACAACGAACGGCGGCATTTGCTGCTGGGACCCTGGGACCATGGCGCGCGTGTCAACGGCTCGCCTTGGCGCGGGCGGCAGGAGCCCGAGTTTCCCCTGACCGCCGAGGTTTTGCGCTTTTTCGACCACTATCTCATGGGCTTGCCGACGGGGCTTGAGCGTGAGGCGCGCGTGCACTACTTCGCGCTCGGCGCTGAACGCTGGCGCGCGGCTCAGGGCTGGCCGCCGCAAACCGCCACCCGCACCTTGTATCTGGCCGCGGCCGGCAGCCTTGTGGAGGCGCCGCGGGCCGCGAGCCAGGACGCCTACAAGGCCTCCTTTGCCTTCGGCAGCGGGCACATGACGCGTTATGAACGTATCGCCGCCATTGACACGCCGCAATACTACGCCGACTGGCAGGGGCGCGATGCAGCCCTCTTGCTTTACACCTCCGCGCCCTTGCAGCAGCCGCTGCTGCTGGCCGGGCACGCGCTGGTGACGTTGTGGCTCGAGGCCGATCAGCCGGATGCGGCGTTGCACGTCTACTTGGAAGATGTGGAGCCGGACGGCCGCTGCCGCTACGTCACCGAGGGTGCCTTGCGTGCCCTGCACCGAAAAACCGCGGCCTGTCCTCCCCATCACCGCACGACCTGGCCCTGGCGCACGTTTGCGCGCGCGGACGCAGCAACCCTGCCGCCGGGCAAAGCCGTGGAAATGACCTTCGCGCTGCTGCCGGTCGCTTGGAAGTTTCGCGCCGGCAGCCGCGTGCGCCTTGCCATCTCCGGGGCCGACGCCGATCACGTGGTGCAGGTGCCGCACGGCCGACCGCCCTCGCTCCTGATCCATCACGGTGCGCGACAGCCATCGTGCCTGGCTTTGCCCTGCGTCGATGAGGAATAGTCGACGCCCGCTATGGCCAACGACCCGGGGGATGCGATGGCGCTGTTGCAGGTGAAGGGCGTCGAGCGCAGCTTTTATGGCGTCGAAGCCCTGAGCGGCGTTGACCTTGAGGTCAAGGCCCATGCCATCACCGGCCTGATCGGTCCGAACGGCGCCGGCAAGACCACGCTTTTCAATTGCATCACCGGCGCAGTGCCGCCCGACCGCGGCCGCATCGTCTTCGCCGGCGCCGATATCGCCGGCTTGCGGCCCGATCAGGTCGCCAACCGGGGTTTGGCGCGCACCTTTCAGATTGCCCGCGGCCTGCCGCGGCTGTCGGTGATCGAAAACCTGTTGCTCTATGCCCCGCAGCAACGGGGCGAGCGCTTGCTCGCGGCCGTGCTTCGCCCGGCCGCGGCCCGCCGCCAGGAGGAGGCGCTGGTTGCCCGCGCCGTGCGCATCGCCCGGCGGCTCAACCTCTACGCGGTGCTGACGCAGCCGGCGTCCGACCTGTCGGGAGGGCAAAAAAAGCTGCTCGAAATTGGCCGCGTGCTGATGCGCGAACCCAAGCTGATCTTGCTCGACGAGCCGGTTGCCGGCGTCAATCCAACGCTGGCGCGGGAAATTGGCGCCCACCTCAAGGCGCTGGTGGGCGAGGGCATAACCATCCTGTTGATCGAGCATCACTTGGATATGGTGGCGCGGCTCTGCGACCACGTGATCGTGCTGGCCGAGGGGCGGCGCTTGGCCGAGGGCTCGTTTGCCGCGGTTGCTGCCGATCCGGCCGTGCAGGAGGCCTATATGGGGCGCCGGCGGGCCGGCCTGCTGTAATGGGTGTTTTAACGGTGGTGCTGTAACGGGCGTGCTCAAGGATGAGCCTACTGGTGGCGAGCGGTGTGGTGGCGGGCTACGGTGCCCAGGATGAAATCCTGAAGGGCGTCGACCTCGTCGTGCACGCGGGCGAGGTCGTGTGCATCATCGGTCCCAATGGGGCGGGCAAGTCGACGCTGCTCAAGGCCATCGCCGGCCTGCTCCGCCTGAAGCTTGGCAGCGTGCGGCTCAAGGGCCGCGAAATTGCCGGCCTGCCGGCGCGCGAGATCTCGCGGCTTGGTCTGGCCTACGTGCCGCAGGAGTTCAACGTTTTTGCAACCCTGTCGGTGCGCGAGAACCTGGAGATCGGCGGCTATATCGACCGCAAGGCGGCGGCCCGCCGCATCGAAAGCGTGCTGGCGCGCTTTCCGGTGCTTGCCGACAAGCAGCGCCATGCCGCCCGCGCGCTCTCGGGCGGGGAAAGACAAATGCTGGCGATGGCAATGGCGCTGATGGTGGAACCCGTCGTGTTGCTGCTTGACGAACCCTCCGCCGGTCTCTCGCCGCGCGCGGCCGAGCGTCTGTTCGATGCCGTCGTCGAGATCCACAAGCATGGTATTGCCGTGGCGATCGTGGAGCAAAATGCCAACGAAGCGCTGGCCATCGCCGACCGGGCCTACATTTTGGTCGACGGCAAAAACAGCCGCACCGGAGCCGCCGGCGCGCTCGCCGCCGACCCGGAAATCAGAAGGCTCTTTCTCGGGGCCTGACATCGGCCTAGTATTTTCAGGGCCTAGTCTTTGCGGGCAGTTTGCCAGGGGGTTTGCCATGACAGCAACGACACGCCGCGCCCTGATCAAGGGGGCCGCCGCGGCCACGGCCTTTGCGGCCGCGCCGATCCCCGTCTCTGCCCAGGCCGAGGCGATCAAGTTCGGCATTCTGACGCCTTTGACGGGGGCGGGCGGACAGGACGGCCCGCGTATGCTCAAGGCCATCGAGGCCGTGATCAATGAGGTCAACAAGCGCGGCGGCCTACTCGGTCGCAGGATCGAAACCATCGTCGAGGACGACCAGACCAATCCCGAGGCCGCCGTGCGCGCCGCCCGCAAGCTGATCGAGGTCAACAAGGTGCCGGTGATCATGGGCACTTGGGCCTCGGCGGTAACGAGCGCCGTGGCGCCGGTGTGCTGGGAAGCGAAAACCTTCCTGTGCACGGTCTCCGGCGCAGACTCCATCACCCAGCTGCCGCACCAGGGCTACATCATCCGCACGCAACCCACCTCCAAGCTGCAGGCGACCGCGCACGCGGACTTCATCGCCGGCATGGGCAAGAAAAAGGTGGCCGTGATCGGTATCCAGGCGCCGTTTGCGCTCTCGACCAAGGAGCATTTGGACAGCGTGCTCAAGGCCAAGGGCGCCGGCGTGGTGGCCCACGTCATCTACGAGAAGGACAAGCCGACCTACCGCTCGGAGGTCGACCAAGCGATGCGCTCGGAGCCGGATTTTCTGTACCTCAACGGCTATGCGCCGGACACCGTGGTGCTGCTGCGCGATCTCTACAAGGCCAACATCAACCTCCCCAAGTTCTGCCAGTCCTACGCCGTGCCGCAGAAGACGCTCGATAGCATTCCGCCCGAGGTGTCGGCGGGCACCTACACCGGCCAGCCGTCGGCCGATATCGAGGGCAAGGCCTTCAATTTGACCGCGGCGCGGCTCGGCATCGCCGAACCCGATTCCTACGAGGCACAGGCCACCGACTGGGCGAGCCTGGTGATCCTGACGCTGGCCAAGGCGAAGGAGGTGACCGGCACCGCGCTCAAGGAGAATGTGCGCAAGATCAGCCAGGGGGCGGGGGCGAAGGTGTATAGCGCGGTCGAGGGCTTGCAGCTCATGGCCCAGGGCCAGGAGATCAATTACGAGGGCGCTTCCGGGCCCTGCGACTTCACCGACATCGGCGACATTCAGGGGTGCCGCTTCCGCTATATGGAGGTGGTCGACGGCAAATTGCGCTTCCTCAGGGTCGTTTAGCCAACTGGGGCGCACCCCGTTCGGTAGCTGATGCTCGGCGGCCTTAACAGCAATGCAAGTAACGCAGCTGATCCTCAACGGCTTGATGTCGGGAACCATCTTGGCGGTGCCGGCGATCGGCCTGACGGCCATCTTTGCCGTGCTGCGTTTTACTAACTTTGCGCTCGCCTCGCACATGACGATCGGCGCCTTTGCCGGCTTTCTTGCCAATGTCTGGTTGGCCTGGCCGGTGGTCCCCTCGCTGCTGGCGGCCTTTGTGGTGGCGGGCCTCGTCGGCGTTCTCTCCGATGAGTTCATCCTCAAGCCGTTTCGGGCCGCGGGCTTCATCACCACGGCGATCGGCTCGATCGCCCTCACCATCGCGCTCGAAAACTGCGTGCGCCTTCTCTTCGGCAATGAGCTCAGGGGCTACGACCTGCCGATTAGGCGTGATTGGCTGGTGGGCGGGCTCAGGGTCTCGCCGCAGCAACTGGAAAACCTTGCCATCGCCGTTGCCGCCATGACGCTGCTGTTCTTGTTTCTTTTCTTTACCCGCAGCGGCCGGGCGATGCGGGCGTTCGCCGACAACCCAATGCTGGCCTCCATCAAGGGCATCAACGCCGACATGGTGGCGCGCCTGGTGTCGTTCGTGGCCATGGGGCTCGCCGGTCTAGGCGGGATGCTGATCGGTCTCGACACCACCATCGACCCCTTGGTGGGCTTCAAAAGCATCCTGTCGATTTTCGCCGCCGCCGTGGTTGGCGGCCTCGGTAGCCTGCCGGGCGCGGTCGTCGGGGCCTTGCTCGTCGGCGTCGGCGAGGAACTGAGTTTGCTCATCTTGTCGCCGGCCTACCGCAGCGCCATCGGCTTTCTCGCCATCCTCGTGGTCCTGACCTTGCGGCCGCGCGGCATTTTGGGGGCCAGGGCCTATTGAAAGGCTAAAGTGAGGAGCGGGAATGGAGCACTACCTCGTCGCCATCGCGGTCACGGCCGGCATCTATGCCCTGATGGCGCTCGGCATGAACGTGATTTGGGGCATGGCCGGGCTGATCAACCTCGGTCTCGTCGGCTTCTTTGCGGTCGGGGCGTACGCCTCCGGGCTCATCACGCTCAAGCTCGGAGCACCGATCGTCGTCGGCGTGGCGGCCGGCACGCTGCTGGCGGCCGTCGTCGGCGTGCTGGTGGCTTTGATCACGGTGCACTTGCGCGGCGACTATCTGGCGATCGTCACGCTTGGCTTTGCCGAAAGCCTGCGCATCGTCATGTCGAACGAGCTGTGGATCGCCAACGGCACCGATGGGCTCTCGGGCATTCCAGGGCCTTTTCGCGCCGAGGCCGGGCCGCACCTGTTCAATCTGCTCTACCTCGGCATTGTGGTTGCGGCCGTCGTCGTGCTGTTCTTTCTGGTCGATCGTCTGGTCAACTCGCCGTTCGGCCGGGTGCTGCGGGCCATTCGCGATGATGAGGAGATCGCGCGCTTCGCCGGCAAGAACGTGGTCTTGTTCAAGGTCAAGGCGTTTGCTTTTGGCACCGCCGCGCTTGGGCTGGCGGGCGCGCTTTATGGTCATTTCACGAGCTATATCGCCCCCGACCTGTTCGCACCGCTGTTGACCCTCTACGTCAAGCTCTCGCTGTTGACCGGCGGGCTCGGCAACAGCAAGGGAGCCGTGCTCGGCGCCGTGCTGGTGGTCTTCTTTCTGGAATCGACGCGCTTCCTGGCGCCGCTGATCCCCGGCCTGAGCGCCGTGCAAGCCGCCGCCGTGCGCGAGCTCGCCGTGTCCGTGGCCTTGCTGGTAATCCTGCGCTTTTACGCCAAGGGATTGCTGCCCGAGCGCATCGAGGCGCCACCGTTCACCGCCGCTGCGGCGGCGCCGGCGGCAAGTCACATCTGATCAGGAGAAAACATGACAAACCCTACGCTCAAAACCAAGCGCGGCTTGGAGATGGCCGACGTCGCCGCCCTGACCCAGTGCGCCAGCGCGAGCGCCGATGCGCGCGAGATCTATGGCGAGGTTGCGCGCATTGCAACGGAGACCGTGGGTTGGCGCCTCTTCACCGTGCTGCGCTATCTGGAGGCGGAGGCCGCCGTTGAGCGCCTTTATTCCAGCGACGAGACGGCCTATCCGGTCGGCGGTCGCAAGCCGCTCGACAAGATCACGGTCAGCCAAGGCGCCATGGAAAAGGGCGAGGTGTTCTTGGCGGCGACACCGGAGGAGGTCCGCGCGGCCTTCTTCGACCACGAGCTGATCTTTTCGCTTGGCATCGGCGCCATTCTCAACGTGCCGATCCGTTATGCCTCGCGCCGGCTCGGCACCCTCAATCTGTGTGGCGAGGAAGGCATGTACGGCCCGGCCGAGATCGCCTCCGCCAAAATCCTGGCCGCGCTGATGGTGCCGCCGCTGATCGGCGGCGGCAATTGACGAGGTGGCGCAATTTACCGATGCTCGCGACCTTGACCAGGGGAGAGCGCGATGACGCAGTACCACTTCAAAAACTTTGAAATGCTCGACCCCGAAGGCGACGAGCTCAAGGGTGGCCACGAATTGCTGGTCGAAGGCGAACATATCAAGGAGATTTCGGCCAAGCCCATCAAGGCCGCCGAGGCCAACGTGATCGATTGCGGCAAGCGTACCCTGATGCCGGGCCTGATCGACAGTCACGTGCACGTGGTGCTCTCGGAGGTGTCCCTGCCGCGGCTTGAGAATATGCCGTTGACCTTGATGACGGCGCGCGCCGCGGTGCTGATGCGCAACATGCTCGACCGCGGCTTTACCAGCGTGCGCGATACCGGCGGCGCCGATTGGGGCTTGAAAGAGGCCGTCGACAAATGGCTGCTGCCGGGCCCCCGGTTGTTCATCGCCGGCAAGGCCTTGGGCCCCACCGGTGGTCACAGCGATGGCCGCCGCCGCACCGATCACGGGACCCGCTGTCACTGTTGCGATGCCCTGCATTTCGCCATGGGGCTGGCCGATGGCGTCGCCGAGGTGCGCAAGGCGGTGCGCGAGGAGATGCGCCAGGGCTGCGACCAGGTGAAAATCATGATGTCGGGCGGGGTTGCCTCCCCCTACGATCCCCTCGACAGCCTGCAGTTCTCGCCCGAGGAGGTGGCCGCCGCGGTCGAGGAGGCGCATGCCTTCGGGCGCTACGTCTGCGCCCACGCCTATAGCGCCGAGGCGATTACGCGCGCGGCTCAGGCCGGCGTGCGCACCATCGAGCACGGCAACTTGATCGACGAGGCCTCAGCCTCGCTGATGGCGTCGAAAGGCATGTATCTGATCGCCAACCTCGTCACCTACTACGAGATGAAAAAGCGCGCCGCCGAGTACGGCATGAGCGCGGACATGCTCGCCAAGAACGAGCTTGTCATCGACGGCGGCCTCAGGTCGCTCGAGATCTGCAAGCGTGCCGGCGTGCCGGTGGCCTACGGCACCGATCTGTTGGGCCAACTGCAAAGCGAGCAATCGCGCGAGTTTGCCATCCGTTCGCAAGTGCAAAAGCCGATCGAGATTATCCGCGCCGCGACCCTGATCGGCGCCGAGATCGTGCGGCAAGTGGGCAAGCTCGGCTGTCTCAAGGCCGGCGCCTTCGCCGACCTATTGGTCGTCGAGGGCAATCCGCTGCGCGATCTGGGCGTGCTGCAGGACCAGGGCAAGTATCTCGCCGCCATCATGAAGGGCGGACGCTTTCACAAGAACCGGTTGCACTAGCACGATGGCGCCCATTCTGTTCAAGAATTTCAGGCTGCTCGAGCCCGCTTACGGGGAGCTGCGCGGCGGCTATCAGCTGTTGATCGAGGGCGCGCATGTGCGCGAGCTGAGCGAGCGTCCCATTCGCAGCGCCGAGGCCGAGATCGTCGATTGCGGCGGGCGCACGCTGACCCCCGGGCTGATCGATTGCCACGTGCACGTCATTCATAGCGAGGTGAACATCCGCTTTCTCGAGGCGATGCCGCTGACGCTGCTGACCGCGCGCGCGGCGCTCAGATTGCGCGCCATGCTCGATCGCGGCTTTACCACGGTGCGCGACACCGGCGGCTGCGATTGGGGCATCAAGACCGCCGTCGAGGAGGGCTATTTGGTCGGGCCGCGCCTGTTCATCGCCGGCATGTCGATCGGGCCTACCGGCGGGCATGCCGATGGGCGCCGGCGCACGGACGAGAGCGATGGCTGCAGCTGCTGCAACGGGCTGAAATTCAAGTCGGCGGTGGCCGACGGTATCGATCAGGTGCGCAAGGCCGCCCGCGAGCAGATGCGCCAGGGCGCCGACCATGTGAAGATCATGATGTCGGGGGGCGTGGCCTCGCCCTATGACCCGCTCGACAGTTTGCAGTTCTCCGAAGGCGAGGTTGCCGCCGCCGTCGAGGAGGCGCAGGCTTTTGGCCGCTACGTGTGCGCGCACGCCTACAGTGCCGAGGCCATCACGCGCGCCGCCCGCCTGGGCGTGCGCACCATCGAGCACGGCAACCTGATCGACGATGAGGCGGCCAAGCTGATGGCCTCCAAGGGCATGTTCCTGGTCGCCAATCTCGTCACCTACTATGCCATGAAGGACCGGGCGCAGAAGTTCGGCATGAGCGCGGAGAGCCTGGCCAAGAACGAGATCGTGCTGGAGGGCGGCCTCAAATCGCTGGAGATCTGCCAGCGCCACGGCGTACCGGTGGCCTATGGCAGCGACCTGTTGGGGGAACTGCACTGGGATCAAAGCCGCGAATTCGCCTTGCGGCGCGAGGTGGTGACGCCGATCGAAATCATCCGCTCGGCCACGACCATTCCGGCGCAAATTCTGCGCTTGCAAGGCAAGCTCGGCACGCTGCAGCCGGGGGCCTGGGCCGATCTGCTGCTGGTCGACGGCGATCCGCTCGACGACCTTAGCCTGCTCGAGGATCAGGGCCGGCACCTGTCGATCATCATGAAGGCCGGCCGTTTTCACAAACGTCGGCTCAACTAGGCCAGGCGCAGCGATGCCCGTCGACTTTCAGTGCCCGAGCGCAGTAAAGGTCGCCCGAACGTGGTCTGTGGCAAAGCCGCGCCGGCTCGGCCGCCTTGCGCTCAGGGGCGCCGCGGCCGTCGCGCTCGCCTATATCCTGACGCCGTTGCTGTTCGTTACCTGGCTCGCTTTTTTCCGCCAGGAGATTCCATCGTTCCCACCGGAGGGCTACTCGCTGCGCTGGTTCCTGGCGATTGCCGGCAACGATCGCTTCGTCGCCGGCTTCCTGCTCAGTCTCGAGCTTGCCGTGATCGCCACCGGCATCGGCCTCCTGCTCGGGCTGCCGGCCGCGCTGGCCCTGGCACGCTCGAAGTTGGCGTTGCCTGAGCTCGCCAGCAGCATGTTGCTGTTGCCGTTGATCGTGCCGGGTATTGTGCTTGGCATTGCCCTTTATGTGTTTCAGGTCGAAGCCGAGATTGCCAGCGGCCTGCCGCTGTTGGGTTCACTCGGCGGTCTGATCGCCGGTCATGTGCTGATCGTCATTCCATGGACGGTTCGCTTGGTGAGCGCGAGCCTGGTCGGTCTCGATCGCTCCATCGAGGAGGCGGCGCAAAGCCTGGGGGCCGATCGCTGGGTCACCTTTCGCCGCGTGACGCTGCCCGCCATTCGTCCCGGCGTGGTGGCGGCGGCATTGTTTAGTTTTGTTTCTTCCTTCGGCAACCTCGAGATGAGCCTGTTTCTGGTCGGTCCCGGCCGCACCACCTTGCCGATCGCCATCATTCAATACCTGGAATGGAAGATCGACCCCACCATCGCCGCGGTTTCCGTGCTGCAAATCGCCCTGATCGGGGCCGCCATGCTGGTGACGGACCGCTTCGTCAGGATCAGCCGGATGGTGTGAGGATTGAGAATGGCCCGGCTCAGGATCGATGGCGTCAGCAAACGCTATGGCGAGGTCGACGCCATCCGCGAGGTGACGCTCGATGTCGCCGACGGCGAGTTCCTGGTCCTGCTGGGGCCATCGGGCTGCGGCAAGACCACGACCTTGCGGGTGGTGGCCGGGTTCGCCGAGCCCGATGCCGGTTCGGTGGCGCTGGGTGGGCGCGATATCACCGCGCTTCCGCCCTGGAAGCGCAACGCCGGCCTGGTGTTCCAGAACTACGCCCTGTTTCCGCACCTGACCGTGGCCGAGAACGTGGCCTTTGGCCTGGAGATGCGCAAGATCGGCGCGGCGGAGACCGCGCGCCGCGTCGGCGAGGCGCTGCAGCTGGTACGGCTGGAGCATTTGGCCCAGCGCCTGCCGCGCCAGCTGTCGGGCGGCCAACAACAGCGCGTGGCGCTGGCGCGGGCGCTCGTCTTTCATCCCGACGTGCTCCTGCTCGACGAGCCCTTGTCCAATCTCGATGCCAAACTGCGCCAGGACGTGCGCGTCGAAATCCGCGAGCTGCAGCGCAAACTGGGGCTCACCACCGTGATGGTCACGCACGATCAGGAAGAGGCCCTGACCATGGCCGACCGCCTGGTGGTCATGCAGGATGGCGCCGTGCGCCAGGTGGGCACACAACAGGATCTCTACGAGCGCCCGTGCGACCGGTTCGTCGCCTCTTTTGTCGGTCGCTCGACCTTCATTGAAGGCGAGATCGAGGCGCCGGGCCGATTTCGCTCGCGCGGCGGGCTCAGCCTCGCCTGCACGGCGGCGAAGTTGGGGCCGGCGACGCTCGCCTTGCGGCCCGAGCGCATGCTGATCGCGGCCGCGCCGCCGGCGGCAGTGGACAACAACCTCCCCGGCGTGGTGGAATTCGTCTCGTATCTGGGCGCAACGGTCGACATGCATGTGCGCATTTCGGCCAGGGAGCGCGTCGTGGTGCAAATTCCCAACCGGGCGGGCGATGCCGTGCCAAAGGTAGGCCAGCAGGTGCACGTTGCCTGGCTGGCCGCCAACGGCATTGTCTTTGCCGGCACTGCGTCATCCTGATGGGTAGCTTGGAGGAAAACGCCATGCGCACGCGCACACGAACCTTGGCCTCGCGGCGGCAGCTGCTGCGCGGCGCTGCCGGTGCGGTTGGCCTCGGGCTTGCGGGCTTGCCGTTCGCCGCCCGGGCGCAGGCGAAAGGCAAGGTCGTGGTCGGCACCTGGGGTGGCGACTATGCCCGCCTGCTCAACAAGAATATCGAGCAGCCGATCCTGATCAAAAACGGCTGGGAGGTGATCCAGGATCAGGCCGGCGATCCGGAGCGGCGCTCCAAGATGCTGGCGGAACGGCGGCTGCCCCGCGGCACGACCGACATCCAAGGGCTCTCGGGCCTCAACATGTTTCAGATGCACGATGCGGGTGTGATCGACGGCATCGACTATGCCAAGCTCAAGAACGCCCCCAACCTGCTGCCGGCCATGAAATACCCCTACGGCGTCGGCCACATCTACTCGGGCAAGGTCGGCGTCTTCTCTCCGAAGGTCATGGCCACCGCGCCCAAGAGCTACAAGGACATTTTCGACCCCAAGCACGGCAACAAGCTCGGCATCATCGATATCCAATACCAGTACACGCTGGTTTGTGCCGCCCTGGCGGCCGGCGGCAAGGTCAACGACCTGGCGGGCGGCAAGAAACTGCTGCTCGAATGCAAGAAGGCGGGTGCGCGCATCTATCCCACCAATGAGGCCTTCGCGCAGGGCCTGAAGACGGAGGAATTCGGCATCGGCGTCATGTGGAAGGCGCGCGTCGTGCAATGGCAAAACGCGGGCATCGGCGTCGAGGCCGTCGTGCCCGGCGAGGGCGCGCTCGCCTACGTATCGGGTTTCGTGATCCCAAAGAACGCGCCCAACAAGGCGGGCTCCTACGCCTACCTCGATGCCATGCTTGAAAAGAGCGCGCAGGAAGCCTTCGCCGTCGATATGGGCTACAACCCGACGGTCAGCAATGCGGTGGTGGCGCCCGATCTCAACCAGCGCATCGGCTTTAGCCCGCAGGAGGTCGAAGCCCTGGTCGATCTCGACTATGCCTATATGACGGCCAACGACGTGGCGCTCAAGGAGTGGTGGGACAAGGAGTTGAAAGGCTAGCGCGCGCCCCGCAGCCGCCAAGCCCAGGGGCAGCCGCACGCCATGGCCATGATCACCGCCGGCAGGCAGACGCGCCCGAAAGCCGCCCGCCAAGGCTCCGCGCTCAGCGCCGCGCTCCTGCTTGGGCCGGCGACCGGCGTGGTGGTGCTGGGCGTGTTGCTGCCGCTGCTGATCTTGTTTCGCTACAGCTTCAACAGGTTCGAGCCGCGGTTGATGATGGTGGAGGCCGTGACGCTCGAGAACTATCTTAAGTTCTTCACCGATCCCTTTTACACCAACATCTTGTGGACGACGGTGCGGGTGGCGTCGATTTGCACGGGTGTTTGCCTGCTGCTGGCCTTTCCGCTGGCCTACCTGCTTGCCCGCACGGAAAGCCGCTACAAGCACCTCCTGTTGATGCTGGTGGTGCTGCCGCTGTTTGTCGGCAACGCCGTGCGCGCGGCCGGCTGGATGACGCTGTTTGGCTCCAAGGGTGCCCTTAACGCCCTGCTGCTGTGGCTCGGCCTGATCGGGGCGCCGCTGGAAATCATGTTCACGGAAAAGGCGGTGATCATCGGCATCATCGCCGTCAACCTGCCCTATATGGTGTTGACGCTGCAGAGCGTGCTCGAGGGCATCGCCCGCAACCTGGAGGAGGCTGCCTTCAGCCTCGGTGCCGGCCCTTGGCTGATGTTCAGGCGCGTGCTCTGGCCGCTGGCCCTGCCCGGCATCGTTGCCGGCGCCATTTTCTGCTTCATCCTGGCCATGAATGCTTACGCCACACCGGTGCTGCTCGGCGGCCCGCAATTCAAGATGATGGGACCATTGGTGTTTGGACAGTTCCGGCTCAACAATTGGCCGTTCGGGGCGGCGGTCGCCTTCGTGCTGATGACGGCAACGCTGCTGCTCACGGCCTCCGCCAACGTGCTTGGTCAGCGTCGCTATCGGCGCGGCCTCAACGGCGCGCCGGTCTGACAACAAGAGCCCCGAAGCATGGCGCAGGCGGCAAAAAAGATCGTCATCTGCGGCGCCGGCATCGCCGGCGTGGCGGCGGCCTACTACCTGGCCGTCGAGTATGGCCACGACAACGTGGTCCTGATCGAAGCCGCAGATCCCCTGTCGTTGACCTCGGACAAGTCCACCGAGGGCTATCGCAATTGGTGGCCGGGCCCGGACCAGGCCATGACCGCCTTCATGAACCGGAGCATCGACCTAATCGAAGCCATTGCGCGTGCCACCGGCAACCGCATCGCCATGAACCGGCGCGGTTATCTGTTTGCCACCGCCGAGCCCAGCACGGTGGCCCGGCTCGAACAGCTGGCGCGGACCGCCGAGCAGCTCGGCACTGGCCCGGTGCGCGTGCACGCCGAGCCCTCCAGTTGCTACCGGCCGCCGGCCGCCACCGGCTTCGAGGAGGCGCCGACCGGCGCCGATATCATCACCGAGCCGACCCTGATCCGCCGACACTTTCCCCAGCTTGCGCCGGCAACCGTCGCGGTGCTGCACGCCCGACGCGCCGGCTGGCTCAGCGCCCAGCAGCTGGGCATGGTGATGTTGGAGGGCGCGCGCGCCAAGGGCGTAAAGCTGCTGCGGGCGAAGGTCGTCGGCGTCAGCCTGGCGGGCGGGCGCGTCAATGCCGTCGAGATCGAGCAGGGGGCCGAACGGCAATCGCTGCCGGCCGACGCGTTCGTGATCGCGGCCGGCCCGATGCAAAAAGAGATCGCCGCCCTGATCGGCGTCGACCTGCCCGTGTTTGCCGAGCGCCATCTTAAAATCAGCTTCCAGGATCGGCTCGGTGCCGTGCCGCGTGGCTCGCCGATGCTGATTTGGCTTGATCGGCAGCGTTTGCCCTGGAGCGAAGAGGAGCGCGCCGTGCTGGCCGCCGAGCCAGAGACGCGCTGGCTGCTTGAGGAGTTCCCAGCCGGCGTGCACGCGCGGCCCGAGGGCGGCGGCGACCGCGGCGCGCTTTTGCTGCTGTTCAACTATGAGGCGGGCGCCACGCAAGTCGTCTTTCCGCTGCCGGAGGCGCCGCATTATGCCGAGATCGCGCTGCGCGGCGCCGCCCGGATGGTGCCGGCGCTCGCCGCCTACTTCGGCGTCGGCGTGCGGGCGTTCATCGACGGCGGCTACTACGTCAAGACCCGCGAAAACCGCCCGTTGATCGGTCCATTGCCGGTCGAGGGCGCCTATATCACGGGGGCATTTTCAGGGTTCGGGGTGATGGCTGCCTGCGCCGCGGGCGATCTGCTGGCGCGGCATATCTCGGCCGCGGCGCTGCCAAACTACGCGCCGGCCTTCGTGCTCGAACGCTATGGCGAGCCGGCCTATCAGGCGCGTCTTGCCGACTGGGGGGACGGCGGCCAGCTCTGAGCCGGGCTCTGGCGTGCCAACGGCGGCCCCGAAGCGTCGGGCCTCAGAAGTCGGGCCTCAGAAAATGCCGGGAATGAGCGCGGGCGTTCGCCGTCGGTAGGCGCGATAGTCGTCCGGGAACTGCGACAGCAGCAAAGCTTCCTCGATGCGGATGCGCAGCAGGAAGGCCAGCAGCCCGACTGGAACCGCAAGGTAGCTTGAAAGCGTGCCGATGGTCGTGGCCGTTGCCAGCATGGCGATCAGAAAGCTGGCATAGATGGGGTGGCGAAGGTAGCGATAGGGTCCGCGCACGATGAGCTCGTGATTTTCCCCCACCGCGGCCAGCGCGCCCGACCAATTGCGGCCAAGCGTGAGACGCGCCCAGATGGCGAACGCCACGGCGCCGAGGCAAACCAGATCGGCGAATAGGGCGACCGGGGCGCTGACTTCGGTGAGCTGCCGCCCCAACGGCCCGCCCGATCGGCGTTGGAACAACAAGAAAAAGGCGAGCGCGATGAGGCTGGTGGCGATCACTTGCAGGAGCGGCCGGCCTCGCCGCACCGCCTTGGCGCTCATAAAAGAGCCGGGGATCCAAACGAGCAGGATCAGACCCCAGGCGGCGTAGGCAAGGTTCGTGTAGATCGAGGTCATGGACGGCCAAACCGGTGCACGCAGGTCTCAATCGAATCTGGCGCGCAATCCTGGGCGCTGGTGCGGCGGGGAGGCATGGAGGACCCCCGGGACTTTTTAGTGGGGACGCTTGCTTGGGCGTTGGGATCCGTCGCCTAGCCGGCGGGTTCATCGCTTGCCGTTCTTTGCGGGGGCCGGCTCGACGCGAGCTGGCGCCAAGGCGCCGCCCCGGCCTCGCGGTTGACCCGAAGGCGGGGGTTTTGCAAGAATTCGGGTCCTGGCGCGGGCGGGATAAAGGGGGCAGATGATGGCATCCTATCGTCGCATTCAAGTTCAGCCGGTTGCCGGAGCCCTTGGCGCCGAAATTGGCGGCATCGATCTCGGCGCCCTCGATGATGAGACTTTCGCGGAGATCAAGGCCGCCTGGTTGCAGCATCTGGTGGTGTTTTTTCGCAACCAAAGCATCACGCCGGAGCAGCAGATCGCCTTTGCCAAGCGCTTCGGCGAAATCCATCACCATCCCTTTATGCAGGGCATGGAGGCCTATCCCGACATTCTCGAAATCTTGAAGGAGGAAGGGGACACCAAGGCGTTCGGTGAAGTCTGGCACACCGATCAGATGTTCAACCCCAAGCCGGCGAAGGCCACCATTCTCTACGCCAAGGAGACGCCGGACGCCGGCGGCGACACGCTGTTCACCAATTTGTACCTCGCCTACGAGACCCTGTCGGAGCCGATGCAGCTGTTGCTGAAGGACGTGCGCACCTGGAACGTCGGCGATCGCAAGCGGCTGGGCCGCACCCATGAGATTACGGCAACGCGCCCTGGCCGCTACGTCGGCAATGCGACCATGGCGGCCAAGGTGAAAGATCCGGGCGATCTCATCACCGAGGCGATCCATCCGCTGGTCCGCACCCACCCTGAGACCGGTCGCAAGGCGCTTTATCTCAGCAATCACACGCAGACCCTCGACGGCTTCAGGCCCGAGGAAGCCCGGCCGATCCTGGAGTTTCTGGCGAGCCACGCCGTCGAGCCGGAGTTCACCTGCCGGTTCCGCTGGGAGGTTGGCTCACTCGCCGTCTGGGACAACCGCTGCACGCAACACCGGGCGCTGAACGACTATCACGGCAAGCGCCGGCGCATGCATCGCATTACCATTGCCGGCGACGCGCCCTTTTAGCGGTGCTGGCAAGCGTCCGGCGGCGGGCCTCACGCCGACCGGCACCACGCTCGTGAGGTGCCACCGCGTCAGCATTTGATCCGAGACTGAGCCCTGCGTGAGGAGATCGCGCCCGTCACGCAGCTGCCCGGGAGAGGTCGCATGCGCAAGCCGCAATTCATTGTCGCCGCGGGTGCGGCCACCGGCGTTATCAGCATGATTGTCGGTGTTTTCGGCATCTACCGCGCCTGGCCGGCGCCCGAAGGCCTCGCCACGGCGGCCCAGCGCGTCACCTATACTTTGCAATGGGAGGCCATTGCCGCACTCCCCCTGCTCGTCGCCGTGATCGCCGTTGGCAACAACCGCTTTTTGAGCGAGGCCATCGATCCGACCCTTAACAAGGAGGACCTCGCCACGCAAATCAACGGTCGCGTGGTCGAGAATACCTTGCAGCAACTCGTGCTGTTCGTGCTGGGCACGCTGGCGCTCAGCGTCGGCCTCGAGCAAGAGCAAATGGGCATCATTCCCGCGGCCGTCATCGTCTTCGTGCTGGCGCGTGGCGCCTTTTGGATCGGCTATCGGCTCAATCCGCTTTATCGCGCCTTCGGCATGGCGGCCACCGGCTACCTCAACGTCGGGCTCCTCGGGTTTGCCATCGCCAAGCTGTTCGCTTGAGGCGCGGGCTGAGGCAACGGACGTCGGTTTTGGCGCCCGCCGCGCGCCCAGCCGCGCCGGCGCCACGCCCCCCTGTCTTGCCCCCTCAAAGTGTCTTGCCCCCTCAAAGTGTCTTGCCCCCTCAAAGTGTCTTGCCCGCTCAAAGCCCCCAAGGAGGGCGCTTTGAGCGCCGGGCTTTGCAAGGGTTGAGTTTCGCGGCGCCGGTCGCAAATGTGGGCAGCCTGCTGCCGGCACCGCTCCTTGCGTGGCATCGTTAGCTGCAGCCGCTGGTGCCGCCGCAGGTATCGCACTTGAGGCAGGTGCCGTTGCGCACGAGCGTAAAGTTGCCGCACTCGCGGCAGCTCTCACCCTCATAGCCCTTGACCCGGGCCTCGGCCGCGCGCTCCAGGGCACTGCTGGAGGACCTGACGGCGTGGGAGACGGCAGCCCGCCCGGCCCGCGCCAGGGCGCGTTGGGCCAGCTGTTCATTGAGCTGCTCGGCGAGCTCGCTGACGCTGAGCCTGGCATCCCGCGCCGCCGGGGCCGTGCCGGCCAGCTCCTGCTGCAACGCGGTCAATTGCTCAACCGCCGCCTCCATGCGCTGCTTCGGGCCCGCGAAGGCACTGCTCACACCCTGCTGCAGCTGGGCCACGGGGCTCGCCGGCTCGGCGTCTTCGACCACGGCGACGCTGCTGGTCGAGCGCAGCGCCAGCACGCGGCCTTCCTGGCCGCGCAACAAGCCGCGCGAGAGGTATTTTGCCGCCGGTAGCGGCGCCGCATCGTCCTCCAGCTCCTGATCCGAGGAGCCAAGGCCGGTATTGGCAACCTCGCTCAGGTCGACGTGGGCCAGGTCGTTGCGACCGAGGTAGGAGACCGCCAGTTCGCGAAAGATGTAGTCGAGAATGGAGGTGGCATTCTTGATGGTATCGTTGCCCTGCACCAGGCCGGCCGGCTCGAAGCGGGTGAAGGTGAAGGCATCGACGTATTCCTCGAGCGGCACGCCGTACTGCAAGCCGAGCGAGATGGCGATGGCGAAGTTGTTCATCAGCGAACGGAAGGCGGCACCTTCCTTGTGCATATCGATGAAGATCTCGCCGAGGCGCCCGTCCTCGTACTCGCCCGTGTGCAGGTACACCTTGTGGCCGCCAACGGTGGCCTTCTGGGTATAGCTCTTGCGTCGATTGGGAAGCTTCTCGCGCTGGCGTTCGCGTTCGACGATGCGTTCGACGATCCGCTCGGCGGTGATCGCGGCGCGGGCGGCCATCGGCTTATCGGCGGCAATTTCGCCGATCATCTCCTCGGCCTCCTCTGCCTCCTCGGCCAACAGCTGGGCGTTGAGGGGTTGCGACAACTTGGAGCCGTCGCGATAAAGCGCGTTGGCTTTGAGCGCCAGACGCCAGGACAAGAGATAGGCGTTCTTGCAATCCTCGACGGTCGCCTCATTGGCCATATTGATGGTCTTGGAGATGGCGCCGGAGATGAAGGGTTGCGCCGCCGCCATCATGTAGATGTGACTGTCGACCGAAAGGTAGCGCGTGCCCTTGCGCCCGCAGGGGCTGGCGCAATCGAACACGGCCAAGTGGGCGTCGCCGAGGTGGGGGGCACCTTCCAGCGTCATGGCCCCACACACGTGCTCGTTGGCGGCCTCGATCTCGGGCTTGGCAAAGCCAAGGTGGCTCAACAGGTCGAAGCCGGTTTCGTTCAGCTTTTCGGGCTCGATCCTCAAGGTGCCGGTGAGAAACTCCTCGCCGATCGTCCAGCGGTTGAAGGCAAACTTGATGTCGAAGGCGGCTTTGACGGCGGCGTCGAGCTTGCGCAGAACCTCGCCGGTAAAGCCGCGGGCCTTGAGCGTCGCATGGTTGATGGCCGGCGCCTGGGCGAGCGAGCCGTGGCCGACCGCATAGGCCTCGATCTCGGCAATCTGCGCCTCGTGATAGCCCAGCGTACGCAAGGCCTCCGGCACGGCCTGGTTGATGATCTTGAAATAGCCGCCGCCCGCCAGCTTTTTGAACTTCACCAGGGCAAAGTCCGGCTCGATGCCGGTGGTGTCGCAGTCCATGACCAGGCCGATGGTGCCGGTCGGCGCGATGACGGTGGCCTGGGCGTTGCGATAGCCGTACTGCTGGCCAAGTTCGATGGCCCGGTCCCAGGCGCGTTGCGCGGCCTCGATCAGGTGCGGATCCGGGCAGGCAGCATGGTCGAGCGGCACGGGGGGCGTGGCGAGCTTCTCATAGCCATCCTTTTGCCCGTAGGCGGCGCGGCGATGGTTGCGGATGACGCGCAGCATGTCGGCCTTGTTGGCCTCGTAGCCAGGGAAGGGGCCAAGACCGCCGGCCATCTCCGCCGAGGTGGCATAGGACACGCCGGTCATGATGGCGGCCAGCGCGCCACAGATGGCGCGTCCCTCGGCGCTGTCGTAGGGGATGCCCGAGGCCATCAGGCAGCCGCCGATGTTGGCAAAGCCCAGACCAAGCGTGCGGTAGCGAAAGGAAAGCTCGGCGATCTTGCGCGATGGGAACTGCGCCATCATGACCGAGATTTCCAGCGCGATCGTCCACAGCCGGCAGGCGTGCTCGTAGGCGGCGACGTCGAAGCGCTTATCGGCGCCGCGAAACATCATCAAATTGAGGGAGGCGAGATTGCAGGCGGTGTCGTCCAGGAACATGTACTCCGAGCACGGATTGGAGGCGCGGATCGGCCCGGATTTCGGGCAGGTATGCCAGTCGTTGATGGTGCTGTGGAACTGGATGCCCGGATCGGCGGAGGCCCACGCCGCATACCCCACCCGATCCCACAGCTCGCGGGCCTTGACCGTCTTGACGGTCTTGCCACTGAGGCGCGCCGTCAGCTGCCAGTCGCCGTCCTCGAGCACGCGATTGAGGAACTGGTCGGTGACACGCACCGAATTGTTGGAGTTCTGACCCGAGACCGTGAGATAGGCCTCGCTGTCCCAATCGGTGTCGTAGCTGGCAAACTCGATGTCCTTATAACCCTGGCGCGCGAATTGAATGACGCGGCGGATGTAGGCGTCCGGGACCAGGTCCCGGCGGGCCTCCTTGATGGCGCGCTTGAGGGCCGGGTTCTTGCTGGCATCGAAGCAGCCTTCGCCCTCCGCCTCGCAATTGACGCAGGCCTTGAGAATGGCCTTCAGCCGCTTCTGGCAGATCTTGGAGCCCGTGACGAGGGCGGCAACCTTCTGCTCCTCCTTCACCTTCCAGTCGATGTAGGCCTCGATGTCGGGATGATCGATGTCGACCACCACCATCTTGGCGGCGCGGCGGGTGGTGCCGCCCGACTTGATGGCGCCGGCCGCGCGGTCGCCGATCTTGAGAAAGCTCATGAGGCCTGAGGATTTGCCGCCGCCGGACAGCCGCTCGTTCTCGGCCCGCAGGTTGGAGAAGTTGGAGCCGGTGCCCGAGCCGTATTTGAACAGGCGCGCCTCGCGCACCCACAAATCCATGATGCCGCCCTCATTGACGAGGTCGTCGGCGATCGACTGGATGAAGCAAGCATGAGGCTGGGGGTGCTCGTAGGCGGAGGTCGAGGCCACCAGCTCGCCGGTTTCGTGGTCGACGTAATAGTGCCCCTGGCCGGGCCCATCGATGCCATACGCCCAATGCAGTCCGGTGTTGAACCACTGCGGGCTGTTCGGCGCGCCCATCTGCATGGCCAGCATATAGCGGTGCTCGTCGAAGAAGGCGCGGGCGTCGTCCTCGCTGCTGAAATAGCCGCCCTTCCAGCCCCAGTAGGTCCAGGTGCCGGCCAGACGGTCGAACACCTGGCGCGCGTCGGTTTCCCCGGTGGTGCGATCCGGCGCCGGCCGCTCGGCCAGCGCCCGCTCGTCCGCCGCCGAGCGCCACAGCCAGGAGGGGACTTGCGTCTCCTCGATCCGCTTGAGCCGTTGCGGCACCCCGGCCTTGCGGAAGTACTTTTGCGCCAGGATATCGGCGGCCACCTGGCTCCAGTGTTCCGGCACGGCGAAATTCTCAAGCCTGAACACCACCGAGCCGTCGGGGTTCTTGATTTCCGAGGTGGCGCGACGGAAGCCGATGCTGGCGTAAGGCGATTTGCCCTCCGTCGTGAAGCGCCGCTTAATCTGCATGTGTCTTGCCCCCGTTGGCGTCGGCGCTCGCCAGCCCGTTTGCCGAGCGGCGCCCATGTTTGTTGCTCGAGCGTGGAACACGAAAAACGCGACGACACACAGACGGCCTAACCCACGCGGCGTAAGATCTGGCTCTTGCGCCTCGCGATCTGGCGCCCGCCCTTGACCCGACCCGTGGGCGAGGCGCGGCGGATGTTGCTGAGGGCGGCACGGTCGGTCGACCGGCACCCGTAATGACCAAACTATGACGATTCGGAGGCTGTCGTCACGAGGTCTTGGGGGTGTAGATAAGACCAGGCACTAAATGTAGTAGGTAGGAGGTTTTGCTCGGATCACTGTGGACGGCGCTCGCCAGACCGCCGACGCCTCAAGGGCTTAGGGGCGGAGCCGCCCCGGTGATGCACCCAGGTTGCGCTTTTGCTGCAACGGTGGTCCCCAGGTCATGCACACATAGGCCGATTCTGGCAGCGCTCACTGTGGCAGATGTGCCGCGACAACGGATGGATGGACAGGGCCGCAATGGCGGTGCCATAAGCGCGGCAGATCGCAAAAGCAACACGTGGGGCCGATGGGCATCCTGAGCGAAATCTTCAGCTGGTGGGGCGGCAACACCTGGTCGAACCGGCTCTACACGGCCCTGCGCGGCACGCTCGTTGGCAGCGACGCCGACGGCAACCGCTACTACCTGCAGCGGCGCGGCGTCGGCCCGCTCGGGGTGCCGCGGCGCTGGGTCATCTACAAGAATGGGGCGGAGGCGTCCCAGGTGCCGCCGGAATGGCACGGCTGGTTGCACCACATGGTCGACACCCCGCCCAGCCAAGAAAGCTACACGCCACGGCCCTGGCAGAAACCGCATCGCATGAACATGACGGGGACGCCGGAGGCCTATCGTCCCAGCGGCAGCATTTTAAAGAGCGGCCGGCGACCGCAGGCGACGGGCGACTACAAGCCCTGGCAGCCGGGCTGACGGCGCCACTTTGGCGCCACCTTTTTGCAGGCTCCTCGATAAGGGGCGCGCCGGCACGGCCGGCAACTGAGTTTTAATGGCATGAGACGGAACCGTTCGGCAAACTTGGGGTTGGCCGCAGCCGTGGCGGCTGCGGGCAGCGCGCTGGCGGCGGCGGCGGCGCTGGCGCAGCGCATCGACAATGCCGTTGCCGTCTTCGCCGCCCTCGACAAGGTGACGGCCAAGATTTCGCGTCTGGAAGTGCCGCTCAATCAGACGGCGACCTTCGGCGCCCTCAAGATCACGCCGCGGGTGTGCTATTCGCGCGCGCCCACCGAGCCACCCAAAACCACCTCCTTCGTCGAGGTCGACGAAACCCAGCTCGACGGCAAAGAAAAGCGCATTTTTTCCGGCTGGATGTTTGCCGACAGCCCGGGCCTCAATGCCGTCGAGCATCCGGTGTTCGACGTGTGGTTGACCGATTGCAGCCAACCGCAGCGCACGGTCGGGCCGCGACCGCCGCAAGGCGGCGGACCGGCCGCAAGCGAGCCGCCGCCGCCCAGTGACGCCGACCTGCCGCGGCGTCGGCGCGTGCCGCGCTAAAGCGTCTTTAGCGCCGGCTGCCGGCGGCAATAATGCTGAGGACATCGTCGGCGGTCACCGTGGTCGGCAGCGCCATGAAGTTGGCCTGGTGCGCCAGCGCCCGCTCCAACAGGGCATGAAAGGCGTTGCGGTCGAGTTCGACGGTGCCGAATTGCCGCAAATGCTCGGTGACGAACTGGGTGTCGAGCAAACTGAAGCCACCGGCGATCAGCCGCGCGCACAAGAACACCAGCGCCACCTTGCTGGCATCGCGCGCGTTGGAAAACATGCTCTCACCGAAAAAGGCGCCGTTGAGCGCCACGCCGTAAAGCCCGCCGACCAGGCGGCCGCCGACCCAGGCCTCCACCGTGTGGCAGTAGCCGGCATCGAATAGATCGCGGTAAAGGCCGCGAATGCGGCGGTTGATCCAGGTGGTGCGCCGGCCCGGGCGGGACATGGCACAGCCGTCGATCACCCCTTCGAAGTCGTGATCGATCCTGATCTGATAGCCGCTTTGGCGCACCGTGCGCGCCAAGCGCTTGGGGATGTGCACCGCATCGAGCGGCAGGATGCCCCGTTGCTGCGGCTCGATCCAATAAAGCGCCGGGTCGTCGCAGCTTTCCGCCATAGGGAAGATGCCGCAGGCGTAGGCCTTCAGGAGGACCTGCGGCGTGATCTCAATGACAATGTCGTCGCGCGAAGCCATCAAGGGGATCCTGGCACCGCCGTTGTCTTTGCCAATTATGGTTTTTGCAGGAAACTCTCAAGCCAGTGGATGTCGTAGAGGCCATTGGCAATATCCGGATTTTGCACCAATTCACTAAACAACGGAATCGTCGTCTCGATGCCGTCGATCACGAACTCGGACAGGCAGCGCTTCAGTCGCATCAGGCATTCGTTGCGGTTCTTGCCGTGCACGATCAATTTGCCGATCAGGCTGTCGTAATAGGGCGGGATGCGATAGCCCTGATAGGCGCCACTGTCGACGCGCACGCCCAGGCCGCCCGGCGGGTGCCAGTAGGTGATGGTGCCGGGCGAGGGCATGAAGGTCTTGGGGTTTTCGGCGTTGATGCGGCACTCGATGGCGTGGCCCGAGAGTGCGAACTCGTTCTGGGAGAGCGATAGCGGGGAGCCGGAGGCGACCCGAATTTGCTCGATCACCAGGTCGAGCCCGGTGATCATTTCGGTTACCGGGTGCTCGACCTGCAGGCGGGTGTTCATCTCGATGAAGTAGAATTCGCCATCCTCGTACAAGAACTCGACGGTGCCGGCGCCGCGGTATTTCAGCTTCTGCATGGCCTTGGCGACGATGCTCCCCATGTGCTGGCGCTGCTCGGCATTGAGCGCCGGGGAGGGGGCTTCCTCGAGGATCTTCTGGTGACGGCGCTGCAAGGAACAATCGCGTTCGCCCAAGTGGATGGCGTTGCCCTTGCCATCGCCAAACACCTGAAATTCGATGTGGCGCGGCTTGGCCAGATACTTTTCCAGATAGACGCTGTCGTCGCCGAAGGCCGCCTTGGCCTCCGAGCGCGCCGTCCTCAGGGCAAGCTCGAAGTCCTCCGGCGTACGCGCTACCTTCATGCCGCGGCCGCCGCCGCCGGCGGCCGCCTTGACCAGCACCGGAAAGCCCATGTCCTTGGCGACGCGCAGGCCCTCGGTTTCGTTGCGGATGGCGCCGTCGGAGCCCGGAACGACCGGAATGCCCAAGCGTCGCGCGGTCGACTTGGCCTCGATCTTGTCGCCCATGATGCGGATATGTTCGGAGGTCGGACCGATAAAGGTGATGCCGTGCTCCTCCAGGATTTCGGCAAAGCGCGCGTTTTCCGACAGAAAGCCGTAGCCTGGATGGATGGCGTCGGCGCCGGTGATCTCGCAGGCCGAGAGCAGGCTTGGAATATTGAGATAACTCGCCGCCGAGGGAGGAGGGCCGATGCACACGCTTTCATCGGCAAGGCGCACGTGCATGGCATCGGCGTCGGCGGTTGAGTGCACCGCCACGGTGGCGATGCCGACCTCTCGACACGCGCGCAGCACACGCAGCGCGATCTCGCCGCGGTTGGCGATCAACACCTTGTCGAACATCGCTGCGAGCTGGTCTCCGGTCGTTACTCGATAATAACAAGCGGCTCGCCGAATTCCACCGGATGGCCATTGCCGACCAGGATGGCCGTCACGGTGCCAGCCTTCGGGGCCGGAATGTGGTTCATGGTCTTCATGGCCTCGATAATGAGGATGGTCTGGCCCTGGGCGACCCGGGTGCCGATGTCGATGAAGGGGGGTGCGCCCGGTTCGGGCGCCAGATAGGCGGTGCCGACCATCGGCGATTTCACACAGCCGGGATGCTTGGCAGGATCCTCGTTGGCGGCCTGGGGCGTCGGCGCGGCGGCTGCCGGCACCGCGGCGAGCGCGGGCGCCACCGTGGTGGCGCTGATGACGTGCTGGCGCGCCACGCGCACCCTGAGCCCCTCGCGCTCGATCTCAATTTCGCTCAGACCCGTTTCCTCAAGCAGTGAGGCGAGCTCCCTGATCAAGTCCTGATCGGGCCCCCCCCTGCTTTTTGCCTCCTTCGCCATGCCTCGTGTCGCAACCGTTGTTCCGTTTGTCGCTGCCCGCATTCCTTAGCCTTTGCTGTTGGGCCCCCGGCTCGCCCGGCTGGGCGGGGCGCATTGCCTTCCCCCTCCGCCCCCCACGGGCAGGATCGGCAAGCCGCAGGCCTCTTGCAAATTGAACCCCCTGCGCACGAGCATCGGCTTGGCCATCGACCTTGCGCCTTGGCGGCAACGTTCAAGCGGGAGGCCCGCCTGGGTACGACGCGGGCGGGCCACGCCCCCTGTAACAGCTTTTTTCGCACTGCGAAAGGTTAAGGCGCGGTTCTTGCAGCGGTTCTTGCAAAGGTCGTGGTGCCGGGGGCTGCCGGCGCGTGGCGCCCCCCGACAAAAGGGCACGGGCCCGCGGGGGCCCGTGCCAAGCGTAAACTCGAGCGCCAACTGCGAGAGCAAGGGCGAAGCGCGAGAGCAGGCGCGAAGTGCGAGGACCACGTGCGGGGCCGCACCGGCCCGCGCCGCGCCGTCGCTCCTCAGCAGACCTTGCAGCCGTCCTTGCGCACTTCTTTGACGTTCTGGGCCAAAAGCTCGCCCAGGTTCTCCGGTGCTCCGGGGATGATGCGATCGCCGACCAGGAAGTGCGGCGTTCCCTGGATGCCGAGTTTGGCCGCGAGCTTGCGGGTATCGTCGATCTCTTTTTTGACCTCGGCGGAGGCCATGTCCTTTTTCAGCCGCGCCATGTCGAGGCCCAGCTTTTCGGCAACGCGCAAGGCGGAGGCCTCGTTGGCCTGCCCCTGGCTTTCCAGCATGGCGCGGTGGAACTCCCAATACTTGCCTTGGATCTTGGCCGCCAGGGCCACCCGGGAGGCTTCCTCCGAACCCTTGGCCAGAATCGGGAACTCCTTGGGAATGAGCTTGACCTTGCGATCCTTGTCGATCAGCTGGGCAACGTCGGGAAACGCCTTTTTGCAGTAGCCGCAGTTGTAATCGAAGAACTCGATGACGGTGACGTCGCCACTGCTGTTGCCGACGACGGGCGAGGCGGCCGGGCGGAAGATTTCCGCCGAATTGTCCTTGATGGCAACCGCCATGCGCTCGTTCTGGATCTTCTCCATTTTGGCTTCGAGCGCCGCCTGGGCTTCCATCAGCAGTTCGGGGTTGTTGATGAGGATATCCTTGATGATGGCCTCGAGCTCCTGGCGCTGGGCCGGCGAAAAGGCGCTGGGGCCGGTCGGCGCCGCCGAGGTCATGGTCTCGGGAGCCGGCTGCGGGGATTGACCTTGTCCCATGGCGAGCGTCGTGCCCACCAGCACGACGGCGGCGGGTAGGAGCAGGGCGAGCCTCGGGGCAGAGGCGAGGCGGTCAAAGAGCGAAAAGGACTTGGGCTGCATTCGGTTCTCCGTCGGTCAGTGGCGAGGGCGGGCCGGCGCCCCTTTAAGTCGGTTCCTTATAATTGACAATGTCTTCGGCGCGAATCCACTCCGGTGAGCCGCGCGGCAGCTTGAGCTGAGCCCGCTTGGCGAAAATCTGCGCCTGCTTGACGTTGCCCTCGATCATATAGGCTTGTGCGGTCGCCAGCAGCGCCTGCGGCTCTTGGCCCTTGCGACTAAGCGCGGTGGCGAGCTGGCGGTGGGCGAGGGCGTTGCTGTCGTCGTTCAGGATGGCCTTGCGCAACAGCACGATGGCCTCGTCCAGCACCCGGCCATCCTCGCTCGAGATCAAGGATTGGGCGAGTTCCGCCTGCATTAAGGGTTCGCCGCCGCCCGCCAGCTGCAGGCCCTTGCGCAGGTTGACGATGGCTTCGGCGTGTTTGCCGACCGAGGCATAAAAATTGCCCTTCAACTCCCACAGGTAGGGGTTGTCCGGCTTTTCGTGCAACAGGCCGTCAACCTCGCCGATGGCATCCACGCAGCGCCCGGAGCAGTTGCGGGCAATGGCGCGGGCATAACGGGCCGGCAGCGAGTTGTCGCGCGCCGGATAGCGGTTGAAGACCGCCTGCGGGCGATCGAGATAGCCGGCGATCTTGGCGCGCATCATATCGTGGCGCAGCTGCAATTCCGGGGGATCCTTGGCCGCATAGTAGGGGCTGCCCGCGACCCGGTTGCGCAATTGCGAGAGCCGTTCGGTGGCGATCGGGTGACTGCGCACAAACGGATCCTGGTAGGTGGAGGAGACGTATTCTTGCTGGGCGAAGCGCTCGAAGGTCTCGAGCATGCCTTGGCCGGATTGCTTGGTGGCCTCCAGGTAGCGCAGCCCCGCCTGGTCGGCCGCCGACTCCTGGGCGCGGCGCTCGCTCAACAGCGAGCGCATGATCATTTCGTTGCCACCCATGGCGAGCCCGCCGCCGGCCCCGCCGATTTCGCGGGCCGAGTCGCCGCCCGAGACCGCGCCGCCGACCATCAGGCCGATGCCGAGCACGGTCAAAAGGATGGCCTTGGTCTGGTCGCGGGCGATGCGACTTCGCAGCTGCGCCAGGTGCCCGCCGGTGATGTGGCCGGTTTCGTGGGCGATGACGCCGATGACCTCGTTGGGGGTCTTGGCCTGGGCGAGGGTGCCCGTATTGACGAAGACATTGCGGCCGTCGACCACGAAGGCGTTGAAGCTTTCGTGGCGGATGATGCGCATGGAAATATTCTGCCCACCAAGACCGGCGGCCTTGAAAATCGGCCGCGAGTAATCCTTGAGCAGGTTTTCGATTTCGGCATCGCGAATCAGCGGCAGGCCCTGGGCCAGGGCGGAACTGGCCGCCATGACCGTGGCCAGCGCGTAGGCGGCAAGGCCGGCCGCGCGCGAGCGGGCACGCAAACGCGCGGAGGGCGGGGTTGGCCGCGACCTCGGTGCGCCGGCTCGGGAAAAGGCTCCTGTTCGCACGCTCAATAACTCGCGCCGCAGATGGGGACGTTGGCTCGGCACAATCGGGCTGGGTCCCCCCACAGATCCTGACCTAGGCAACTCGAGCGGCCCCGACTATAAGCCGCCAAACACTGAGGCGCCAACCCGCAACGGCATCATCGCAAAGGGTTGATCGGAGCGATGCTGCCCGCCGTGCTGGCGCGGGTAGGGTGCAACCATGGCGGATTGAGGGCCTGGCGGCGGAGAGAAATGGCGAACATGGTGAACCGGGATTTAGCGCCGGCGGCCGCTGCCGCCAAGGCGCCGCGGCCGTCCTCGCGCAGCGCCATTCCGGCCTTTATCGTCATGGATGTGATGCAAGCGGCCGCCGAGCGCGCAGCGACCGGCGCCGACGTCATCCACATGGAGGTTGGCCAACCGGCAACGCCGGCGCCGCGCGCGGCCATTGCCGCCGTCAAGGGGGCGCTGGAGCGCGAGACACTGGGCTACACCATGGCGCTCGGCCTGCCGGCACTGCGCGAGCGCATCGCCCGGCACTACCGGGAGGCGTATGCTGTGACGGTGGCGAGCGATCAGGTCGTCGTCACAACGGGATCCTCGGCCGGCTTCGTTTTGGCTTTTCTGGCGCTGTTCGACGTCGGCGCCAAGGTGGCACTGCCCTCCCCCGGCTATCCCTGCTATCGCCACATCCTAACGGCGCTCGGCCAGGAGCCCGTGCTCATGGTGACCGATGCGGCCTCGCGCTGGATGCCGACGCGGTCGCAGGTCGAGGCCGCGGCGCGGCAAGGGCTCGCCGGGTTGTTGCTTGCCAGCCCCGCGAACCCGACGGGGACGATGCTGACGTCGGGGCGGCTGGCGGAGCTGGCGGCGGTGTGCAACGCACACGGCCTGTGGCTGGTGTCCGACGAAATCTACCATGGCCTCAGTTATGTCGGACCGGCCGAGACGGCCCTCAGCATGAGCGCGCAGGCCGTCGTCATCAACAGCTTCTCCAAGTACTATTCGATGACGGGCTGGCGCATAGGTTGGCTGGTCGTGCCCCCCGAGCTGGTACGCCCAATCGAGCGCTTGGCGCAAAACCTGTATATTTCGCCGCCGGCGGTGGCGCAGGTCGCAGCGCTTGGAGCCTTCGATGGGATCGACGAGCTCGAGGCCAACAAGCGCGTTTACGCCGCCAACCGGGACCTGTTGCTCAACGAGCTGCCGAAGGCGGGCTTCAAGCGCATCTTGCCGGCTGACGGCGCCTTTTATCTTTACCTCGACGTTTCCCAATTCGGGGGCGACAGCGTTGCCTTCACGCGCGCCATGTTGGCCGAGATCGGCGTCGCGGCAACGCCCGGCGTCGACTTCGATGCCGAACGCGGTCATCACTACGTGCGCTTGTGCTATGCCGGCAGCACCGCGGACATGGCCGAGGCCGCCCGGCGCCTCAAGGGCTGGCCACGGCTCCAGGCGTCATAGCCTCACCCCCAGGGGCCTCACCCCCAGGGGCCTCACCCAGGCGTCCAACCCAGGGGCCTGACCCAGGCGCCCAACCCAGGGGCCTCACCCAGGGGCCTGACCCAGAGACCCAACCCATTGGCCCGACCTAACGCCGCGACTGCGCGTGACGTCGGATCCCCGCTTTCCGCGCGCGAACTTTGAGGCGGCCCCGGTGTGCGCAACGGCGATGCCCCGCTCCCTGCGCCTTCCAGCACAGTGCAACCCGGGGTTCGGCCCGAGCGCTTTTTTTTTTAAAAACGGCCGCCGGCAGCGCCGGCGGCGCGCGTCATGATCGCGGTCGGTCGGCTACTTACACGCCCGCGCGTAGGCGGTGCACTCGTAAAGCAGCCCCTTCATCTCGCATTTGGTGTTGGGAGAGCCGATCTTGACGGCCTCCCCGAGCTTGGCTTTGGCCGAGTTCTTCATCGCCGCTTCGGCCATGAAAGAGGCAAACCCCTGCAGCGCGCCGGTACCCCAGCCACCCGCTTTGATGCACTGGGCGGCGGCGGCCGATCCACTGGAAGCCCCCCCGATGGCCAGCACCAGCCCGGTCAGCAGCGCACAGTGCGACATGGTCCGCATGTCATCCCTCCGTGATTGCAAGCGCCCCAGCGCGGCATGAGTAGACCCGCTGGCGCGCTCGAGCAAGCGTGCCGAGGCCGCCTTTATGTGTATTAAGCACACAATCCGCCGGCGCGGCGGGTCGCAAGGACGGGCGCCGCCTCAAGTTGAGGTGAACCGGCGCTGCCACCAGCCCCGGCGAATCGGCCGCGTGCTGTCCTCCTCCGCCGCCGCGGCGGCGCCGTCGGGCTGCGCCGCGGGCGTGAAGGGCAGGGGGTCGGGTTCGGGGTCGGGTGCGGCAACGCTGGCCTCGCCCTTGCCGTTGTCGCGCGCCGGCGCGGCCTCGCTCAGCCAGGAGGGCCGCTCGCCCGTCCACTCAGGCGCGGCGGCCGCTTCGGCCTCGGCGGCAGGTTCAGAGCGCTCCACGGCCGGCCGGGGCGGGCGTGCCGCGACGGGCGCTGCATCCTCCTCGCCTGCCGTGGGGGGCGCCGCATCGTGCCCGCGTGCGGTTGGGGCCGGCGCCGCATCCTCTTCGCGATCCGGCCTGGCGAGCGGGGGCTCGTCGGCAATCGGCGTGGGCTCGCTGGGCGCGCCTGCGTCGGGGTCGGCCGCGTTCGGCTCGGCAAGGTCATGGCCGAGCCCGTTGCCGAGGCTATCCCCGGCCTGGTGTTCCTCGCCCGGGAGGCGCTGGCCGTCACGGTCGCGGCCGCGTCGGCCGCCGCGGCGTCCGCGACGCCGGCCGCGCCGGCCCCGACGATCCTCGCGTCCCTCCTCGCTCGACAGGCCACGCGGCTCATCGGGAATGCTCGGCTGCTCGCCGATGCCTGGCGGCTCGGGCGCCGCGCCGGCGGTCTCCACATCCTCCCAGGCCGGTTCGCCCTGGGCGCCGTTTTCGGCCTCGGCGGCAAAGGCACTCTCACCCGCGGCCTCGGGCTGGTCAAAGGCGACGCGGGCTTCATCGCGGCCCTCGCGCCGGCCGCGCCGCCGCCGGCGCCGCGGACGACGGCCACCCTCCTCTTCGGGCTCGGCGGGGCTCACAGCCTCCGGCCGCTCCTCCTCGTCGCCGCCCTCTCCATCAAATCCCCAATCCATGTTGACGGCCGAGCGTTCGGGTCCCCGTTGCGGGGCAAGCGGTGCCGCGCTGCGTTCGATGGCGAAGTTGCCGCCTTGCATGCGGTCGCTCGCCTGCACCGTGATCGGCACGGTATAGCGCCCTTCCATGTCGGTGATGAAGGTGCGCTTGTTGTTGAGGATGTAGAGGGCGACGTTGGCCGTGGTCACGGCGACGAGGCCGCTATTGGTATCGCGCAAGAGATGGTCCTCGAGCGCGCGCAGCACCGCAAGGGCCACCGATTCCACCGAGCGGATGATGCCGGTACCCTGGCAATGGGGGCACTGCGTGGTGGAGCCTTCGAGCACTCCCGTGCGCAGGCGCTGACGCGACATTTCGAGCAGCCCGAAATGGCTGATGCGGCCGACCTGGATGCGGGCACGGTCGTGCCGTAGCGCCTCCTTGAGGCGACCTTCAACCTTGCGGTTGTTGCGCCGCTCTTCCATGTCAATAAAGTCGATCACGATCAGGCCGGCGAGATCGCGCAGCTTGAGTTGGCGGGCGATTTCCTCGGCGGCCTCGAGGTTGGTGTGCAGCGCGGTCTCTTCGATGGAGAACTCACGCGTGGCCTTGCCCGAGTTGACGTCGATCGAGACCAGGGCTTCGGTCTGGTTGATCACCAGATAGCCGCCCGAGCGCAGGGTGACGTAGGGGCTGAACATGGCGTTCAGCTGACGCTCGATCTGGTAGCGGTTGAAGAGCGGTTCGGGGGCCTCGTACCTGATGACGTTCTTGGCCTGGTTCGGGGACAGCATGCGCATGAAGTCCTGCGCCTCGTTGTGGGCGGCCTCGCCGGCGACCAAAATCTCCTCGATGTCCTTGGCATACAGGTCCCGGATCGAGCGTTTGATCAGGTTGCCCTCTTCGTAGACGAGACACGGCGCGGTCGATTTTAACGTCATCTCGCGCACGCTTTCCCAGAGGCGGATCTCGTACTCGAAGTCGCGCTTGATCTCCTGCTTGGTGCGAGCCGCCCCGGCGGTGCGAATGATCAGGCCCATGCCGTCGGGCACCTCGAGCTCGTGGGCGATGCCCTTGAGGCGCTTGCGGTCTTGCGGGTTGGTGATCTTGCGCGAGATGCCGCCGCCGCGCCCGGTGTTGGGCATCAATACGGTGTAGCGGCCGGCGAGCGACAGGTAGGTGGTCAGCGCAGCACCCTTGCCGCCGCGCTCTTCCTTGACGACCTGCACGAGAATGATCTGGCGGCGCTTGATGACCTCTTGGATCTTGTAGGAGCGCATGCGCCGGCGGGGCCGCTCGGGCACTTCTTCCATGGCATCTTCCGAGCCGACCTGCTCCACCGAAGTGACGGTCTCGGGGGCGTCGGCCGGATCGGAGGCAATTTCCTCGACGTGACCGACGTCGCCGCCGTCGGCGGGCGCCGCCTCGCCATTGGCATGGAGCGGGCCGGCGCCATCCTCCTCGGCAGGCTGCCCGTCGGCGGGCCCGGTGGTGTCCGCGGGAGCGAAGGCTTCGCTCGCGCGCCGGTTGGCCCAATCTTCGGCGGCGGTGAGGGCGATGCTGCCCGGCGCCTCCGGCTCGGCGGCCGAGGCCGGCGCGCTCTCCTCCGCGGGCGCCGCCCGCTCCGGGGCGAGCGTCGCGACGGGACCCGGCTCGCGATCCCTGTCGCTCAGGTCGGCGGCCTCGGCGCTGTCCTCGCCGGCGGCAGCCTCCTCCGCGCGCGCGTCGGCTTCCGCTTCGGCCTCCGCTTCCGCTTCGGCCTCCTCGCGCAGCAGCGCCTGGCGATCGGCGACCGGGATTTGGTAGTAGTCGGGATGAATTTCGCTAAAGGCTAGAAAGCCATGACGGTTGCCGCCGTAGTCGACGAAGGCCGCTTGCAAGGAGGGCTCGACGCGCGTGACTTTGGCGAGATAGATGTTACCGCGAAGCGGTTTGCGGGCGGCCGACTCGTAATCGAATTCCTCTACCCGGCCGTTGCGCAGGACCACGACCCGAGTCTCCTCGGGATGCGTGGCATCGATGAGCATTTTGTTCTTTTCCATGTGATAAAGTTCCCGGCGCCGAGGCGACCTGGAGAGAGCGCTGTTGGCTCCCCGCGCAGCCTGTGCCTCAGGTGAGCGCCATTTTGGGTTGAAAGTGCAGGACCGCTTAAGCCGCCGCAGCGCTGCCGTGCCGATGGGTAGGCAGGCTGAGCGCCGGCCTTTTCGATGCTGCCGTGCCCCGCCCGACTTGGGCCTGGGCGATCGTCACCATCTCTCAAGGGCCAGCGAAAAGCTGTCATGATCCACGTGCGATGTGCGGAGCAGATGAGCGCGATGCTCCTGCTCCAGACGATGCCCGCGCTTCGGGCAAACCTTTGTGCGGACGGTCCCACCGGTGTCCGCCTACCGGCCTCGGCGCCGGCGAGCCCCTGTTTTGGCTCGTCGCGTTGAGGGCTATCGGGCAATCGAAGCGGTCCACCCCCATTGCCAAGGGTTCAAGGGGCAGTGACCAAAAACAGTCGCCTCGTTCTCCCGAAAGGCTTCGTCGCGTTGTACGTCCGGAATACCCGAAATTTCACTGCGTTCAGGACAGGCGGCGAGCAGACGCTCCGGGCCTGTTGAGACGCCATATTTGGGCATCACCGGCGGGCAGACGCGGCGATCACGCCTGAAGCTTGTAGGCCGTCGGCATGGGAGTGGCAAGAAAGTTTTGCTGACCACCAATTGCGTGATCAGGCCGTTGAATTAGCCTTCGATTCGGCAAACAAATTGTTAAACTCCCTGCCATCTTGCGCCGCTGTTCAGGGATGGGGAGGGCGATGCGACCAGCCGGCCGCAGCTGGGCAGGCACCGGCATTTTTCTCGCATTGATCGGGCTGGCCGCTGCGGCGCCCGGGCCTGCCCGCGCGCAAACGGAGATCGCCAAGACCCCGCCGGCGAGCCGGGCGAAGGAGCGCGCGCCGGCGGCGCCCGCCGCCGCCAGCCTGGAGGCGCCCGAGCTCAAATCCGAGCCGAAGCCTGAGCCCAAAGCCGCCCCCAAATCCGAACCCAGAGCCGAGCCCAAGGCACGCGCGCGGGCGGACGCCTGGTCGGCGGAGGTGGTGGCCCCGCGCGGTGTTGCCGCCTTGAGCGCCGAGATCGCCCCGGAGCGGACACGCACGCGCTTCTTCTTGGCCCTGTCGGCCGGCGTGCCCTACCAGATCTTCACCTTGCCCGATCCCTACCGGGTCATCATCGACATGCCCGACGTCGTCTTTCAGTTGCCGACGGGTGCCGGCCAGCAAGGCGCGGGCGTCATTGCCGCCTATCGTTACGGCCATTTCGCGCCGGGCAAGTCCCGGGTGGTGATCGATGCCACCGGACCGGTGCGGGTGGAGGGGGCGAGCATCAGCCCGCCGGCAGCCAACAAGACCGTTCGGCTTACGCTCGATCTCGTTCCCACCGATCCCAATTCCTTTCAAACGCGGGTGCCGCCGCGCCCGAAGGAGGCGGTAGCGCGGCGCGAGCACGCGGCGCTCGCCGGGCGAGCCAAGGCCGACGCCAAGCCGCAGATCGTGATCGACGCCGGCCACGGCGGCGTCGACCCGGGGGCGATCAGCGGCGAGGTGGTGGAGAAGGATGTCGTGCTGTCGGTTGCGCGGCATCTGCAGAGCATTCTCGCCGGCAAAAGCCGCTACGGCGTCCACCTGACGCGCGCCAGCGACGTTTATGTCTCCCTCGACAAGCGCGTGGGCGTGTCGCGCGACAAGGCCTGCGACCTTTTCATTTCGATCCATGCCGACACGGTGGGGGCCAGTGCCGGGGAGTTGGCGCAGAACGTGCGTGGGGCCACGGTCTATGTCCTCTCCGACAAGGCCTCGAGCCGCGAAGCCCAGCGGCTCGCGGACAAGGAAAATGCCTCCGACGTTCTGGCCGGGGTCGACGGTGCGGCGGAGGAAGAAGAAGATCACGTCAAGGGCATCCTGATCGATCTCATGCGCCGGGAGACGGCCGACTTTTCGGCCGACTTTCGCGGTCGCTTGCTCGGCCAGCTCAAGCGCCGGATCGCGCTTTCGCGCGATCCGAGCCGTTCGGCAGCGTTTAAGGTTCTCAAACAGTCCCAGTCGCCATCCGTGCTGGTCGAACTGGGGTATATGAGCAACGCCGAGGACGCCAAGCTGCTGATTTCGCGCGAGTGGCAAAGGCAGGTGGCGGCCTCGATCGCGGCCGCGGTGGATGAGTATTTCCAGCAACGCGGCGCCGAACGGCCCTAGCGGCGCGGGTTGCCTGTCCCCGGTTCCTGTTAAGCCAATTGGAAAGCGAGGAAATTCGGCCTCGTGCTGCCACATTCCATGCTAAGGTGCGCTCGGCACGCCGCGATTTGCATTTTGACCCGCGGCAGAGGCCACCCGATGCCGACAGGGCACATGCAGACCCGGCATGTGCGGACGCGAGCTGAATGAGACCGACGCCGATCCTTCCACCACCTCCTGCGCCGAAAAAGAAGCGCAAACGGCGCAGCTGGCTCTTGAGCCTCCTGGGCTTCGGCTTCGCCTCGGCCGTGGTGATGTTCCTGGCCGCGGCCGGCGTCGCCGGCTTCTTTTTCTGGAAGGCGGCGCGCGATTTGCCCGACTATGAGAGCCTGGCCAAGTACGAGCCGCCGGTGATGACGCGCATTCATGCGCACGACGGCAGCCTGATGGCTGAGTATGCGCGCGAGCGGCGCATTTTCGTGCCGATCAACGTCATTCCCAAACTGGTGATTGCGGCCTTCCTGTCCGCCGAGGACAAGCGCTTTTACGAGCATGGCGGGCTGGACTTTGCCGGCATCGGCCGCGCCGTCATCAACAACTTCCAGAACTGGGGCAAGAAGCGCCCCGAGGGCGCCTCCACCATCACCCAGCAGGTCGCCAAGAATTTCCTGCTCTCCAGCGAGCAGAAGCTCGATCGCAAGCTCAAGGAAGCGATCCTGGCAATTCGCATCGAGCGCGCCTACTCAAAGGATAAGATCCTGGAGCTCTACCTCAACGAGATCTACCTCGGCATCGGCTCGTATGGTGTGGCGGCGGCCGCCCTTAACTACTTCAGCAAGGAACTGAGCGAGCTGTCGGTCGAGGAGGCGGCCTATCTCGCCGCCCTGCCGAAGGCGCCCAACAACTATCACCCCTTCCGCAAGACGCGCGAGGCCACGGTCCGCCGCAACTGGATCATCGATCAGATGGCGGAGGTGGGCTACATCAACGGCGAACAGGCCAAGCTGGCCAAGGCCAAGCCGCTGACGGTCAACATTCGTCCGTTTGGCACGCAGATCTACGCCGCCGACTATTTCGCCGAGGAGGTGCGCCGCCGGCTGATGGATATGGTCGGCGAGGATGGCCTGTACGGTCGCGCCGAGCGCACCGCGATTGGCGATGGCACCGTTAACGGCGGGCTCTCCGTCAGAACCACGCTCGACCCGAAATTGCAGCGCACCGCCCGCAAGGCGCTGATCGAGGGTTTGGTCGCTTTCGATCGCGAAAAGGGCTGGCGTGGCGCGGTGCAGCGGATCGAGATCGGCGGCGACTGGGGGGCGACCCTGAGCGCGATCGAAATTCCCAATGACCTGGCGCCTTGGCGGCTCGGTGTCGTGCTCGACGCCCAGCGCGGCAAGGCGGTGGTGGGCTTGCGCCCATCCCGCCAGGCCGACGGCACCCTTGCCGGCGAGCGGGAGGCCGCGGAGATCTCCTTTGACGAGATGAAGTGGGCGCGCAACGCGCGAGGGGTCCCAAAGGCGGTGACGGACGTGCTCAGCAACGGCGACGTGATCTGGGTGGCGCCCAAGGATGCCGCCAACGCCGCCGGCGCCTGGTCGCTGATGCAAATCCCCGAAGTGGGCGGCGCGATCGTCGCCATGGATCCCCACACCGGCCGCGTGCACGCCGTGGTGGGCGGATTTTCCTTCGCCACCAGCCAGTTTGACCGGGCCGTGCAGGCAAAGCGGCAGCCGGGCTCCTCGTTCAAGCCGCTGGTCTACGCCGCCGCCATCGACAACGGCTACAAGCCGACCAGCATCGTGCTCGACGCGCCGATCGAGATCGACCAGGGGCCGGGCAAGGAAGTGTGGCAGCCGAAGAACTACGACGGCGTCAATTCCTATGGACCCTCGACCTTGCGCACCGGCATCGAGAAGTCGCGCAACCAGATGACGGTACGCTTGGCCCAGGACATGGGCATGCCGCTGATCGTGGAATATTCCAAACGCTTCGGGGTCTACGACGATCTGCTGCCGGTGTTGGCCATGTCGCTGGGCTCGGGCGAGACGACGCTGCTCAGGATGGTGGCCGCCTACGCCGAGCTTGCCAACGGCGGCAAGCAAGTGCACGCAACCCTGATTGACCGCATTCAGGATCGCTGGGGCCGCACCATTTGGCGTCACGACAATCGAGAGTGCACGGGCTGCAAGGTCGACAAATGGCAAGGCCAACCCGAACCGGTACTCGCCGACGATCGCAAGCAGATCCTTGATCCGCACACCGCCTATCAGATGACCTCGATCATGGAAGGCGTGGTGCAGCGCGGCACCGCGACGGTGATCAAGAAATACCTTCCCAATGTTTCCGTTGCCGGCAAGACCGGCACCACCAACGAGGAGAAGGACGCCTGGTTTATCGGCTATACGCCGGACTTGGTGGTGGGCGTCTTCGTCGGCTACGACACGCCGCGTCCGATGGGCAAGGGCATGACCGGCGGCCATGTCGCTGCTCCGATCTTCGGAGACTTTATGAGGATGGCGCTCGCCGACAAGAAGGCGGTGCCCTTCCGCATCCCGCCGGGGATCAAGCTGGTGCGCGTCAGCCTGCGCACGGGCATGCGGGCCCAGGGCGCGGAGGCCGATACCGTCCTGGAGGCCTTCAAGCCCTACGAGGAGCCGGACGATCCCTACTCGATCGTCGGCTTTACCAACGAGAGCGGCGGCTTTTTCATGGGTGACCAGCAGGACGCGCCGCGCTCACTTTCCAGCGGGCGCGGCGGCCTCTGGTAGGCGTGTTGCGTTTACAGGGGCGGGCGCCCGCGCCTATATCGGAGCCAGGTGTGCTCTGACAGCCCCAGGTCCGAAGTTGGTCCCACGTTCGCCTGAGCCCACCCCAAGTCAAGGAACCCCCAATGCGGGCCGAAGCCGAAAAACTCGCCGATGCCATCCGCCAGTCACTGGCCCTGCTGCGGAGGCATCTTTGACTTTCCGAGCGCACCGACGCGGCTGGCGGAGCTGAACAAGCGGGCCGAAGACCCGGGGCTGTGGAGCGACCCGCAGTCGGCGCAAAAGGTGATGCGCCAGCGCCAGGCGCTCGAGCGTGCCATCGCCGGTTATCGCCGGCTGGAGCGCGAACTCGATGACGCCGTAACCTTGATCGAACTCGGCGAAGCGGAGGGGGATGGGCCCAGCGTAGAGGAGGGCGAAGCGGGCCTGCGCAAGCTCGCCGAGGAAGCCCGGCGACAGGAGGTGGAAGCCCTGCTCTCGGGCGAGGCGGACGGCAACGACACCTATCTGGAGATTCACGCAGGCGCCGGCGGCACCGAAAGCCAGGACTGGGCCAGCATGCTGTCGCGCATGTACATCCGCTGGGCGGAGGATCACGGCTACAAGGTATCCCTGGTCGAGGAGAGTGAGGGCGAGGAAGCCGGTATCAAATCGGCAACGCTGCTCGTTAAAGGCGAGAGCGCCTACGGTTGGCTCAAGACCGAATCGGGCGTGCATCGGCTGGTGCGCATTTCTCCCTACGACAGCAATGCCCGTCGGCACACGAGCTTTGCCAGCGTCTGGGTCTACCCGGTGGTCGACGACAACATCGAGATCGACATCAAGGAAAGCGATTGCCGCGTCGATACCTATCGCGCCTCCGGCGCGGGAGGCCAGCACGTCAACACCACCGATTCGGCCGTGCGCATCACGCATATTCCAACCAACATCGTGGTGGCTAGTCAGCAGGAGCGCTCCCAGATCAAGAACCGGGCCATCGCCTGGGCCATGCTCAAGTCGCGGCTTTACGAGCAGGAGCTGAAGCGCCGCGAGGAAAAGGCAAACGCCGCCGCCGCCAGCAAGACGGAAATCGGCTGGGGACATCAGATCCGCTCCTATGTGATGCAGCCCTACCAGCTCGTCAAAGACCTCAGGACCGGCACGCAGAGCAGCGATCCGCAAGGAGTGCTGGACGGCGATCTCGATGCCTTCATCGAGGCGGCATTGGCGCACAAAATGTCGGGAGCGCCGGCGGCCAAGGTGGACGACATTGACTAGGGCCAAACCTGGAAAGGCCAATCGATGACCCGCGTGCCGCTGTTGGCCTCGAGCGCCCTGCCGCCGGAATATGCCAGCATCTATGAAGAGTTCGTCGCGAGTTATGGACCCTTTCGCAACCAGGCGGCGGTATTGGCGCACGTGCCGCCCGCGCTCGAGCACCTGAGCAAGCTGTTGATGGAGTTGAAGGCGCGCCAGGGTGTGGCGCCACGCTATATTGAACTTGCCATCGTCGTGACCTCCAAACTCAACGCCTGCCGCTATTGCGTCGCCCATCACGCGCCCAAGCTCGCCGTCGCCGGGCTCTCGCAGGCCGCCGTCGATCAGCTGCCGCGGGCCGAGCATGCCGATCTCGATGCCGTCGATCGCCTGGTGATTGCCTACGCCACAGCCGTCACGGAGACGCCGGGCCGGATTGCGGAGGCGATGTTCGAGCGCTTGCGCCAGCATTTCAGCGCTGCCCAGATCGTCGAGCTCACCCTGCGCATCGCGCTGTGCGGCGCCTACAACCGCCTGGCCGAGGCGCTGGCCATCGACAGTGAGCTCGAGATGGCGGCGCCGGCGCCGGCGGCCGCGCCATAACCCCGATGCCGGCCGAGGAGGTCCGCGCCGCGCGAGCCAAGAGCCCCCCGAGCGCCGGGCCGAGCGCCAAGCTTCGCGTGCTCGCCAGTGAAGGGTTTGCCGACTACGCGCTGATCGACAGTGGCAACGGGCGCAAGCTCGAGCGCTTTGGTCGCTTCACGGTCGACCGCCCCGAGCCGCAGGCGATGTGGCAGCCGACGCTCGATACCGGCGCCTGGCAGCGCGCCGACGCCGTCTTCAAGGGGCTCGACCAGGAGGAGGAGGGGGACGGCGGGCGCTGGCGCAGCGGTAAGCCGCCGCCCGATAGCTGGCCCGCCCGCGTTCTGGGTGTGACGGCGCTCTGCCGCCTGACGAATTTTCGGCATTTGGGGCTCTTTCCCGAGCAGCTGCCGCTTTGGCAATGGATGCTGGAGGAAGTGGCGAAGGTCGAGGCCAGGCCGCGGCGTCTGCTCAACCTTTTTGCCTACACCGGCGTCGCCTCGCTGCTCGCCGCCAAGGCCGGTTGTGAGGTCACCCACCTTGACGCCTCCAAGCGCGCCGTCGGCTGGGCCAAAGAGAACCAAATGCAGTCGGGTCTGGGGGCGGCACCGATCCGCTGGATCGTCGAGGATGCCCGCAAGTTCGTGGCGCGCGAGCTGCGGCGCGGCAAAACCTATCATGTCATTCTGGTCGATCCGCCCAAGTTCGGGCGCGGGCCCGCCGGCGAGGTGTGGGACGTCTTTCAGCATCTGCCGGCGTTGTTGCGCGACTGCGTCACCCTGCTCGACAAGGAGCGCGCCGCGCTCGTGCTCACCACCTACGCCATTAGAGCCTCGGCGCTGGCCAGCGACGGGCTCGTGCGCGAGTGCGTGCGCGGGCGCGGCGGTGTGGTCGACAGCGGTGAGCTGGCCGTGATCGAACAGGCCGGCGCGCGGCTGCTTCCGACCGCAAATTTCAGCCGCTGGAGCAGTGATGCGATCGCGCCCTGAGCTGCGCGCGGGCACGCGCGTCGTCACCAGCCTGCAGAATGAGCGCGTGAAGCTGATCCGCGCGCTTGAGATGCGCAAGGCGCGCCGCGACACGGGGCTGTTCGTGGCCGAGGGTGCCTCGCTGTTGCTGACGGCGCGGGCGGCGGGCTGGGTCCCCAAGATCGTGGTCGGCCTCGCGGGCGGCCAAGCCCAGGTCGCGATCGAGCTGGCGCGCTGGGCCGCGGGCGCCGGCGCGGAGTGCCTCGAGGTGTCGGCGGCCGTGCTTGCCAAGCTCGCCGGCAAGGACAATCCGCAGAATCTGCTGGGCGTGTTTGAACAACGCTGGGCCAGCGTGCCCGACGCCAGGGCCGTGCCGGGCAGTGCCCTCTGGCTGGCGCTGGAGGCGCCACGCGACCCCGGCAATCTCGGCACCATCCTGCGCACCAGCGAGGCGGTGGCGGCGAGCGGGGTCATCCTGATCGGCCACAGTTGCGATCCGTATTCGCGAGACGCGGTGCGCGCCAGCATGGGTTCGATCTTCAATGTGCCGGTCGTGCGCCTCGAGCCCCAGGGGTTCCTGGCCTGGCGCGCCGCCTGGCAGGGCGACGTGGTCGGCACGCATCTGGAGGCGCGGGAAGACTTCCGCCAGGCGGGCTATCGGGCCCCGCAGTTGCTGGTGATGGGCAGCGAAGGGCCGGGCCTCTCGGGCGACCTGGCGCGCGCCTGCTCGCGGCTTGTCAAAATACCGATGGCGGGCAGGCTCGATTCGCTCAATCTGGCGGTGGCGAGCGCGCTCATGCTCTATGAAATGCGCAAGGATCGCCTGCGCCTCGGCGGGGTGCCAAGCCCCTAGAAGCGGAAGCGCAAGTAGCCGACGCCGTCGCCCGTGTCGCGCGGCCGGCCGGGGTAATTCTCCCAAAAGTCGACGGTCTGGCGGCGCAAGGTGTCGCTGCAACTGAAGGCGCACTCATACCAGGTGCCACCCGGCAGGCCCACCTCCAGCCGTCCCTTGCTGTTGCGCCGGACCGGCCCTGTTGCCGTGCCGTGGCCATAAAAGCTTTCGGCGACGACCACGCCGTAGCCGCCGCGTTGGCGCGGGCCGTCCTGGGCGGCGCCGAGCGACGGCCAGAGCAGCAAAACGCCCACAAACGTGACGGCAGCGGACTTGAGCATATCCCCTCATCTCCCATCGAGGCGCCGCGGATAAGCCTCGATCTGCGCCTTACCCCAGTGGCGCCCTTGTTGGTGGCACCGATCGGTGGGCGCGAGCCGGCGCGGCGCGGCATGACCCCGGCACGCTACAGGGAGTTCGTGTTCGAATCGCGAATGGCGCGAGCTGGCCTCGCCGATCCCAGCCCGCCTGTAGCCAGCCAGTCACACCAAAACGGGGGCGCGGCGTCCGCCTCAGGCGATGCGGCCGCCCAGCTCATCCTCGATATGGATGCGGACGATGTCTTCGAAGCTGGCGTCGGCTTTGAAGCCCAGGGCCAAGGCGCGTTCGGGCGCGAAATTGCGGGGCCAGCCCGCCACCACGCCTTCGATGAAGGGATCGGGTTCGCGGCGGATGCGGGCCGCCACCTTCTCGCCGGCGATCTTCTTCAAGGCGGCGATTTGCTCACCCACCGTCACGGACAGACCCGGCATGGTCAGCGCGCGCCGGGGGCCGACCTTGCCGGTGTCGAGGCTGGCGGCATGGATGAGAAAGCCGACGGCGGCCCGCGGCGAGGCGTGCCAATGCCGGACGTTTTCGGAAACGGGCAGCACCGCCGGCTCGCCGGCCAGCGGCTCGCGCATGATGTTGGAGAAGAAGCCGGAGGCCGCCTTGTTGGGCTTGCCGGGCCGCACGCAGATCGTCGGCAGGCGGATGCTGAGACCATCGAGCAGGCCCTTGCGCGTAAAGTCGGAAATCAACAGCTCGCCAATGGTCTTCTGGGTGCCGTAGGAGGTGAGCGGCGTATTGAAGAATTCATCGCCGATCGCCTCCGGGAACGGCGCGCCGAACACCGCAATCGAGCTCGTGAAGATGAGGCGCGGCTTGTGACCCGCGACGCGGATGGCCTCAAGCAGGAGGCGCGTGCCGTCGAGGTTAATGCGGTAGCCCTTGTCGAAATCGAGCTCCGCCTCGCCGGAAACGATGGCCGCCAGATGGAAGATGAGGTCGGGGCGGTCGGCCATGAGCCTTGCCGCCTCCCCGGCGGCCGGCAAATCGCCGGTTGCAATCTTGACCGGCATGTTGGCTGCCGCCGGCGCCGTGGCCGGCACCACATCGTAAAGCGTCAGCCTTGAGACGGGCTTGCCGGCGAGCACACCGTCGCCCGCCAGGCGCTGGGCCAGCTTGTGGCCGATCATGCCGGCCGCACCGATGATGAGAACGTGCATTGGGCCAACTCCCTTGCCAGCTCCTGGCCGCTAGCCGAGCGTCACGCCGCAGGCCTCGGCCCATTTAAGGCCCGCGAGTGTGCCCGCCCTTGGCCGATACTCGCAGCCGACGTAGCCCTGAAAGCCCAGCGCATCGATCTTTGCAAACAGCCAGCGGTAATTCATCTCGCCGGCGTCCGGCTCGCCGCGATCGGGCGGGCTGGCGATCTGGTAATGGCGCGTGAGCGGGGCGAATTCGTCGATCGCCATCGCCACGTCCCCCTCCTCGACCTGGCGATGGTAGAGGTCGAATTGTAAACCGAGGTTGGGCTCGGCCACCTCGTGGATGATGGCGCGCGCCTCGGAGGTCTTGTTCAAGAAAAAGCCCGGGATGTCGCGGCGGTTGATGGGTTCGATCACAATTTCGGCCCCGGCCGTCGCCGCCAGTCGCGCCGCCTTTTTCAGGTTGGCAAGGTAAACATCGCGCCGGGCACCCTGGTGCACGAGGCCCGGCATGACGTGAATGCGGCGCCCGCCGCTCGCTTCGCCATAGCGCAGCGCGGTCTCAAAGGCGGCGGCAAAGTCGGCCTCGCGTCCCGGCAGCCCTGCCAGGCCGCGCTCACCCTTGCTGGCATCACCGGTCGGCGCATTAAACAGCGCCAGGGTGAGATGGTTGGCCTTGAGGCGGGCGGCGATTTCCGGCGCCGAGGCGGCATAAAGGTCGGTCGACTCCACGGCTTTGAAGCCGGCTTTGGCGGCGGCCTCGAAGCGGTCGAGGAAGGCAAGCTCGGTAAACAGGAAGTTAAGATTGGCGGCGAAACGGGGCATCGGTGCACCTCGCGCGGTTGTCTCACACTACAAGGTAAAGCCGCCGTCGGGGATGATCGAGGCGCCGGTCATGTAGGCCGACTCATCGGAGGCGAGATAGACGGCGGCATAGGCGATCTCCTCGGCGGTGCCGAGCCGACCCATGGGCTGGCGGGCGATGAACAATTCGCGCGCCTTGTCCTCGCCGCCGAGCTGACGGCCCAAGGCGCGAATGCGGTCATCGAGCGATGGTGTCTGGATGGTGCCCGGACAAATGCAGTTGCAGCGAATGCCCTTGCCGATGAAATCGATGGCCACGGCCTTGGTGAGACCCACCACGGCGGCCTTGCTGGCCCCGTAGATGTAGCGGTTGGGCGCCGCCTTGGCGGCGCCCACCGTGGAGGCGATGTTGATGATCGAGCCTTTGCCGTGGCCCAGCATGCCCGGCAGGAAGGCCTTGATCGTGCGGTGCATGGATTTGACGTTGAGATCGAAGGCGAAGTCCCACTCCGCATCGGTAGCCTCGAGCACGCTGCCGTGGTGCACGAAACCCGCCGCATTGAAGAGCACGTCGACGGCGCCAAGCCGTTTTGCCTCGGCCGCGATCGCGCCCATGTCGCGGGCATCGAGCGCGATCAGTTCGGCGACGCCGGCCTCCTCGAGGCCGGCGAGGCTCGCTCGGTTGACATCGCTGGCGATCACGCGGGCACCTTCGCGCGCAAAGGCGATGGCCGTGGCGCGGCCGATGCCGGCGCCGGAGGCGGTGCAGAAGGCAACCTTGCCCTTGAGACGATCGGCCATGCTCGTTCCTTGCGCTGGGCCTACCGCGCCGGGCGCGGCACAATTGTGCATGGTGGGCCGGACGGCGGGCGGGGGTCAAGCCGAACCGGCGGCTGCGCGTTCCGCCGCCGCCTCCGGCGTCGGGCGCGAGGGGGCCGGCATCGAGGCGGCACCGGATCGCGGCGCCAGGAAATGCTGGGCCAGGTCGACGCTGCCGGTCACCCCGACGGCGCGACCGTGCCGCGCCAGCCACTTGTCGGCTTCCGTTTCGCCCGCCGCGCACAGGTGCTCCAGCAGCTCAAGATCGGGTTTGACCTTGCTCTCCGGCGACAAGGCGCCGGTGACGCGGCCGGCCTCGATCAGGTGAAAGCGGTGGCGCTGCACGCGCCGATCGCCGGCCTGGCGGGGGCGCAACCAGCCTGCCCGATGGCGGCGGACGGCCTCGATCACCTCGACGTCGCGCAGCAGCGGCTGATTGAAGGTGATGTGGTTGATGCGGGCGGTGATCTCGCGGGCGCTGGTGGGAAGGCTCTCCACCACCATCGGATTGAGCTTGACGATCAGGGTATCGGCAATGGGGCTTTCGCGGGCGAGCGTGACGAGATCGGGATTGGCGCTGAAGCCGCCGTCCCAGTAGGCGCGGCCGTCGACCGATACGGCGTGATGCAGGGTCGGCAGGCAGGCGGAGGCGAGCACGCATTCCACCATCAACTCGCGGCGGCGAAAAAGCCGCGGCCGGCCGGTGCGGACGTCGGTGGCCGCGATCAGGAGCTCGGGCCCCGGTTGCGTGCGCAACAAGGCGAAATCGACGTGCGCCTCGAGCACCTTGCGCAAGGGGTCGAAGCCCAACGGATTGAAGTCGTAGGGTGAGAACAGCGTCGCGACCTGGGCCAGCGTTTGGGAACGCGACAGCCCGGCGAGCCAGGGATTGAACCGCATCAAATCGGGGACGCCGGCCTTGGCGACGGCCTCCCATACGGCGCGCAGCTTGGCACGGGCGCCGGCTCGGTCGCCCTCGGCGAGGCCGGCCGCCAGCGCCACGGCATTCACCGCCCCCGCACTGGTGCCGCTGATCCAGCCGATCTCCAGCTCCGGCTCCTCGAGCAGGCGGTCAAGCACACCCCAGGTGAAGGCGCCGTGCGCCCCGCCGCCCTCCAAGGCCAGATTGACGCGCCGCGGCCGCCGCCAAAATCGCAGCAATGATCGCCCCCTGCCAATGGCAAACCTCCGCGCTCAAAAGCGAGCGAAGCGGGCGGCATCATGGCAGCACGTCGAGGGCCAGCACAGCCGGTACACCATCAATTGTGCGATACTCGGCGCGGATGCCGTAGGCGGTGGCCAGGTGGGGGCGCGTGAGCACGGTGGCCGGCGGCCCCGCGGCCAGGGCGCGGCCGGCGTTGAGGAGCACGATTTTGTGACAAAAGCGCGCGGCCAGCGATAAATCGTGCAGGGCCAGAAGGACGGTGCGGCCGCTGGCCGCAAAGGCGGCAAAGTGATGGAACAGCGCGAGTTGGTGCGCCGGATCGAGGCCGGCGGCGGGCTCGTCGGCAACGAGGACGTGTGGTTCCTGCGCCAGCGCCCGCGCTAAGAGTACGCGGGCCTGCTCGCCACCCGACATGGCCAAGACCGGGCGGCCCGCCAACGGCGCAATGTCCATGGCGGCGATCGCGCGCTCGATGGCCGCGCGGTCGGTGGTGGTTTCCCGCTGCCCCATGGCCTGATGCGGTAAGCGGCCGAGGGCCACAACGTTGCGCGCCGAGAGCGCCCAGTTAACGGTGCGCTGCTGCGGCAGGTAAGCCAGGCTGCGGGCAAGATCGTTGCGCGCCCAGGTGCCGAGCGCGCGGCCATCGAGCCGCACCTCACCGGCGGCGGCCGGAATGAGGCCGGCCAAGACCCGGAGCAGCGTGGTCTTGCCCGCGCCGTTGGCCCCGAGCACGGCGGTGAGCTCGCCCGGAGCCGCCGAGAGGTCGACACCGTTGAGGACCTGGCGTCGCTGCAACTGGACCTTGAGGTTGTTGGCCTCGAGCTTCATGGCGCCAGCTCGCTGCGGGTCTTGAGGACCAGCCAGATGAAAAAGGGGGCACCAAAGAGCGCGGTCAGCACGCCGATGCGCACGTCCGCCCACGGCTGAATGAGGCGCAGGGCGATGTCGGCGCTGAGCACCAGGATCGCACCGCCGAACAGGCTTGCCGGCAGTAAGAGACCGGGACGATGGCCGATCAGGGGACGCAGCGCATGCGGTACAAGCAAACCAACAAAGCCGATGATACCGGTGACAGCGGTGGCGGCGCCGACGCTGAGCGCGGTGCCCGCCACGATCGCGAGCCGCGTGCGACGGGCATCGATGCCGAGGCTGACCGCAGCGTCCTCGCCCAATGTCAGGGCATCGAGCGCCCGGCCAACGAGGAGCAAGAGGCCCATGCCGACGAGCATCAAGGGCCCGCTCAGCCACACCTGTGTGAGGCTCCGGTCGGCGAGCGAGCCCATCATCCAGTAAACCATCTCGATCGAGGCGAAGGGGTTCTGCGACAGGTTGAGGGCAAGCGAGATCAGCGCCGTCGCAGTGGCGGAAACGGCGAGGCCGGCTAGAATGAGGGTGATCGGCCCGCCGCGGATGCCGGCGAGTGCTACCACGCCCAGCATGGCTATGGCGGCGCCCAGCAGTCCGCCGATCGGCAGCGCCAATGCAAGCGTCTGAGCGATGCCGAGATGAATGGTGAGCACGGCGCCGAGCGCGGCGCCACCCGAGATGCCAATCAGGCTAGGCTCGGCGAGCGGATTGCGCAGATAGCCCTGCAGGGCGCTGCCGGAGAGGCCAAGCGTAGCGCCAACGAGCATGCCCAAGAGGGCGCGCGGCAGGCGAATCTCCCAAAAAATCAGCGAACCCGCCTCGCCGGCGGGGCCGAAGCCGAAGCCGGCGGGCCCTAGGGCGAGCGAAAGGACGAAGGCGAAGAGGACTAGTCCGGCCAAGCCCGCGACAAGTCGTCCTGCCACATTTGTTGCGGCTGGGCTGCTCATCGCGGTGCAGCCCGCAAGCGTTCCCGCGCGGTGGAAAGCCGTTCGATGGCATCGACGATATGCGGCGTTCCGCACAACCAAAGTTGCCATGGCAGTTCGAGGGAGGCATGCGTGCGACGCAGGTTGTCGAGCGCTGGATGGCGAAGGTTGTCCGCGGCTGTCGTGCGGTAGGCGGTGCGCGCGGCGGCAAGGACGAGGAGGTCGGGAGGTGAGGCCACCAGCAACTCGAGAGGTACCTGTCCGCTGCGGCTCAACGGGTAGTCGCGCGCGAGGTTATGAAAGCCGCTCGCTGAGAGCGCGGCATCGGCGAGGCTGCCGCTCGCCGACACTATGCCGCCAACTTGGTAGACGATGGCCGTCGGGGCGGCGCCGTCGTGTGGGCGGCTGAGGGAAGTCAGGCGTTGATCGAACGCCTTGAGCATAGCCTCCCCGCGCGTGGGCTCGTCGATGGCGATGGCAACGGCGCGTATCGACGCGCGCACGCCATCTAGATCCTGCGCCAGCGGCACAATGACGACGTTTCGATTAAGCCGGCGCAGAAGGGTGACGGTGGAGGAGACGCCAAACGGTCCGGCAAGGATGAGGTCGGGGTCGTAGCCGAGTACGTCCTCGGCGGCCCCATGCGTAATGGGAATGCCTTTGGCCTTTTGGGGGATGGCGGAGACAGAGGCATCCGCCGCCAGATGGGTGACGGCGGCAATGCGTTCAGGCGGTGCCAGCTCGATCAACAGTTGGTCCGTGCACAAATCGAGCGAAACGATGCGTCGCGGGGGCTCGGCACGTGCCGGCGCGGCGGCGGCCAAGACGACAGCGAGCAAGAGACCAAGGCGGGCGGACACCCGCACGCCCTTGCGGGGCCCTACCGTCAGCCAGCGTTGAAGCGTCTTGCCGCCGCGCTTGCGCGCTCTATTTGGCCCAACTACCACCAAGCCCATCTGGTCCTCCGAGCGTCAGCTTGACGCCGGCAAACGCTGCGATCGGCGCAGCGTCGAAGCCAAAGGCCTCTTGATACTTCTGATCGAGCAGATTCTCTACGCGCGCGAACAGCTCGACACCCGGCTGCAGCTTGTAGGAGGCGGCGGCATTGACGACCCAGTAGGGATCAAGCCCGAGGCGCGATTGGTCGAAGAAAGGGATCAAGAACGCAATATCCTCCATGCGTCCGTTATAGATGACACCGAGGTCGGCGGTGCCACGGCCATTGGCAAAGGTATAGCTGAGATCGGTACGGGCCGAGTGGGGCGGCCGCCGCACCTCTTCGCGGCCGTCGGGGTCGCGGGCGTTGGTGTAGGTGTAGGCGGCGCCCCAACTCAGGTTGCTAGCGAGCCTCACACGGGTGGCAATTTCCACGCCTTCCCGCGTGCTCGTGCCGATGAAGTTTTGCGCGGTAAAGCGCTGGGGGAAAGTACCGGGTATGGCGACGAAACCATTGATCTTGTCGGTTAGATCGGTGTTGAAATAGGTGACATCGAGGCTGGCCCGACTGCCTGGTAGGGTGAACTCGATACCCGCGTCCCAGCCGAAGCTTTTTTCGGGTTTCAGATCGGGGTTGGGGGAGAAAAACTGATCGATGCCGAACTGCTCGAACATGGTCGGCAATTTCACGGCCGTTCCTACGCTGGCGTGCGGGCGCATCCCCAATTCGGAAAGCGGCAAGGATGCTGCCAAGCGCCAGGTCGTGGTATCGCGGAATTCCTCGTTGTCGTCGCGGCGAATCCCGGCGGTCAAGTACAAACGGTCGGCAAATCCGCCGCGCCACTCGCCGGCGTAGGACATGCGGCCGCGCTCGCGCGTGCGTCCGTCGGCAAATGTGCCCTCGGGCGTAAATTGATCATCCTGCCTTTCAACCAGTGCGGAGAGGCTGTGCTTGGCCCAGATTGCCGGGGTGTCGAAGCGATAGGTGCCGGCGTAGGCGAACGTCTCAGTTGTGCTGATGTTTTTGCTTTCGGAGAAGAACGTGCGATCGCTGTCTTGGGTGGTGGTGCCATTGTGGTTGGCGCGGAACTCATGGGAAAGGGCGCCGCTCAGCATGTCCCATTTCAGATTGGCGCCGGCCAGGAAGACGTGATTGGCGAGGGTCGACCTATCGTCGAAGGCCTGCGCAAACGAACCGGCCGGGGCAGAGAAATCTCCAAACCCGTCACGATCGGCGCGCTTTTCCATGTTGCGCAACGAGAGGTCGAGGGCCATGTTCTCCGTCAGTTTGATGCCCGCCCTGAGCGCCAGGGTGTTGCGCTCGGAACCGTCCTTTTCACCGCCGACGGGAGCAATATTGAAGCCGTCGGTCCGTTGGCGTTGCGCGCTGATCGACAGGTTGGCACGATCGTTGCCGCCAGACAGACGTGCCACGATATCATTGGTTGCAAATGATCCAGTCTCGGCCCGCAAAGAAGCCGTCATGGGCCCGCGGCCGCGACGCGTGATAATGTTGATGACCCCGCCGACGGCGTTGGAGCCGTGCAGGCTGCTCATGGGGCCGCGGATTACCTCGATGCGCTCGATGTCTTCTGCCGATAGGTTGGAGAAGTCGAACTCGCCATCGGTGCTATTGTTGGCCTCGATCCCGTCGATGAGCACCAGTGTATGATTGGCTTCCGCGCCGCGAATGCGGACCTGCGTGATGCTGCCCACACCGCCCTGGCGATTGACGGCGACGCCCGGTAGCCCGCGCAGGGCATCGGCAGCGCTGCGCACCTGCTGGCGGCGCAAATCCTCGCCCGTGATGACGGTGACGGCATTGCCGATGGTCTCAATTGGAACACCCAGTGCCGTTGCCTCGGCCGCCGCGGTCGCATCAGCGGCCGCCTGGGAAGAAGGCGGAGGAGCCGTGGGGGATGACGGCGCTTGAACGCGACCGCGCTCAAGCGTGGCGCCCTGGACAGTGATACCGGGCAGTGCCGTTGACTGCTGGGCGGAGGCGGGGCTGGACAGGAATTGCAGGGCCAAAGCGGCCGCAGCCGCGGGAAATCCTGGGATCGGTGACAGACGCATGACGGCTCTCCAATGTGAGAGTCGAAAGGCGCGTCAGTTCGTCGATCCAAACCACCGGCAACACGGCGAGCATCAGCGCCCCGTCAACAAGGCGCCGTCAGCTAAACCGTTGAATAGGATTGGCCCTTCACGCACAACACCGGCACGACCCTCAACTCGATTACAGAGTCGTCGCCACTACGGTGATCCGTTCGCCGGCGCGCCCCGCGTCGGTGATGGGCGACTCGTGCCGGCAGGTCTCCTGGCTCACGGCTACAGGCGCATCACTCCCGCCTTCCCGCCGATCGGCTCGGCAGTGGCACTCGGGAGCGACGCTCGCCGCTTACAGTTGCGGGGGCAGCCGCGGCTTTGAGATGAAAACCCTCGCACCGCGTTCCCTTTTCACCGCCGCGGCCCAACTGGGACCGCAACGAGACCGTCACGCGGGTCAGATCGAAGCAACGCGCGGCGCGGCTGTCAATTGCTTACGTGCACGGAAGATATTTTGTGCTTCTGGCGCTGGCGGAACGGCAACGCTGCTGTCGGTCGCTACTGCACGGCTTCCTTGACGATGCCGTCGAGCAGCGCGTCGATGGCGCCGAGCGCCTTTTGCGATTGGGCGTCGCCCTTGGGCAGCGGACGGCGATAGCCGACGACAATTTCGCCCGGCTTATCGGCGGTTTCGTAGAGAAACACCACGTAGGGGCAGTAGCCGAGATTGCTGGGGTCCGCCTCGATCATATCGCGGGAGAGTTTGGCCGAGCAGAACATGAAGAACTCGGCATTGGCATACACATGCTTGGTCGATCCAACGTCGGCGCCGGTGCGCTCCAGCATCTTGTTGATGTGGCCGGTATAGTCGATGGCGAGGCCGCGCCTGATGATGGCATCGTTGAGTTCGAACTTGACGTCCTCGTAGCTGCCCTTTTTGCCATAGGTTTTCAGCTCTTGCGCCAGGGCCGGCCCGGCATCGACGGCGAGCAGGACGCCGATTGCCAGAGCCCCTTTTGCCAGAGCCCCTTTCGCCACCGCACCCAGCATCGCCACCGCCTGCCTTTCGGTTGTCAAGTGTTGCCGCGTCTGGCGCCGGTTCGGGTCAATGCACGCATGGATTGCGGGTTCCTCAGGCGGGGCCGGCGCTCTTAAAAGCAGAAAATGCGCTGCGACATGGCCGCAAGATCGAGGATCAGGGCCTCGCCGCGCACGCTGAGCAAGTAGGCCGCGCCCGCCAGCAATGCGCCCAGCAGGGCCAGCAGTGCGGTCAGCAGCGCGCGCGGCATCCGCTCCATGCGCGCCCGCCGTGGCGCTCGCGGTGCGGCCGTTTGGCTTTGCTGTGCCATGCGGTTCCTTCTCGGTGGCGGCGCGCCTTAGCGCCGTCGCCTGAAGCTCACGTCGCCGCGGCCAGCCGCGGCACCGGACGCTCCTGGATCGGCCAGTGCACGGCGGCCGCGAACAGGCCCAAGGCAATCGAAATCCACCACATCATATCGTACGACTTGGTCAAATCGTAAAGGGTACCTGCCAGCCACAGGCCGGCGAACGAGCCGATCTGGTGGGAGAGGAAGACGACGCCGAACAGCATCGACATCCAGCGCGTACCGAAAAAGGTTGCCACCAGGCTTGAGGTTAGCGGCACCGTGGACAGCCAGAACAGTCCGAGCAGGGCGCTCAGCACGATCACCGTCAGCGGGGTAATGGGAAGGGTAAGCAGGCCAAGAAAGATGAAGCAGCGCCCGAAATAAATGAGGCTGAGGCCGCGCCGCTTCTCGATAAAGCGGGCCGACAGGCCGGCAAGGTAGGTGCCGGCGAGGTTGGCCAGCCCCACCATGGTTAAGGCTATGACGGCAACGCTGCCGTCGAGGCCCTTGTCGGCGACGAAGGCGGGCAGGTGCACGCCGTAAAAGGCCACGTGAAAGCCGCATACGAAAAAGCCAGCCACCAGCAGCAAATAGCTCGGATGGGTCAGCGCCTCCCTGACGGCCCCGCCGAGCGTCTGGCTGTCGATGACACCGGCCGCGGCGCTGGGCTTGCCGCTGAGCGGCCAGGCCAAGGGCAACATGATGCTGGTCGTCAGCATCAGCAGCAGCAGGCTCAGCTGCCAGCCCGCGACATCCATCAAAAGGTGCGTGTAGGGGAAGGCCACGAAACCGCCGATGCCACCCGCCATGCCGAGGCTGGCGATCGCGCTCGTGCGCTGGTCGGGCGGCGCGGCGCGGCCGACGGCGCCGACCAGGGATGTGATGCCGGTGCCGCTCACGCCGATGCCGAGCAGGACGCCGCTCAGCATCAGATCGAAGCCGCTGCGCGCCGCATACATAACGTACATGCCCGCCATGGTGGCGAGCACGCCGGACACCACGACGCGCCCGGCGCCGTGGCGATCGGCGACCATGCCGGCAAGCACGGCGCCGATGCCCCAGGTCAGATTGGCGATCGCCATGGCGGTCGAGAAGGGTTCGCGGCCGATGCCGAGCTCGGTCGTCATCGGCGGCAAATAGAGACCCATCACTTGCCGCAGCCCCATGGCGATGCCGCAAATGAGCCCCGCCGAAAGGATGACAACCCACAGTGGCTGGGAAGCGGTGATGGCCGGCGCAACGTGTTTTTGCATTTCCGCTTCCAGTCCCTTGGCTAGCACGGCGGCGCACCCTACAGGCAGGCGCCTTTTCCAGAAAACAAAATCGCGCCTGGATTGCCCGAGTATTTCTCAGGTCAGGCATGACGTTTACTTATGTCTCGTTGAGCCAGCGTTGCTCGATCTCGACGACGGCGCCGTCGGCATCGGCAAGACCGCGGCCCACGAGCGCAACGCGCCAAGGGGGCCCGGCAATGCGATAAAGATTGTAGCGCGCCAGGCCCTCGCGCTTATGGCGACGGGCGAGCGAGGCGGAGGCCACGCCCACGATCGGGATCGGTCTGCCCGTCGCGGAGGGCTGCAGCGCCAGCATGTCGAGGTGGTTGTGTCCATGAATGACGAGCTCGGCGCCGCGCGCGTAAAGAATTGCCTGCAGCGCCGCCGCGTCCCGTAGCCCGCGCGTGGCCGAGGCCTGGCCGGGCAGCGGTGGATGGTGAATGAGCACCAGCCGGAATAGCCCCTGGCGCTCGGCGCGCTCGAGCACGTCGGCCAGGCGGGCCAGCTGGTCCGGGCCGGCATGGCCGGCGGCGATCAGCGGCGGCGTGGGCACGGCCGAATTGAGGCCGATGAGAGCAATGCCATCGAGGCGCCGAACGAAGGGGAACTCGGCGGCGCTCGCGGCGCCCAACAGCGGCGCGCCCTCGGCGTTGGAGCTCATGTATTGGGCCCACCGGCGCGTGCCGAGGTCGCGGCCGCCTCCTCGCGCGTAGATGTCATGGTTGCCCGGAATGACGCTGACGCGCTCGGGTGGTCCCAGGCCTTGGAGCCATGTCAAGGCGTCGATGTGCTCCTGCGGCAGGCCAAGATTGGCAAGATCCCCCGTGACCACGATGTGGTCCGGCCGCTGCGCCTTGAGGTCGGCAACGAGGCGGTCGAGTACGCCGCGCAGATGCTGTGCGCGGCGACTGCTGCGCCAGTTCCAGTAGCCGCTCAGGCGCTTCAGGTTCCAATAGCGCGGGGCGAAACCGCGGATCGGGCCGAGGTGCACGTCGGAAAGGTGAGCGATGGTGAGCGCGGTGTGCATCGGTGCGCGGATTGGTAGCCGCTTCGCCGAGCCTTGCCAAATGCGGCGGACGGGTCGATGAAGGGCGAGCCGGCAAATTTGATGACGCGCGAACCTCGCCGATGGTCAGCCATGTGGTTTTGATAAGGGCTCTGCAGCGCTACTGGCGCTGGCGCCGCGGGCTCACCATGGGTGCGCAAGCCATGGTGCTGGACGAGCAGGGCCGCGTCCTGCTGGTGCGGCACGGCTATCAGCCGGGCTGGCACTTTCCCGGCGGCGGCGTGGAGAGGGGTGAATCGGTGATGACCGCGCTCGCGCGTGAGTTGCGCGAGGAGGTCGGCATCACGCTCGAGGGACCTGCACAGCTGTTTGGCGTTTATGCCAATTTCGCGGCTTTCCCCGGCGACCATATCGCCTTCTTTATTGTGCGCAGCTGGCAGCAGGCCGCGGTGCCCACACCCAACCCGGAAATCCGCGAACAGCGCTTTTATGCACCGGATGGCTTGCCGCCCGGCACGACCCAGGCGGCACGGCGCAGGTTGCAAGAGGTTTTGGACCAAGCGGAACCGAGCCAGTTCTGGTGAGCGGGGCGGCCCGTCGATCGGGCGCGCCAACTCGGGCGAGCGCCGCTTAAAGCTGCGGGGAGCCGGGCGGCAAACTGTATTCGCGCGGGGCGATTTTTCCCGTAGGATCGGCTGGCTTTGGCCCCGAGCGAAAGCGTCGCTGAGGGCATGTCCGCATGCAACAACGCGTTCTTCACACCGCCAAATCGGCCTGTCCGCACGACTGCCCGAGCGCCTGCATGCTCGAGGTCAATGTGCTGCAGGACGGTCGCATCGGCCGCATCGCCGGCGCTCGCCACAACACCTACACGCTGGGCGTGGTGTGCGCCAAGGTTGCGCGCTACCACGAGCGCATCGACCATCCCGAGCGACTGCTCTATCCCCTACGCCGCCGCGGGCCAAAGGGCTCCGGCCAATTCGAACGGATCGCCTGGCCGGCGGCGCTCGCCGAAATCGCCGACCGCTTCAGCGCCATCGCCCGGCGCTCGGGACCGGCAGCGATCTGGCCTTATCATTCCGGCGGCAACATGGGCGTGCTGCAGCGCTACGGCCTCGACCGGCTGCGCAATCCCATGCGCTACTCGCGCCAGCACACGACGATCTGCGTGACGCCGGCGGAATCGGGATGGTTGGCAGGCGTCGGCAAACTGGTGGGGCCGGACCCCCGCGAAATGCAAGAGGCCGACCTGATCGTGATCTGGGGAGGCAATCCCGTCTCCACCCAGGTCAACGTGATGACGCACGTGGCCCGCGCACGCAAGGCGCGGGGCACCAAGCTCATCGTCGTCGACGTCTATCGTACGCCGACCGTCGAGCAGGCCGATATCGCCCTGATCATCAAGCCGGGTTCGGATGCTGCGCTGGCGCTGGCCGTCATGAACGTGCTCATCACGGAGCGCCTGCTCGATCGCGACTACCTTGGCCGCTACACGGATTTCGACGCCGAGGTCGAACGCCACATTCTGACGCGGACCCCGCAGTGGGCCGCCGACATCACGGGGCTCAGTGCCGCCGAGATCATCGCCTTTGCGCGTTTGTATGGGCAAACGCGCAAGAGCTTTATCCGGGTCGGTTTTGGCTTTACGCGCACGCGCAACGGCGCCTCCGCCATGCATGCCGTATCCTGCCTGCCGGCGCTGACCGGCGCCTGGTCTGAACGCGGCGGTGGCGCCTTCTTCCTGAGCTTCGACAAGAAGCAATGGGGCCTTGACACCTCTCTCATCAACGCCAGCGACGCCATCGATCCCTCGGTCAGGATCCTCGACCAATCCCGGATCGGCGCGGTCCTGTGCGGTGAAGGCGCGGCGCTGGACGGTGGCCCCGCCGTCGAGGCCATGCTGATGCAGAATGCCAACTCGGCCACGGTCGCGCCAAGTACGGCCAAGGTGCTGAAGGGCCTCGCCCGCGATGACCTGTTCCTGGTCGTGCAGGAGCAATTCTTGACGGCAACGGCGCGGCACGCCGACATCGTGCTGCCCGCGACCATGTTCGTCGAACATGACGACATCTACTATGGTCTCGGCCACACGCACTTGACGTTCGGGCCGAAGCTGGTGGAGCCGCGCGGGGAAGCGCGCCCGAACAGTCACACCGTGCGCGAGCTTTCGCGTCTGCTCGGCGTCAAGCATGCAAGCCTGGCGCTGTCGGATCGCGAGCTGCTCGATCACGCGCTCTTGGGCGGGGGCATGGCGAGCTTCGCGGAGGCAGCCAAGGTCGGCTGGATCGATCGCGCCTTGTCGTTTAAAGCCGCGCATTTCCTCGACGGCTTCCCGCAGCCGGATGCCCGCTTCCACTTTAAGCCGGACTGGCGCCGGGTCGGCCCCGGCCACGGCGTGATGCCGAGGATTGCCGACTGGTCGAGCCGCTACGAGCGCGCCGACGCGCGCCATCCCTATAAGCTCGTATGTCCGCCGGCGCGCAATTTCCTCAACAGCACGTTCTCGCAGACCCCGACCTCCGTGGCCAAGGAGGCCGGGCCCTGCGTGCGCCTGCATCCGCGCGCGGCGCGGCGGGCCGGCGTCAGCGAGGGATCGCAGGTGCGGATTGGCAACGACCGCGGCTCGGTCGTGCTCGGCGCGCGGCTCGATGCGGGCCAGCAGGAGGCGACCTTGATTGTGGAGGGCATCTGGCCGGCGGAGGCCTTCCGCGAAAGGCGCGCCATCAACACTTTGATCGGCGACGATCCCGTACCGCCCAATGGCGGGGCGGGCTTTCACGATACTGCGGTGTGGCTCGAACCCGTTGCTTGCCCGTGAGGGCAATAGCCCCAGCCGAGGCCCGGCGGCGCGCGTGCTCGCGGCTTGACCGCGAGCGCCGCCGCCACGGCCGCCCGCAACCGCTGCTTTGCGAGCAGGTGTCAGGAGCACTCCCATGAAGGTCAAACGTATCGAACACGTGGCAATCGCGGTGAAGAGCCTGGCCAAGGCGCGTGCCATCTTCGAGGAAAAGCTCGGGTTGACCTTCGAATATGAAGAACACCTGCCGCAATATCGCACCAAGCTTGCCATGTTTCCGGTTGGATCCAGCTACCTCGAACTGCTCGAATCGGATGCGGCCGACACGGAGACCAGCAAGTGGATCGCGGCGCACGGCGAGGGCCTTTTTCACATCTGCCTGGAGGTTGAGGACATCGAAGCGGCCTTGGCCGAACTCAAGGGCAAGGGCGTGAAGCTGCTCGATGAAGCGCCCCGCCGCGGACACGCAAATTCGCGCATCGCCTTCCTCGATCCCAAATCGACCAACGACGTGCTGATCGAACTCGTCGAGCTCGGCGAGGGCCACGCCGATGGCCCGCCCGCGGCACTGCCGGGGCCGCAGGCGCCGTGACGGGATGCGTTCTGCCGACGCTTGCCGCCGCGCCTCGCCCTGGCGCGGCCGGGTCGGCGCTCTAGCCTTCGAGCCGAGGTAGCGGCCAGCGTGGAACAGGAAAAGACGATTGCCATTGGTGTCGACATCGGTGGCACATTTACCGATGTCATCCTGATCGATGAGGCGGCCGGCCGCCTCTATTCGGCAAAGGTGCTGACCACACCCAATGCGCCCGCCGAGGCGGTGCTGACGGCGGTGGCCCAAGTCCTCTCGCTGGCCGATCGAGGCTACGCTCAGTTGCGCGCCATCGTGCACGGCACGACGCTGGCGACCAATGCCATTATCGAGCGCAAGGGTGCGGCGACCGCGCTCTTCACCACGGGTGGGTTTCGCGATGTGCTCGAAACCCGCACCGAGCTGCGCTATGACCTTTATGACCTGTTTATCGAATTTCCCGAACCGCTGGTGCCGCGGGATCGCCGTATCGGGCTTAGCGAGCGCGTGCGCTTCGACGGGAAGATCGAAACGCCGCTGCTGGCCGCCGAGCTCCAAGACGCCTTGCGCCGGCTTCGCTCGGAAAAGGTCGAAGCGATCGCGGTCGCATTCCTGCATGCCTACGCCAATGCCGCCAACGAGCAGGCGGCGGCAAAGATCATCGCGGCCGCCTGGCCGGAGGTGGCGATTTCCTTGTCCTCGCAGGTGTTGCCGGAAATTGGCGAGTACGGCCGCGTCTCCACCACGGTCGCCAACGCCTATGTGCAACCCTTGATGTCGCGCTACCTGGCGCAGTTGGCCGAGGCCTTGCAGCGGGCCGGCTCGCGCGGCGCCTTTTTCGTGATGAGCTCCAACGGCGGCAGCCTCAGCCTCGACCTTGCCCGCCAATTTCCCGTGCGGCTGGTGGAGTCGGGGCCCGCCGCCGGTGTCTCGATCGCCACCCACTTTGCGCGCCGTCTCGAGCAGCCGAACGTGCTGGCCTTCGACATGGGTGGCACCACCGCCAAGCTCGCGTTGATCACCGGCGGGGAGCCCAGGCGCACGAGCGAACTCGAGGTCGCGCGCGTGCGCCGGTTTCAGAAGGGCAGCGGACTGTTGCTCAAGGCGCCCGCCGTCGAGCTGATCGAAATCGGTGCCGGCGGCGGCAGCATTGCCCTCATCGATGCCTTGGGCTTGCTGGCCGTGGGCCCCGACAGTGCAGGCGCGGATCCGGGGCCGGCCGCGTATGGCAGGGGCGGGGAGGCGCCGACCGTCACCGATGCCGATCTGCTGCTCGGCTACCTCAATGCCGACTATTTCCTCGGCGGCAAAATGCGGCTCGACCGTGCCTTGGCCGCGGCCGCCATCGCCCAAGTGGGCAAGCGGCTCGGCATCGACACCATTGCGGCCGCGCGCTCAATCTACGAAGTCGTCAACGACAATATGGCGAACGCGGCTTCCGTGTACGCGGCCGAGCAGGGCATCGACCTGCGGCCCTTCACGCTGTTGGCCTTCGGCGGCGCCGCGCCGGCCCACGTCTGCGACGTGGCGCAGCGGCTCGGCATCACCGAGGTGCGCATCCCCTTGGGCGCGGGCGTGCTGTCCGCGCTCGGGTGTCTCGCCTCGCCGGTGTCGTTCGATTACGTCTTCGGCTACATGCGCGAGTTGAGCCAAGTCGACTGGAACCACGTGACCGCGCGGTTCGCAGCCTTGGCGGCCGAAGGCCGCCGCCACCTCGCCGCGGCCGGCATCCACGAACCCATCACCTTGAGCTTCTCGGCCGACATGCGCTATGTGAGCCAGCGCTACGAAGTCAACGTGGCGTTGCCGGGTGGCGAACTCGGCCCCGGTTTGCTCGCGCCCCTCCACGAGGCCTTCTACGCCGCCTATCGGCGGCAATACGGCCGCGAGATCCGCGAGGTTCCCGTCGAGACGGTGAGCTGGCGCCTCAGCATCTGCGGACCGCGGCCCGAGCTGCCCGCGCTGTGGCCGCGGCACGCTGAGGCCGATGCCACCATCAAAACCAAGGGGCAGCGTGCCGTGCTGTTTGCCGGCGCCCAGGCGCCCATCCCTTGTGCGGTCTACGAGCGCCGCCGGCTTGCAATCGGCGCCAGCTTCAGCGGCCCCGCCGTTATCGAGGACCACGAATCCACCAGCGTCGTGCCGCCCGGGGCGCGCGCCCAGATCGATGCTTTCGGCATGCTGGCGATCACACTGAAAGGATGAGGTATGGCGAGCAAGGACGCCGCGGGGCTCGACGTCACCACACTGAGCATGTGGTGGAACAAGCTGCTCAGCATCGTCGATGAGGCCCAGGTCACCCTGCTGCGCACGGCCTTCTCGCGCATCGTCACCGAAGCCTGGGATTTCAGTTGCGCGCTGTTTGACCCCAGCGGTGAGATGATCGCGCAGGGGCGGCACGGGCTGCCGGCGTTTTTGGGCTGCATGGCGCAGGCCATGCACGACTTCCTGGCGGCTTTTCCACCGGCAACGCTCAATGCGGGCGACAGCCTGATCACCACCGATCCTTGGATCGGGGCCAGCCAAATCAATGATGTCTTCTTCGTAACACCGATCTTCCACCGCGGCCGCATCGTCGCCTATGCCATGAGCGTTTCCCATTCCCCGGACGTGGGCGGGCGCCTGCTGTCGGCCGACAGCAAGGAGGTGTTCGAGGAGGGCTTCCGGCTGCCGATCATCAAGCTGTTCGCTGCCGGCAAGCCGAACGAGGATCTCTTCCGCATCATCCGGCTGAACGTGCGGGTTCCCGACATCGTGGTCGGCGATTTGCTGGCACAACTTGCCGCCAACACCATCATGGCGCGCCGCCTGCTCGAGTTCCTCGAGGCCAAGCATCTCCAGGACGCCGATAACTTGTTCGCCGCCGTCAAGGCGCGCTCCGACCTGGCGATGCGCCAGGCCATCGCCAAGCTTCCCGTTGGAACCTATCGCGGCGAGGTCGCCACCGACGGCTTCGATGCGCCGATTACGCTGCGCTGCGCCGTCAGCGTGCGTCCCGATGAGATTAGCGTCGACTGCACGGGCTCCTCGCCGCAGCAGCTCCACGGCATCAATTGCACCAAACGCTGGTCGTTCGCGGAAATCGCCCACGCCTGCATTTGCGTGGCGCACCCGCAATCACCGATCAACGGGGCAACGCTCAAGCGTATCAGCTACACGGTGCCGGAAGGCAGCGTCATCAATGCCAGCTATCCCGCCGCGCTCGGGGCGCGCGCGCTGGTGGCGATGTATCTGCAGGGACTGATCTTCCGCACCCTCGCCGAAGCAATTCCCGAGCGGGTGATCGCCGAAACCGGAACGCCGCCGCATCTTTCGGCCTACATGGGCTTTGGCCACGGCGGGCGCCGCTATGTCGATATCATGTTCCTGAACGGCGGGCTTGGCGCCAGGCCGCACCTGGACGGCATTTCCTCGCTCGGCTGGCCGGCCAACATCGCGGGCATACCCGTCGAGGTCACCGAAAACGAAAAGCCGCTGCTGTTTCTCAGCAAAGAGCTTGCCAGCGATTCGGGCGGTGCGGGCCGGCAGCGCGGCGGCTTGGCGGCTCGGCTTGCCATCAAATCGGAAGCGGACGACCCCATTACCGTCGGCGTCCGGCTCGATCGCATCAGCCACCCCGCGCTCGGCCTATTCGGAGGCATGCCCGGCGGCTGCGCGGCCGTCTCCGTCAATGGCCAGCCCGTGCATGCCAAAAAGACGATCGCGCTCGCCAAGGGAGACGTGTTTGCCGTGCGCTGTGCCGGCGGGGCGGGCTACGGTGATCCGCGTGAGCGCCCTACAAGCGCCGTGCTCCGCGACGTGAAGGGCGGCTACGTTTCCGAGGCGGCGGCGCGCGAGCTCTATGGCGTCGCCCTGACCGGGACCGAAGCCGGTATCGATGCGGAGGCCACGCGCGCCCTGCGCAAGCGGGCAGGATCAGCCGATCACGTAACCACCATCGGCGATCAGGGTCTCGCCCGTGACATAGCCGGCCGCATCGGAGGCGAGCAATAGCACCAACTTGCTGATCTCCTCCGCCGTGCCCCAGCGCCCGAGGGGCACGCGCTCAAGCCCGCGGTCGCCGGCGTAGGCGGGGTCGGCGGTGAGCCTCGTCATGCGCGTCAAGGCGCGCCCCGGTGCCAGGCAGACCACGCGCACCCCGTGCCGCCCCCACTCGACGGCGGCGGCGCGCGTCAGCTGCGAGATGGCGGCTTTGGCGGCCGCATAGACGGCCCGGTTTTCGTCGCCGCTGAAGGCGGTCTGCGAGCCAATCGAGAGGATGACGCCGCGACCGCGTTCGACCATGCCGCGGCCGATCAGCTGCATGAGTTGGATCACGCCGACGAGGTCGGTGTCGATCAATCGGCGCACCTCGTGCCATGACGTCTCCAGCAGCGGCTTGGCAACGAGAATGCCGGCGTTGTTGATAAGGATGTCGATTGTGCCCACGGCAGCGGCCAGCCGTTCCACGGATTGCGGGTCGGCTTGATCGAAGCGGTGGGCCGTGGCGCCGAGGCGCCCGGCGATGGCGGAGAGCGGGGCTTCCTCAACGTCCGCCAAGATGAGCGTTGCATGATGCTCGGCGAAACGTTCGGCGATGGCGGCGCCGAAGCCGTTGGCGGCGCCGGTGATCAGGACGCGCGGAAATCGAGATGCCGGGCCAAAGCGGTGGTGTCGGTCATTGGCTGCTGTCCGGCATGGAAGGCGGGCAAGCCTTGGCGGCGAGAACCCGGCGCAGGGTGAGCGGTTCGCCAGCGACGGCCTTGAGAATGCTGAGGCCGCGCGCGTCGATGCCGACCGTTCCGGGCCGCACGCTGGCCTCGAGCCTGGCCCAGCCGCGCAGCGGTGCGGCGCGGCCGCTATCGAGTTCCACCACCTCGTCCTGGTCGATCCCGGCCAGCGCCGCGTCGGCCGGATTGAGCCGCCAAACGCGTCGGCGACTGACGGCCCCGGCTTCGAAGGCGTGTGGCGTCAACTGGGCAATGAGCGTGCTGCGATGCGCCCGCAAATGCCGGCGCCGGGCGCCCGTGGCCGCCGTGTCGATCGCTCCCATTGGGTCCAGTACCAGACCATAAACATCGTGCGCCGCCGCCGGCGAGATATAGCCGTCCTTGAGGTCGGCGGCGACGCGCTCGGGTGCGCGATCGAGCGGATCGCCATAGCCGCCGCCGCCGGCCGATCGGACCAGGACCACGTCCCCCTCTTGCAAGGCATGCCCGGCGACCTTGCCGGGCGTCGCAAAGCCCTCGATGCCGCCGTTTCGCTCGATCCAGGCGCCGACGGGGGCGCCCGACAAACCGCCCAACACGCCGAAGGCCGGCACCACGGCCCCATCCGACAGCAGCGAATAGCGGGCATCGGCAGCCAACACGCGCAAGGCGCGCTGCATCGACAAACCGCCGCGCGTGTTGCCCGGCCCACCGGAATCGGTGGCCAGGCGCGAACTTTCCACCAGCAGGGGCATGCGCGTTTCGATCACCTCGGAGGATTGCACCGTGACGAGATCGCCCCAGTCGATGGTGGCGATGGCGCTCGGGCCGTCGTCTTCGGCAAAAGCGCCGTTGCCGCCGGCCGACCATTCGTAGTGCACCCACTCTCGATTGGTCCGCGCATCGAAGCCGCCGATCAAGTTGTGGAAAGACGTGCGGCAAAGGTCGCCGGCGACCTGGTCGGGCACCATTTGTGCCAGTGCCCCGACCATGGCGGCGATCACGCGCTTGCGGATCTCGCCGTGCGAGCCGGCGGGGGCGGGTCGCTCAACATTGACGATGGTGCCCGGCGGCGTGATCACTTCGATCGGCCGGAATGAGCCCTGGTTGAGAGGTGCCTGCGGGTCGAACACCGACTTCACCGTGATCAGCACGCCGGCGGCGGACACCGCGGCCGTCGAGTTCACCGGAAACGGCACTTGCGGGGAGGCGCCCGTGAAGTCGGCGATCATGCGATCACCCTTGACGGTTAGCGCCAAGGGCAAGAGCAGCGGCTCGAAGCGGCCACCCATGAAGGTCTCGAGATAGTCTTCGTAATAGCTGGTGCCGTCCGGTACCGCGGCAATGGAGGCGCGCATGCGCGCTTCGGCCCGATCGAGGTCAAGGCGAACGGCCTCGAGCAGGGTATCGACGCCGTAGCGGGCGCAGATTTCATGGATGCGTTTTTCCGCCACCCGGCAAGCGGCCAAGCTTGCCTGAAAATCGCCGAGGCGCTCGTCCGGCACGCGCATGTTGGCGAGCAGAAGCTCGAGCACCGCCGCATTGGTCCTGCCGCCCTCGAAAATCTTCAACGGTGGGATGCGAATGCCCTCTTGGTAGATCTCCGTTGCCTTGCCCGACATGCTGCCCGGCACCATGCCGCCGACATCGGCCCAGTGGGCGCGCACGGCGGGAAAGAAGATCAGGCGCCCGTCCCGGAAGATCGGATAGATGATGGTGACGTCGTTGAGGTGGGTGCCGCCGGCGTAGGGATCGTTGAGGAGAATGGCGTCGCCTGGCCCGAGCGTTGCACCCAGCTTCGCCATGGCGGCGCGCACCGACCACGGCATGGGAACGACATGCGAGCCGATATCTTCCGATTGGGCGATGACCTGGCTGTCAGGCGCGAACAAGCCGCAGGAAAAATCCTTGGCGTCATAGATGGCGACGGAGCTCGCCGTGCGGCAGACGGTGGCGCGCATTTCGCGCACGGTGGCAATGAGCGCCTGCGTCAAGACTTCCAGCGTGATCGGATCCAGCGTCGAGGACATTGCTCTTTCTAGCTCCGGCGCATCAGGAGACAACCGATGGCATCGAGTTCGACGCTCCAACCTTCGGGCACGAGGGTGGTGGTGCCGCCTTCCTCGATCAGCAAGGGTCCATTGCGGGCTTCGCCGGCCGGCAGGCGATCGCGATCCATGACGGCGACCTGCCGCTCGGCGCCGGCGATATTTACGCCCCTGGTGCCGCGTACGGCCGCGGTCAGCGAACGGCCGTCACCATTGAACCGTGGCAGCTGCGGCTTGTCGGAGAGGCCCCAGGCGGCCAGGCGATAACTGACGATCTCGACGGCGCGACCGGTGGGCGCGCCATAGCGCGCGGCGTAAAGCTCGGCAAAGGCGTGCTCGATCTCGGCCATGCCGCCGACATCGACCGCTACCGGGACGGAGAGCTCGAACGACTGGCCCAGATAGCGCATGTCGAGGCTTGCCGCGCAGCGTTGGCGGTCGGGGCCAAACCCGTCGGCATCGAGCTCGGCGGCGCCGGCCCGCTTCAGCTCCTCGAGCGCCGCCCGCACCTCCTCAATCGAGGTCTTGCTGGTAGCTGACACGCGGGTGCGCACAAAGTCACGGCGCACATCGGCGATCAGCAACCCGAGCGCGGAGAAGTTGCCGGGGAGCGGCGGCACCACGACCGTCTTCATGCCCAATTCGTCGGCGATCTCGGCCGCGTGCAGGGGGCCGGCACCGCCGAAGGCGAGCAGCGCGTAATCGCGCGGGTCGATGCCGCGCATCACCGAGACTTCCTTGATGGCGTTGGCGAGGGAAACGGCGGCGATGCGCAAAATCCCCGCCGCCGTTTGCTTGGTGCCGAGGCCGAGGCGGCGCGCCAAGTCGGCCATGACGCGCTCGGCCGCGGCCGCCTCGAGGCCAATCTCGCCGCCCAACGGTCGTTCCAAGCCGAGCCGACCCAGCACCACATTGGCATCGGTGATGGTCGGCTCTTGACCGCCGCGGCCATAGCAGGCGGGACCCGGCATGGCCCCCGCCGAGCGCGGACCGACGCTGAGAAAGCCGCCCGCGCCGAGCGCGGCGATGCTGCCACCGCCGAGGCCAATCGAGTTGATATCGATTTGCCGGATCTTCACGGGAAAGGGGCCGACCCGACCCTCCGTCGTCATGGCGTAGTCGCCAGCGCGCAGCAGGCACACGTCGGTCGAAGTGCCACCCATGTCACAGGTGATGAGGTCGGCATGGCCGATGCTGGCGCCGATGTGGCCGGCGGCAATGACGCCGGCGGCCGGTCCGGACAGCATTGACAGCACCGGCATCGCCTCGACGCGATGGGCGGGCAGCGAGCCGCCGTTCGACGTCATAATGGCCAAGGGCGCCGAGGCGCCGGCCTGCGACAACCGTTTGTTGAGATCGCCGAGGTATCGCTTCATGCGCGGGGCGACATAGGCGTTGAGCGCGGTGGTGGAGAAGCGCTCGTATTCCCGGAATTCGGGCAATACCTCGGCCGAGGTGGTCACCGTTGCCCGCGGCAGCGCCGCGGCGAGCAGGGCTGCGGCGCGCTGCTCATGCGCGGGGTTGGCATAGGCGTGCAGGAAGCAAACCGCCACCGCTTCGACGTCCTCGCCGGCCAAGCGCTCGGCAACCGCCATCACCTCGCTGTCATCGAGCGCCCGCAGAATTGAGCCGTCGACGCGCAGTCGTTCGCCAATCTCGATCAGTTGCGCGCGCGGCACCAAGGGTCGCAACGGCCGCGCCTTGATGTTGTACATTGCCGTGCGATTACCGCGGCCGACCACCAACACGTCCTTGTGACCGGCCGTCACCAAGACGGCGAGGCGTGCGCCATTGCCTTCCAGCGCCGTGTTGGTTGCCACCGTGGTGCCGTGCACGATGCGCTTGAGGTTCGCCGCGGGGACGCCGAGCCGGTCAAGTCCGATCAGAATGCCCTCGGCCTGATTGGCGGGCGTCGAGGGGGTCTTCAAGATCCGCAGCGCGCCGGCGGCCACGTCAAACAGCACAAGATCGGTGAAGGTGCCACCGACATCAACGCCGAGCCAGAGCATGCTGGGGACCCTACCGGCCGGTGAAGACGGGTCGGCGCTTTTGCAAGAAGGCGCGTGCCCCCTCGCGATAGTCCGTGCTGTCCATCGCCGCCTCGATCAAGCCGGAGATTTCCTTTTCTCTCTGCTCGGCCGTGCCGGCGCTCAAAGCCTCCAGAATGAACTTGGAGCCGCCGAGGGAGAGCGGCGCATTGCCGACGATCTCAGCGGCCAGCGCCCTGGCGCCGGCGAGCGCCGTGTCGGCCGCGACCAGGTCGAGGAGCCCGATGGCGAGGCACTCCTCGGCGGCGAAGGCCCGGCCCGTGAAGAGCACGCGTTTGGCGTTGGCGAGACCGACCTGGCGGTAGAGCAGGGCACAATCGAGTTCCCCGTAGACGACGCCGAGCCGGGCCGCGGGAATGCCCATGCGCGTGCTGGCGTCGCCGACCCGAAGGTCGCAAGCGAGCGCCAGGGCGCAGCCGCCGCCCATGCCGTAACCCGAGATCGCGGCGATGGTCGGCTTGCAACAGTCGCGCAAGGCGCGGCTGGTCGCCTCGTTGGTCGCCTCGTAGATGCGGCCCGATTGCGCGTCGGCGCGCACCGAAGCGAACTCGGAAATGTCGGCGCCGGCGCAAAAGTGACCACCCGCCCCGGTCAGGATAATGGCGCGCACGTCAGCGCGTCCGCCCAGCTCGGCAAAGATTTCGCCGAGCCGTCGCCACATGGCAAGCGAGACCGCATTGCGCTTGGCGGGGCGGTCCAGCGTAACCGTGGCGATGCCGTCAGTTTCGCAGGAAACGACAATGTCTTGTTGAGTGACCACGACGAACCCTGTCAGAAAGGAAGTGCGCGAGGCGCGGGAAGTGGGCACAATAAACGAAAAACCGCGTATGGGAAAAAGTGAAAGCCGATGGCAAGCGCATTGGAACGGCTGAGCGTCGTAGATCTCTCCAGTCATCTGTCGGGACCGTACTGCGCCATGGTTTTGGCGGACCATGGTGCGGACGTTGTCAAGGTCGAGCGCCCCGGCGGCGGCGATGATGCCCGCAAAATGCCGCCGTTTGTCGGCGGCGAAAGCGCCCCGTTCATGATCTGGAACCGGAACAAGCGGTCCGTGGTCATCGATCTGAAGACGCCAGCCGGCAAAACCCAGCTGCTAGACCTCATCGATGGTGCCGATGTGCTGATCGAGAATTTCCGGCCGGGCACGCTCGAGCGTTTGGGGCTGGGCTGGGCCACGCTCTCGGTGCGCAATCCGCGCTTGATCTATGCCGCCATCTCCGGTTTCGGCCAGACGGGTCCCTATCGCGATCGCGGCGGCTTTGATCTGGTGACGCAGGGGATGTCGGGTTTGATGAGCGTCACCGGCCCGAAGGACGGGCCGCCCCATCGCATGCCGATCGCCATTTCGGACGTGGCGGCCGGCATGCACCTGGCGATCGGTATTCTGTGCGCGCTGGAGGCGCGGCACCGCACGGGACGCGGCCAGTTGGTCGAGACCTCGTTGCTGGAATCGGCGCTTTCCTTCGGGGTCTATGAAGCAGCGCACGTTGCCGCCACCGGCACGACGCCGCCGCGCCTTGGCCAGGCGCACCGGGGCAGCTCGCCCTATCAGGTGTTCGCGACCGCGGACGGCTGGATCACCCTCGGCGCGGCGCAGGACAATTTTTGGCTCAGGCTGTGCGAATTGCTCGGCATCCCCGAATTGAGCAAGGATGCGCGGTTTGCCAGCAACGGTGATCGCGTGCGCAACAACGACGCGCTCGTCGCCCTGCTCGAGGGGTACTTTAAGACCAAGCCGTCCGCGCACTGGCTGGCGGCGCTCGAGGCGGCGGGCATTCCGTCCGGTCCGGTGCTGGACTTCGACCAGGCGATGGCGGATCCGCACGTCCTGGCGCGCGGCATGGCGGTCGATACCCTCCATCCCTCGGCGGGCACGGTCAAGACGCTGGGCATTCCGGTGAAGCTATCCGAGACGCCGGGCGCGCTTAGAAGGCCGGCGCCGCGCTTGGGCGAGCACACCGTCGAGGTGCTCGCTAGTGCAGCCTCGGCGAACCAGCAGGCGGCGGGAAGTTGATGACGCGCGCTTGGGACGCGGGCTAAAGCCGCCAGGCTCGCCGTTGCCGCGGCTGCCGATGCGGTCGCCAATGCGCCCGGCACGCGCACGTCCTGACGAGTGGGGAGATTGCCTTTTCGGGTGCTGCCGCCGGGCTCCTCAACAACCCCGCCGTCCTCAACTCTGACCTCGGGCGCGGGCTCACTGCGGCCGCGAGCGCGCGGCGGCCTCCAGGTCCTGGCGCCCGTGCCGGTCGGCGGCCAGGAACCAATCGGCGATCTCGCTCGAGGTCACAAAGGCGCAATCTTGCCGCGCCGCCAGCAGATCGAGCGCTTTTTCCAAATAGTAGGCGCGGTGCGGGACGCCGAGAACGTGCGGGTGCATGGCGAGGGTTAGCACGCGGGGCTGCCGTTCGAGCTCGCGTTCGAGGACGGCTAACGTCGCCTCGAGCCGTTTTAACAATTCGTCGCTCGATTGCCCCTGCACGACCCAGATCGGCACATCATTGAGCTCCCAGGTGTAGGGAAGACAAAGCAAAGGGCCACCCGTCGTCAGCATCCAGCAAGGCAGATCATCGACCAGCCAATCATGCACGAATTCGACGCCGCAGCGTTGCAGGATGTCCGGCGTGTCATTGCTTTCGCCACCGCCGGCGCCGAACCAGCCGCGCACCTTCTTGCCCGACAGCTGCTCAAGCCTTGTCAGGCAGCGACGGATTTCGGCCTCCTCGTTGGCGACCTGCTTGAGCGAGCGCTGGAACCAGCCATGGCCGACAAGCTCCCATTCCGCATCGACCACGGCCTGTGCCAGCGACGGATAGACGTCGGCACATTGGGCGTTCATGAAGGCCGACGCCTTAATGCTGCGCCGGCCCAACAGCTCGAACAAGCGCGGCATGCCGCAGCGCATGCCGTATTCGACCCACGAATAGTTGGGAAGGTCTGGCGGCTCGACTTGGGCACCGTGCGGCGCCGGCAGGATGCCGCGCGGCATTTTCTGCTCGAAGGGCCAATACTCGATATTGACGACGGCATGGACCATCAGTGGCTTGCCGCGATAGGGCTCGAGCCGCGCGCGCTCGGATGACATCTGAAAGGGGATGCGAGGATTCGGCCACATCGGTTCTTTCTTTCCTCATATTGCCGCAGGCAGGCCGCCGGCCATTCGGCGGCAATGCGCAAGCAGGCCGCTGAGCAGCCGCCAAGTCCCGGGACGCTAAAGCTCGCAGCCTCTGCGGTCGATGGAAAATATCCCGCCAGGCGCGCGCGAGATCGAAGGCAAAGTGCCGGGGCCCGCAGGGGAGCTGGGCTCAGCCGATGGCGAGCAGCGCCGGCTGCGGTTTGGGTAGGGGATCGCCGCGGGCGAGGGCGTATTCTAGTCCCGTGGCCAGCGGTTAGCGCACCTGACGATAAAAACGCATGCCGAGGCGGCGCATCACCGCGAGCGAAGCGTCATCGATGCCCTCGCTGCCGGCGTGGACGAGGTCGAAGGGTTGCTGAAAGGCTTTGGCGATGGCGGTCCAGCCCATACGGGTCGCCAAGCCGCAGCCCCAATGGGCGGGCGCGCAGCTTGCGGTCACTTGCGGCTCGGCGCTTGCGCGCGCTTCAGCAATGTTTCGCGTCGGAGCGCGGGGACCTTGCCGGTGCCGCCGCACTCCGGACACAGCCGTTTGCGGCCCGGTAGGCGGGATTCGATCCGGCCGGTCGCCTTGCAAACGGGGCAGTCGGTATTAATGGTCTTAGCTCTTGCAGGCATCGCCCTGAATATAGGACACAAATGGATCCGCTAGGAGGGCTCAGCGCGTCGCTCCTTAACGGCTTGCCCCCTGGCGGCCTCAATTTTCTGGCGGGCACGGTCGTGCACAGTCGGATGGGGACGTCGGCGCCACCATTGCGCCATACCCCAGCAGAGGCTTGACCCGATCAGGAAGGAAAGAAAGTCGGCCAACGCGACGGCGATGCCATCAAGCAACGGGCCCAACGCCTCCGGAGCGAGATGATAGGGCACGCCGAGGAGGTAGCGTTTCGCGGCGACGTAGCAGAGGGCGACCACTAAGGTTTGCGCGGCGACGCTGCGATAGGATCGCGCGGTGAAGCCGATCAGCATCAACAGCACGCTGACGAGCCAATAAAGCAGCTGGTTGAGATCAAACATTGGCCGCAGGCCTCGCCACTCCGCGCCGAGCCTTGTCGTGCCGCGCCATGCCTCGGCGACCGTAGCATCGGTCGCGAGGTGGTTCAAACCTGCTCGGGCTTGCGCGCTCGGTTGCACAATCTGGCGTGGCCCGCGCCAAATCCCGTTTTCCGGCACCAACTTCCCTTGAGACGCGAGCCACGCTGGGCGTCCTTCTAGGGTGACCTCTGCTGGTGGATTGGGGATCGCGAGGAGGAGCCGGACCCTTCCCGGTCCGGCTGCAGAACGTGCACCAACAGCAGCACGATGATGAGCCCGATCAAGTAGATGATCCCAACAAAAGAAATTTCGTCTCCCCGAAAGAGTTTCCAACGTCGCAAAATATTCGCCAGCCAACCCATGCGGGAACCGACCGCGCCGGCCCGGCCTTGCCAAGCCGCGCCAAGCCTTGTCGTGCCGCGCCAAGCCATGGCGATCATAGCATCGGTCGGGATTGGCGTCATCGGTCCGACGGCTAAGGTCGTGTCCTTGATGTTCTGGCTCGATGCGGCCAAGGAGCGAAAGCCCACTCCCAATAGGTGCCGATCAGATGCCAGACCACGCTACCCCACAGGTGCCACCGATGACCGAAATGATCGGTCAATTCTTGCACCCTTGGTACGGCGGTGGTCGACGACCTTTCCAGAAACGGGTTGCAGACCTCCCGGGCTCGGAGTGTTAGGACACTCCAAAGGATGAGGAGTGGCGCAAATCCGCTCACGCGCTCATCAAAAAAGCGCCGGAAAAGTCTGGCGGCTGGAACGACGAGTTTCAACGGCGTGAAGGCATGCTGTTTGCACTGGTGGATCAAAGCCCGTTTGGAAGGCAGAGCCTTAAGCGATGCGACGCGGCCGATGTCGACCCGCCGAAAGGTGCTGGTCGACCCGGGCCTGCTTTTTCTGCCCGCAGGAAAAACATGGCAAAGGCGCGCTGCCGCGCCTTCCGTGGCACCTGCCAGACCTTGAAATGCCCTCGATCGTCGGCATTCAGCTCGAGGCAGCGGCTCGGGCGTAACGGAGGCGCCGCCGTCCGGATCGGGACGCATTCAGGAGCTCGTGCCACCGGAGCTGCCATGCCTTAGATCGGCTACTATTGCGCATGGTGATTCCCTAAGATTTGTTCACTTCAGGCCCTGCCGGCGAAGACATGACGGATGCTATGCGCTTTGCTCGATTGCGAATTTCCCTTGCCATGGCCATGACGTGCAGCGCACGGGCCCTCGCGCCGCACCTCGGTTGCGCCCAGGCATTCAGCCGCGGGCCCGTGCAAACGCGACGTAGGGTCGGGGCGCTCGCATGAGCGTCCCCCTCGTTGCGCTCACCGGCGCCACTGGCTTCATCGGCCGCCATCTGCTCAAGGAGCTGCCAAACCGCGGCTATAAGATCCGCGTTCTGTTGCGCCGTCCGACCATGCTGCCGCCGGAGGCAAGCAGTGCTGTGGTGGGCGATCTCGCAGCGCCGCGCAACATGGCGGACGCGCTCGCGGGCGTTGACGCCGTGATCCACTCGGCCGGTCTCGCGCACGGTATGTCGGGCCTCCCCGAAGACGATTACCGAGCCATAAACACGGAGGCGACCGTCGGCCTCGCCCGCGCCGCCGCGCGCGTCCGGGTTCGCCGATTCGTGTTTCTATCCTCCATTCGCGCGCAATCTGGGCCTGTCGCGAGCGAGGTGCTAACCGAGGACATGGAGCCGCGGCCGACAGACGCGTACGGACGTTCCAAGCTCGAGGCGGAACGCGGCCTTGCCGATGTCGACATCGACTGGGTGGCGATGCGGCCAGTACTCGTCTATGGGCCGGGCGTGAAGGGCAACATGGCGGCCCTCGTCAAGCTAGCCGCCAACCCGCTGCCGCTTCCGTTCAGCAGCCTGCCGGGACGACGTTCACTCCTTTCCGTCGATAATTTGGTGGCGGCGGTCGATACCGTGCTGCGCGCCGATGCGCCTTTGCGGCGGCCCTTGATCGTGGCCGAACCCGAGGCGCTGACGATCGCCGAGATGATCACGTCGCTGCGCCGGGGGCTTGGCCGGCGCCCAGGGCTTCTCCGGGTGCCGGCGCCACTGCTTCGTTCCGCCTTTGAAATGCTCGGTCGTGCGGAGGCATACGAGCGGATTGCGGGCTCGCTCATGGCGAGCGCGGCGGCCATGACGGCACTCGGTTGGACACCGCCTGTCGCAACCCGGGAAGGGCTCGCTGCCTTTGCGCGAACCGCGGATCAAGCCGAAGAAACGAGTGGCCGACAGCTGTCCCATCGATGACCTTTTTGGCGTCCGCGCCTCTGCGTGCGTCGTGAGCCGCCTATAGGCGTCGGCGGCAAAACACGGCCTACTTGAATTCTAAGTTGGGCACAGGTGTGCTTAAGGGGCCTCTTTTCGCGATCCTTGCGGCGAGGCTCGCGGGCCGTACTTCAAGGGTGCTTCTGCCGCCGTCCCCTTGCGAATTGGCGATGCGGCGATCATCGTTGCCTGGCTCCACGGTTTGCGGGGCAGCTCGGCGAAATCCGCGTGCCTCCCGCAAAACTTGCTGCATTAGCAGTGCCCGCCTGCACGGTGACGATCCGAACTTGTTAGTTGCTTCCTTCGGGAGTTCAGACGCGATAGCGCGCCCCACCCAGCACCTTTTTTGAATTCGCGATGAACGTAGGGCCTGCGCATGCGCCAAGCTGGCTCGGACGGCGGCTATGGCTCATCGGTGATGGCGACAGCGCGGAGGATACCATCGTGCGCATCAAGGCCGACGCGCCACGAACCGGTGCCCGCGCAGCCAGTGCCCTAAGCGCGAGCGGAGCTGCGCTTGCGGTGGCTTTTTTTGTGAGGTCTTCTCGTTCAGCGACCTCAGCGGAGACATGGGTTCGACAAAGGCTCCGTGCATTGTGTGAAGAATTCCGAGTTTGAGGTATGCCTCCTGAGGTGGTGGGGATATCGGTGTTATTTTGGATTTAGCCGTGACGATGGATACGCAACCTCCCGAATTTGGTGGCGGCAATTGGATCAAGATGGCCCAATTTGCCGCCGCGACCGGCATGCTTCTATCGACCGTAACGGCTGCGATATTGTTGATGGTTGACCCCCCGAAGCAGTGTCCGAACTGGTACCTTAATGACGGGCATTCGACCTCGTTGTGGGGCATGTGGGCTGCGCTCGGACTAGTCTTTTTGCTCCCCGTCTGCTTCATTGCGTTTTGCTGGAACTGGATCGCACGAAAAGCGGCAACCTATCAAAGGCGGAAGCTGCTGATCGAAAGCCTATTCGGGCCCATGACTCCGCCGGCAATTCCGGTGACCTACATCTTGGTCATCGTGTGCCTCGCCGGTTCCGTGGTCTCTCAGCTTCCACTGCTAGCCCTGATCACCCAATGCACCGATTGGCTGAGGCTATAGGCGGCGGCAGGTGGCCATCGGGACCGGGAATTTGCGGAGCGATCGGGCGCGAAATGTCCGCATTCCCGGTCGCCGCTTGATGATCGGCAAACCGCCGAGGCGAGATCGCGACGAGGGCCTCGCGGTTCGCATCAAGGCCGACGCGCGGATGTTGAGACCCTGATGAGCCGGTGCCGGCGAACCCCGATGCCGTAAGGTTAAGCCCGTACCTGCGGTTCAGGCCACGCTCTGCCGCTCCCGCGAGTCCCTCCTTCGCCTTTGCGCGCCTTTGCCGCGTTCCATCGGACCCGTCTGCAAGAAATCCCCTAGGTAGTGTGGGGTTTCGGAGAGTTGGTTACGTTAACGAGCCGAAAACCTGCCAGGCCTTGCCCTCGACAGGTAGCATCTCCACGTCGAGTGAGCGGCGCACCGTGCTGGCGGCCGATTAGCTAGTCGGAGGTAGCGCCACTTGCCCACCTGCTGAGCCTAGTGCCGTGGCGGTAGCCCATGTGGAAGGTCGACGCAAAATGAAAAAAGCAAGTGTATCGACGCTTGCCGGGTTGCTGGCTGCGCTCGGGATCATGTCCCTCGGTGCATCGCCTGCGGAGGCTCGGGTAGATTGCAAGTTCGATCATTTTAGCAATATCCCGATAACAGAGCGTCCCACCTTCGTATGCCCCCGAGGCGCCGAGCCAGGTCCTGGACTTGATGAAGACGTGCCGGCAAAGCGGGCCGTGAAACGGTGAGGCTGCCAAGCCGCCGCGCAAGCTCAACACCTTTGTTCAAGCACGCACGCCGTCAATGCCGGCAGAACCGGTCAAACCAACGGGTCATGGCCCAGCGCGAAGGCGAGCGGTCCGGGCAGCGGATGCAGTGGGAAATGAACCCGTCGGCGATGCGGGCATCGATGCCGCGAATGTAGGGTCCGCATCAGGGCGTTGCACCGATTGGCAGCGCCGGCGACAAGGGATTGAGCCAAATCGTTGGCTTCAAAGCACGGGGGCCCCGGCACCGGCTCATGGGGACGGAGGCCCCGGCGTGTCGGCTTCGCTGCGGACCATGATGTCCTTGCCCGGACTGTGACGGAGGCGTGTGCTCGACCTCGGGCGGCCGCGGAGCAGTTTCAATTTGGTCGCGGGAGGATGGTGGGCGCCGGCCGTCGATTATCGAGATCGTCATTTTCGGATTGGCACGTACGCTGCTTCCGGCCGCGGCCGCGATCACTGCCGAGAGGCCTGAGCAGGCCTCAGGCATTACGGCGGACCATCGAGTAGACAATGTAGGCAACATAAAGAAACGAACCCAGCGAAGAAACTGCGCCGGCCACGTAGGTCCAGGCAGCGGCCCCGAGCACCTTCTCAATGCCGTCCACCTGTTGTTCGCCACGGATAATTCCCTGGCTCACGAGCAGCTCTTGTGCGCGAGCGCTGGCGTCGAACTCGACCGGCAAGGTAATCAAGGTGAAGAGGGTCTGCGCCCCGAATAAAATGACGCCTGCCCAGGCAAGAGTATTCGCACCAAGCAGCACTCCGGCGATAAACAACCAGGGCGCGACTTTCGCGCTCAATTGCACGGCGGGCACAATCAGCGACCGCGCTTTGAGCGGCAGATAACCGGCGGCATCTTGCAACGCATGGCCGGTTTCATGGGCGGCGACGCCCGCAGCCGCCAGGCTGGGCGTATAGTAAACCTCGGGACTAAGGCGTAAGATTTTCGACCGCGGATCGTAGTGGTCGCTCAGCATGCCGGGCGTTGATTCAATCCGCACCCTTTGCAGTCCCCGCGCATCCAGCAGTGCTCGCGCCACCTGCGCTCCCGCGATGCCGCTGGAGGTGCCGACCCTGGAAAAGCGCACATAGTTCGCTTTGATGCGCGCCTGCGCATACAGGCCAAGCAGCAAGCCGGGCGCCACAAACAACCAGAACGTTGAATCTTCAAACATGCGGCCCTCCTTTTCGATTTCGCGTCCAGTCACCGCCAGGTCCACACGGGTGCGTATTAGCGCTGCCCAAGCGTGCCCGACCCTTTAAAGCTCGTTGATCGGTGAACAGCCACGAAACGGTCATACTCGGCTGCCGATCCCTGGCCATGCGGACGCAGCGGCGCGGACCGAGTTTTCCACAGCTTCAGGGCTGTTTCACCGTTTGCGTCGGCGCTGAAACCCCGTGCTCTTTCGAGCGTGCGCAAGAGCATAACAAGATCGCGCTCAGGCCGAGGTGCGCTGGATCAATGCTGTCGCCTAGTGACCTCCCTGCCGCGGAAAAAACCCCATGCCGGAATAAGCGCGCAAGGGTGAGCGTTGTTGGGCTACCTCGGACGGGCAAGGTGATTGCCTGACCGACATCAATTGCAAGCTCTAGCGCCGCCGGCACGCGCTCCGAGTTTAGCGGAGCGATCGGTGGAATCCACTGCGAACAGCCGTTGGGCCAGCAGGCCGTGTGCTGCGACCGGTTATTCTACGCCCACGCGGAGACGCACCGCTGGAGGGGGTGAGATGGTGAATATCTTCGGCACGGACCTTGCCGACGACCTATTCGGCGGCTCCGATAGCGACGATCTGTTCGGCTACGGCGGCGATGACCGTCTGTTCGGTGACGCCAACAACGACTACTTGCTCGGCGATCTGGGGGACGACCAGCTGTTCGGCGCGCAGGGAAACGACAATCTCGAAGGCGGCGCCGGGGCCGATCTGCTCGATGGCGGTGACGGAGTGTGAGCGGTGACATCAACGGTGATCGCATTGCTGACTTCGAGATCGAGATCGTAGGGATCCTGCAACTGACGTCGGCGGAGTTCTTGTTGTGAACGGCCAAGCCCGGCCGAAGGCGCGGCCGGACATAGGCCCCCGCGCTGCTCAGTGTGGAATATTTCCACCGGGATCGAGCCAGCTACCGCGGTAACTCAAGGCCATGATCTGGAGGGCCAAGGTTTTAATGGGCTCGGACTCGCGGGAGTCTTCCGTGGCCGCGATCAGGACGGCGTGCGCCAAGCGCTCGCGCGCGGCCTCGGTGCGCTGCGCGTCCCCAGCAAAGTGATCGGCGATAGTGGCCCACGCGTCATCAAACGCCTTGCCGATGACCTTCAGCGTTTCAGGCCCGTATGTGCAGCCAGCAAGGATCCTGGCAACCCTCATGAGCCCTCTCCGACCCGAGTTTTGCTATCCCCGCATGCGCTCGATTATGTGGGAGCCCTGGACGCCTTCAACTCGAAGCGCGGGCAATGGTATCGATTTTGCGTGGCGTGGTTAACCGTCTTGTCGGTGCACCCGCACCGCCCATCGGTGGTGCCGGAGCATGGGCCGTTGGCATGAGCCGGACCGGATGGCCCCGATCTGCTGTCTTTTTCCCAAGGCCGTGTCGGTCCCAGCGGATCAGGTTCGTTGTGAGCCTCGGTTTTCGCCCCGCTGTTCCCAGCTGGGCGAAGGTGCGGCCTCGATTGAGGTGAGCGGCCGCCGCGGGCGCGCACGCGGTTTGTAGCGCAGCTGTGGTGGCCGGCAGGCAAGGGGCCCGCGGTTGAGCCTTGGGAGCGGGAGCGCGGTTCGGCGCGCCTTGCGCCGCCTGCGGCAGCAAGATACGAAAGGTGTCACGGGTCCTCGTCGGAATAGAGCAACGTTGTGTGAGCCGATGGTCGTCCTTCGCCCCGGCGGCCGTGTGGGAAGGTGATTGCACACCGTCATTTCAGAGAAACGGCATGGCTGCGAACATCAAACAGATCATCTACTTCCATCACCGTCTCGACGCCACAGCCGCGGCGATCAAGAGCAAGCGCTCCGACATTGACATGTTCCGCCGAGATTTCGCCGCGCCGGCCGGCGACACTTGGGCCGACATGAGCCGTGCGCACGGCTACCACGCCTGCGCCCGAACGGAGATGCGTGAGCCCTGGTTTCCGGACGCTCGTCTGTTTGCCAAGGCGCCCAACCTCCTCGCCGTCTGCTCGATGGGTGCGGGTTACGACGTCATCGACGTCGATGCTTGCACGCAAGCCGGCATCCTTGTTTGCAACCAATCCGGAGCCAACAAGGAGGCGGTTGCCGAACACGCCATGGGCCTAATGCTTGCCCTCTCCAAGAAAATCATGGAGACCGACCGGGCGGTGCGGCAGGCGAACGATATCGACCGCTTTCGCTACATTGGCACCGAGCTGCTCGGGAAAACGATCGGCATCATCGGGCTTGGTAATATCGGCTCGCGGGTCGCCGAGATCTGCAGGGTTGCTTTCGGCATGACGGTGCTCGCCTACGATCCCTACCTGAGCAAGGCCAAGGTGGCGGCGCGCAATGCCGAAAAAGTCGAGCTGAGGGAGGTCTTGCAGCGCGCCGATTACCTCACCATGCACTGCCCGCGGACGCAAGAGACGCTCGGCATGATCGGCTATGACGAACTCTGCCTGATGAAGTCGACGGCCTTCTTCATCAACACCTCGCGCGGCGGCACCTACAAGGAGACCGACCTGGCGCGGGCGTTGTCGGAGCGGAGAATTGCCGGCGCGGGTATCGACGTCTTCCTCGACGAGCCGCCGGCGACGGATCACCCGCTGATGGCCTTCGACAACGTCATCCTGACGCCGCACAATGCCGGCAGCACGCGCGAAGCCCACGCCAATGTGGCACTCTTCGCCTCCGAGCAATGGATCGACATCTTCGATGGCAAGCCGCCGCCACGGTTGATCAACAGGGCGGCATGGCCGAAGTATACCGAGCGTTTCCAGAAAATTCTTGGCTTTAAACCGGAGCCGCTGCGCGAGGAGTAAGCAGGTGACTAGCGGCGTGAGCGCATGCCCCGGGGAGGGTGTCCCGGGTGGCGAACTTTATTCGGCGCCCTGCAGCGCGCTACGGGTTCGCGTGGGCTGGCCCCACCATTTGGCGGGTATTTCCAAGCGGCACCGCGCGCCTTCGCGTTTAAGCTCATAGTGCACCGTGCCGCCGAGTTCATAGGGGATGACGTCGCGGATTACGCTCGTGCCGAAGCCAGCGGCGTTGGGTGCCGCCACCGGGGGGCCACCCGTCTCCAGCCACTCGAGCACCAGCTTGGCATTTGAGTGCCCCTTGGCGGGCCTTCGCCAGCGCACCGACACGCGTCCATGCGCGCTAGATAGGGCACCATACTTGGCTGCGTTGGTCGTCAGCTCGTGCAGCACCATCGCCACCGGCTGGGTGGCCTCGGCGGCAAGGTCGATCTCCGGGCCCTCGATGAGGGCGCTCTTGGCCTTGGTCCAGAACGCGAGCTCGGTTCGCACGAGCTCACCCAACCCCACACCCTCCCAGCGGCTGCGGCTCAAGAGAGCATGTGTATTCGCCAAGGCATTGATGCGTCCGTTGAGAACGTCGATAAACTCGTCCCCGGACTTGCTATACTCTCGAGAATGCCGGGCGACCGCGGCGACGCACGCAAGCACGTTCTTGACGCGATGGTCGAGCTCGGCAATGAGCAGGCTCTTGTGGTCCTCGGCTTTTCGCCGTTCGGTCACATCGATATAGACGCCGGTCATGCGCTCGGCACGACCGGCGCCGTCATAGTCAATGAGGCTTCGCGCCTCGAGCCATCTGACTTCACCACCGGGCCTAACGAAGCGGAACTCGTTGACAAGTTCGTTGCGCCGTTCCTTGAAGGCACGCACATAGTCTGCCCGCAAGCGCTGCATATCCTCACGATGCACGCGCGCGAACCATTGCGTGGCGGTGACTTCCATGGTGCTGTAAGACAGGCCGTAGATGGCGGCGCTGGCACGGGCAATGCGCATGGTTCTGGCTTGGATGTCGTAGGTGTAGGAGCCCACACGCGCGGCCCTATGTGCAAGATCGAGCTGCGCATTGCGCTCGGCCAAAATCTGTTCCGCCTGTTTGCGCTCGCTAATATCAATGATGGCGCCAACCATACGCACGGCGCGGCGGTCTCCGCCGCCGTAGGAGATCAGGATGCGCGCCTCGATCCACCTAACTTCAGCATTGGGTGTGATGCGGAAGTCCAGCACGGTTTCGCTTCGACGCTCGGCATAGGCGCGGTGACACATCTGATCGACGCGCAACAGGTCGTCCCGATGCACGCGTGCCCGCGCCTCCTCGAGGCCGATCTCGCGCGTCCCCTCCGCAAAGCCATAGATTGCCGCACAGCTTGCTGAGAGCTGCACAATTCTGGTGGTGTAGTCGTAGGAGAAGCTGCCAATGCGGGCGACTTTGCTTGCCAACTCGAGCTGCGCATTGCGTTCGGTCAGCATCTCGCCCAGACGTTTGCGTTGGGTGATGTCGATGTTGACACCGATCACGCGTTGCGGAGTTCCAGCGACATCATAGGAGATGAAACTACGCGATTCGATCCAGCGAACATCGCCTTTGGGCACGATACGATACTCGATGTCGTATTCGGTTCGCCGCTCGCGAAAGGCGCGTTTGCGGGTGTTTTCGACGCGTGCGATGTCCTCTGGATGGGTTCTGGTTTGCCATTCACTACGCGTGGTCTCCACCGTTCCCGCCGGCAGGCCGTGCACCGCCGCGTAACCCTCGGAAACCTGCATCGTGTCCTTGCCGACATCATAGGAATAGCTGCCGACAAGGGCAGCTTTGGCCGCCAACGAGAGCTGCAGGTTGCGCTCGGCTAGCGCCAGCTCGGCGCGCTTGCGTTCGCTGATGTCGAGCTTCATGCTGACCACGCCGACAACCGCGCCCTGCGCATCGCGCAGGGGAGCTGGACACGGAATGATCGGTACGCGGGTGCCGTCGGGCCGTTCGAGGAGCGCCTCGCGCCCGACAACGGCGCGAGCCTGTTGCAGACAAATATGGGTCGGACGGTCTTCGAGCGGCATCGGCGTGCCGTCAGGATAGACTAAGCGGCAGAGCTCAAAGCAGCTGTCCTTGCCCAACTGTGGTTGAACGCCCCAAAGATCGACAGCCGCCTGATTGCAGTAGGTTACCCGCCCCGCCTTATCGGTCGTGTAAACGGCGGCCGGGAGCGCGCCCAAAAGTTGACGGAAGCCTTCTTCGCGCGAGCGCCTCTCGGCAAACAATGCCGACAGGACGAGGGTGTAGGTGGTCACCATCGTCACGGCCAGTTGCGCGCCTTTGACGCGCTCCATAGTTGGCACGGCGGCATCGCCAAAACGACCCAAGCCGAAGTTGGTCGCCCAGATCACGGCAATCGATGCGCAGAACGCGCCGGCGACGGCAAAGGCCGGTGGACAGCGTGCCGCCAGCCACAACAGCAGCGGCAACACCACCGCGCCCGGACTAAATGAGAGCCATGATCCGGCCGGCTGAAACACAACGTAGAAGCTGGTCAAGGTTAGCAGGGCGAGCACGCTCAGGCCCTCTATCGGCGCCTCGCGCGCTGACCGCTCGCGCCAGACCTGGCCGAGCCCAATGACCAGAGGTGCGACCACCACGATGCCGACCCCATCGGACAAAAACCAGGTGCGCCAGACTTCCCAAAATGGCGCCGTGGTGTGAAGCGCAGTCATTGTCGCCGCGCCGCCAATGGCAGAGGCGGCAGCCGCTAGCGCGGCCGCGGCGAGAAAACCGAACACCTGTCGGATGTCAGAAAATGCAAAAGGTCGACCAAACCATTGTTCGAGCAGCCAACTTATCAGGACCGATTCAGCGGCATTGCAAACTCCCTTGAGGAGTGCGGTCAACAGCAGCCGATCGCTCAAGAGGTTGGCCGCAATCGTGCCGATCACGACGCCAAGGGCCAGCGCCGGATAAGCGCGGCGGCCGCAGAGGATAAGGACGCCGGCCGCAATCCCAGACGCCGGCCAGAACACGGCAACGTCGGAGGGCTCAGCCCGCAAGGCGAGCCCGAACTGGGCCGCGAGAAAATAGGCGCCGGCGAAAGCCCCCACCTTGCCGCATAGAACGAGCGCTCCCGCGGGCAAATACCCGAAGTTGGGCAGACCAAGAGTTGGGTAGGTTCCCTTCAAGTTCCCCCGCGGTCTTGCACTGAAGACCCCAACGTTCCTCGGAAAGCACGGATCTGTCTATCAGGTGTTCTCTGTACAGCTCATTCGCGCAGCAGTGGCTCGCCTCCGCGAACCCTTGGCGCCGGCGCGGCCAGGCAACAATTAACCGGCGGCCACAGGCGGATCGCCTGACCCACAACCCCGCCTGGCTCGGGCTTCGGCACCCGAGCCCGGTCCGGCCGGCAGTTGCAAATATGCCGATGCGGGGTGAGCCCGGAATTTGCAGCGCGTCACGTTTCTCGCTGGGTCTAGCCTTTCGGCCTCGCCAGCGGGGCGCCCGACCAGGCCGCGGGCTAGCCGCGCTGGCGATGCTTGAGCGCGCGCATATCAATGAGCTCGGGGAGCCGCCTCGGATCGGTGTCGCCCGGATAGATGCTATGTTTTTGGATTTTCTGGGTTCCCGTCGTCGGCAGGCTCTCGACGATGTGGACCCAACCCGGGGCTTTGTAGTAGGCGAGGCGTTCGTTGCAGTGCTGAAACAATGCCATTGCGGCTTCACGGTGTGACAGCTCGCGCCTCAGCACGACGCAGGCCAACACCTCCTCCTCGCGCAGTTCGTCTTTTACGGCCATCACCGCGGCCTGCTGCACATCGGCGTGTGTCAACAGCACGGCCTCCACTTCTGCCGCCGCGATGTTCTCACCCGACCGGCGGATGATGTTTTTCTTGCGCTCGACGAAATGCAGCATGCCGTCCGGACCTCGCCATACCACGTCTCCGGTGTGGAACCAGCCGCCCTGCCAGGCCGCCTCGGTTGCCGCCGCGTCCCTGAAATAGCCCGAGAAGCAACCCCTACGTGGGGTCTGCTGCGAGTGGCGCACGAGCATCTCCCCCGGCTGGCCGTCTTCAACGTCGCGATCTGCATCGTCGACGACGCGGACATCGATACCCGGTACAGCCCGTCCGAAGGCGCGCGTCCCCACCTGGCGGGGTTCGAAGGTGTCGCCCAGCACGCGTACCATTTCCGTCATGCCCCAGATCTCGAGCATGGGAAAGCCGAAGCGCTGCTCAAATGCGCGCTGCAGTTGCGGCTCGATGCCGGCGCCAATACCGAAGCGGACGCGATGGCCTCGTTCGCTGTCGCTTAAAGGCTGGTTGAGCAGCAGGGGCGCGATCACCCCGAGGTAATGCACGATGCTGGCGCGCGTTTCGGTGACCTCGCGCCACCAGCGCTGCGGCGAAAAGCGATCGGGTTGAATCTGGCAGCAGCCAGTTAGGATGGCACCCAGTAGTGAGACGACGGCGGAGTTCACGTGATAGAGCGGCAGCGGATTATAGATGCGGTCTTCGCCTGGGCGCAGGCCGGCCAAACCGCCAAGGCGAGCGTACCAGTCGCCGGAGGCGACCTCATAGCCGTGCGACAGGACACAGCCCTTCGGCCGTCCGGTCGTCCCCGAGGTATAAAGAATGCTGGCTGCCGTCTCGGGTCGCGGCTCGGTATCTTGCGCGGGGCGCGACGCCTGGCGCAGCGACGCGGCGAAATCCTCGGCGGCAATCACCTCTGGTGCGTGAGCGCTCTCAGCTAGGGCCTGGCGGATTGAGGCAGCCCGCGCGCCGATTGCAACGATGAGGTCGGGCTCGCTGTGATCGAGGAGGTAGGCGATCTCTGCCGGACGATAGTCGGGATTAATGGGCACACAGCACACGCCGATGCTGTTGAGTGCCAGCTTATGCAATAGGTATTCTGGACGGTTCTCCAACAAGGTCGCGACGCGGTGACCGATCCCGTAGCCGGCCTGTCGCCAAATGGCGGCGAGTTCGTCGACGCGCTCGGCCGCGGCGCCGTAGGAAATCTCAAATCCGGCGGGCAGGTAAGCGCGATCTTCATTGGCCGGCACCGCCAAGAACGGTCGATCGGCGTGCCGAGCAACGGTCGCCGCAAAGGCGGCCCCGATCGTGATGCCATCCAGGATTTCGGCCATGGTCTCCTCTTTGGCGACGGTTGAGCAATGGTACTGTGCCCACAACTGGGGTGCGGGGCAAACCTCCTCCTGACGGCGTCATTTTCCCGTGGGCCGCGCCGGTTCTGGTGCGCGCCGGTGCAAGCCTTAGTTGCCCCCGGCGCGACGCGGGGGATCGTCGCCAGTTGCCAAGGCGGGAACCAAGGCGCGCCCTCGTGCATCCAATAGGCGCAAGTTGCTCGGGGACGCTGAGAACGCGCAGCGGGTCGCCGCCCTGGTATCCTCGAGACGCTGGAAGAAGCACTCGGCTCCGGAGGCTGAGTGCTTCCGCGCGCCCAGCTTCGCGCACGCCTTTTGCCCAAGCAATTTGGTGGTCGTCGTGAGCCGTGCCGCCCGACATGGCCCCCCGACATGGCCCCCCGACATGGCCCCCCGACATGGCGTTGGCCGGCCACACGCGGCAATCGCACCGCCGCAATGGGGTTGCCCAATTGTGCGCATGGCCTCGTGCGGATGGCCCCTCCAGCGACTGAGCGGCAGCGCCAACGCGGCTGGCGCCTGCGAAGGTGGCTTGCTGCGCTGGCGGGGCAAAAGCTAAGACATGCCAGGAGCGTGCAGGGGGCAGTGCATGACGGACAAGCCTGTAATCATCGCCGGCGGCGGCATCGGCGGGTTGGCGACGGCCCTGACGCTGCACCAGATTGGGGTGCCCTCAATCGTGTTCGAAGCGGTGCCGGAGATGCGCCCGCTCGGCGTTGGCATCAATCTGCAACCCAATGCCGTGCGTGAACTTTCTGATCTCGGCATTGCCGACACCGATCTCGATGGCGTGGGCTTGCCCGCACGGGAATGGGCGCTGGTTGGGCTCAATGGCAATGACATCTATTCGGAGCCGCGCGGGGTGTTGGCTGGCTATAACTGGCCGCAATATGCGGTGCATCGTGGTCGGTTCCACATGCTGCTCTATGAAAAGGCGGTGCAACGGATCGGGCCGGGCGCCGTCAGGTTGGGGAGCCGCGTCACCGGCTACCGCAAGAACGTCGACGGCAGCGTCAACGTCCTGCTGGAGGACACCGGCGGCATAAAATCCGAGATCACCGGCGCGCTGCTGATCGGCGCCGATGGCATCCACTCGGCGGTCAGGGCGCAAATGCATCCCGCGCAGCCACCGATCCACTGGGGTGGGGCGGTCATGTGGCGCGGCACGACCTGGGCGAAGCCGATCCGAACCGGTGCCTCCTTCGTCGGCCTCGGCACGCATCGCCAGCGGATGGTGTTTTATCCCATCTCGCATGCCGAGCCGCAAACGGGCCTCGCCATGATCAACTGGATCGCCGAGGTCACCATGGACAATTCCGAGGGCTGGAAGCAGCGCGGCTGGTTCCGGCAGGTCGGCATCAACGACTTCGCCCACCATTTTGCGGGCTGGACCTGGGATTGGCTCGACGTACCCGCCTTGCTGAGAGAGGCCGACGGCGCCTTTGAAAACCCCATGATCGACCGCGACCCCGTGCCCACCTGGCAGGATGGGTCGGTGGCGCTGCTCGGCGATGCGGCCCACGCCATGTATCCGACCGGCTCCAACGGGGCCAGCCAAGCTATAGTCGATGCCCGCGTTTTGGGGGCAGCCCTGCTGCAGCATGGGGTCACGCCGCGGGCGCTTGCCGACTACGATGCGCGTCTCTGCGGCCCTATTTCTGAGCTGGTCCTGCGCAATCGCGGTGCCGGCCCATTTGGACTGCTCAACATCGTCGATCAACGCTGCGGCGGCACCTTCGACAATATCGACGACGTGATCGCGCCCGAGGAGCGCGTCGAGTTCATGGCGGGCTACAAGGCGGCGGCGGGCCTGGCCATTGAAAGTCTGAACCGGGCACCGGCAACCATCCCGAGCGGCGCCCGTGTCCGCACGCTAGAGGCAATTTAGCGTGCGTGGGGTTTGCGCGGATCCGCCAACGCGGCGGTGGGATCTTTAGGGCTCGGCCATCACTTTGCAGATCTCAGGCTTGCTCGAAGAGCCGCGCCTCCGATTCGGCGCCGCTTCAGCGTGATGGAGGCGATCGGCTGCGCGCTGTCGCGCAGATCGACGTCGAGCGCGCGCAACCATGCTCGGTTTGACGGCGGGGCTCGACGGTCACACGCCCTGCAGCCACCGATATCGTGCGGGGGTTAGAATATCTCCCAAATGCCAACGGCCGTTGCGGTCGTCCACTCAACGCTGGGATCGAGCCTTCGCCGGATTGAGAAATGTCGGGCCACGCCAATAACGGTCTCGATATCTTTGCAGACAAACCTCTCTTCGCTGGAAAATCCCTGATCGCTTAACCAGACGTCGACGCGCTTTTGTTGACTGTGATGCGACACCGACAATCGTCGACGGCCGTCGAGCGGCGTCGCGCCATCGACGCAATAGGTGCCGTTGCCGCCGATAATATTGAGATAGCCTGCCTCTTCCATGCGGCCCCAGTCCTCGGCGCCGCCAAGCAGGAGCCAGACATAGGGATGGGCGAATTGGTCGAGGCGACGCAGCGCAATCTCGATTTGGTCCCAGGTCGGATTGGAAACATCGTGCAAAGACCAAGCATATTGCGCGGTGTAATGGGCGAACCTGAGTGTCGGCAGTCGCGCCCCGACACTGGGGGCGTCGATTTCCACGTCGTCGTCAGTCGGCGAGGGCGTGGCGCGCATGCTGCCGAGGATCCGTTGCAGCCGGTCGACTACCGATGCGCTCTCGAGGATTTCCTGGCTGGCGGGGACGTCGATGTCGAGGTGCGAGGCAATGAAATCGGCCAACTCGGAAGGGTCCTTGATTTGACCGCTGGTGGTTGCCGTCTGCGCTGAAATTTTTGAGCGCTGTTTGACGTAAGCGGCGAACTGGGCGACGGCGGAGCGGGCAAGCATCGCCACGGCGTCGCTAGGGCTTGCGGGCTCAACGAACGGCGCAACGTCCGCTTCAAGATAGTTCAAATTCTCCGTAAAACGTTCGATCCGCGCGCGGGCGCTGCACTCGAAAAGCGCCTTGATCGATCCGTCATCGAGCCGGACGCTGTGCATGAGGCGGGCCAGCACGCCGACCCGATAAAGCTGGTTCGGCCCCGGCTCAGCATGGCTGGCGTGCCTTTGTGTGACCAGCAAGATTTGCATGCGGCCGGCGAGTGCGTCAGCGGCCGCCAGCGCCTTCAGGGAGGTCTCGCGGGCGATGTGGAGGGGGACGATCGTATGCGGAAACACGACCCGGTCCCGCAGCGGCAAGACTGCGCATCTCGCCGGAAGTGCGGGGTGATCGAACGGTCGGGCCACGTCACCTTGTCTCCCTGCAGGGCCGATGCAGAGGGTCACTCTTGCGAACAATTGGCCCATTGGGGGTGGAAAATTCGGCGTTTTGCGATTTTCCTCGACCCGGCGCTCGCCCTGGCGTTTTGTTGTTATGGCGTCGTTCACGACGGCCAGGACGCCGACGAGGGGCTTTCCCCCTCGTCAACATCGCGGCACGAAGCTGAGGCTCGGAGCGTCAGTTGCCGAGCTTGAAATTCACGCCGGCGCGTAGGATGCCGAAATCGCCGAACTGGTCGGTATCGCCAAAGCCCAAATATTCAACGCGCACCGACATGGCGTCGCTTATCTTGTTTTCGACCCCGACCCCGTAGACAAAGCCCGTGTCGCTGTCGGATACGCTGGCGCGTATCGTACCCTGGCCCGGCATGCTGACGCTGGCGTGACCTTCCCCATGCACGATGGCGAGGCCGGCGGTGCCGTAGAGCAGCAGGTTCGGTTGCACGAGCACGCCAAATCGACCACGAATCGTGGCCAACCAATCGATGGAAGCCTCCGCTCGGGCGGTGGCGCAGCCGAACCCTGGTTGGCACGCCGTGGCGCTGCCGCTGACGCCGATGTCGGCGAGCGAGATGTCGGCCTCGATGCCGTAGACATACTGCTGTGATTGCCAGTTGTAGCCGGCCTGAGCGCCGCCAACGGCGCCGTCGGCATCGCCCGACCAGCCGAAGCCGGCATGCACGCCCCCATACACGCCGCGCCAGATGGAGGGGTAATAACCCCGATCGTAGGCGGGTGGCCCGCCGCCGCCATCGGCCGCCGCCGGCAGGGCCATGCCGGCGAGTACCCCCAAAACAAGCACGCCCCTAGGTAGTGCAAACATGCTCGAGTGCCTCCCTCGTCGTCCCATCCCCGCACCCGATCGCCGACAAGCTTAAAGGCAGTCTGTGACAAGTGTCAGATGCGAGTTTGCCAGCTGTGGGAAAGGGCCCGGCACCATGGAGGCGCGGACGTATTGGAATTTAAAAGCGTTATCAAACCACTAAGGCAGATCGGGATTTATCAAAACATTGAGCATTTGTGTGGTGGATGGAGCACGCAGGGGGCGGAAATGCGAGCAAGCTCAAGCTTTGCCGGAAGCGCCCGGCGCGAGCGGTCGTGGGCGTGACTTGCCGCTCAAGGTGGGCCCGGCGATAAAGGGGCTCGCTTTTGTGCCGCGGCATTGGCCGATCGACGCGTCAGATCAGCCCCTCGCCGTCGCCCCGCGAAACTCAGGAGCCGGCATGCGCATTGATGCCATCTCCATTGGCTTGAACCCGCCCGAGGACGTTAACGTCATCGTGGAGGTGCCGATCGGCGGGGAGCCCATCAAATATGAACTCGATAAGGCGGCAGGCACGCTCGTCGTCGATCGCTTCCTGCACACCCCCATGCGCTATCCCGGCAACTATGGGTTCGTGCCCCACACGCTTTCCGAGGACGGCGATCCTATCGATGTGCTGGTGGCAAACACGCGTCCCATTGTGCCCGGCGCCGTCATCAACGTGCGCCCGATCGGCGTGCTTTGCATGATTGATGACGCCGGCATGGACGAGAAGATCCTAGCGGTGCCGGCGCCGAAGCTCACCAAACGCTACGCGCACGTCACCAATTACACCGATTTGCCACCGATCTCGCTCGAGCAGGTGCAGCACTTCTTCGAGCATTACAAGGACCTTGAGCCGGGAAAATGGGTGAAGACGCAGGGATGGGGTGATGCCGGGCAAGCCAAAGAGCTGATCCGTGCGGCGATCGAGCGGGCCAAGCACGCCGGCCGTTGAAAAATTCTGGTGCGGGCCGCGCGCCAGCCTTCGACGGTCACGCTCCGGAGGATCCGGAGTGTGCTTGCCCCATGGATCGGGCCCAGGCGCTTGAGCGCTTTTGCCTCCGGCACGCGGCGCATCTGCCAAGAGATCTAACGGCGCACCGCGGCGCGTGCGCGCTCCTGCTGGCCGATGTCCTACGGGCCTAGGTCCTACTGGCCGCAGGCGATGAACATTTCGCTCGCGGCGTGCGGGCCTTGCTTGGATGACCCAAGACCCACCTTGACAATAAATACGTCCGTACGTATTAAGGTCTTTATGCCCAAACCTTCGCATCGCGACGCCATCGTGGCGGCTGGCCTAAAAGTGATGTTCCGGTCAGGCTTTATTGGCGCGAGTGTGCGCGACATCGTGGCCGAAGCCGGCGTCCCGCAAGGCTCCTTCACCAACCATTTCCGGTCGAAAGAAGGCTTCGCCGAAGCGGTCCTCAATCACTACTTTGCCTATGTGCAGGGGCTCGTGCGCGCCGCGCTGGAGGATTTTTCGCTGACCCCGCGCCAACGACTGCGGCGCTACCTCGATATCATCACCGGCAAGCTGGCCGCCGACGAGTTCACTCGCGGCTGCCTGATCGGAGACCTGAGCCTCGAGGCGTCCGGACAGAGCGAACCGCTCAGGACGCGTCTTGCCGCGATCTACGAGGAATGGCGCGTGCCGTTTGCGGCCTGCATCGCCGAAGCGCAAGCCTCCGGCGAGGTCGCGACCAGCTTCGACCCGACCGACCTTGCCGAGTTCCTGCTCGCCTCGTGGCAGGGCGCAATGTTGCGCATGAAGGTGGAGCGGGGACCGGCGCCGCTTGAGCGGTTCAAAGCCATCGTATTCGACACGGTCTTCAAGGCGGCACCATGACCATGACGACGACCGGCCCGGGCGTTATCTCTCTGTCGCAGATCCCGGTGCTCGGCTCCAGCATGGCCTACCGCATGGCGCACGCCCGGCAAAATCCGGTCGCCTTGTTTTTGCACGGCAATCCGACATCTTCTTTCATCTGGCGCAACATCATCCCACAGGTGGCGTCCGTGGCGCGTTGCCTAGCGCCGGATCTGATTGGCTTCGGCCGATCGGGCAAGCCCCGCATCGGCTATCGGTTTGCCGACCACGTGCGCTACCTTAACGCCTTTCTCGACGGTCTAGGCATCGACAGCGCCTATGTCGTGGCGCAGGACTGGGGTACGGCATTAGCGTTTGAGCTCGCCGCCCGCCGACCACAGTTCATGCGTGGCTTGGCCTTCATGGAGTTCATCCGGCCGCTGCCGAGCTGGGACGATTTTCACCAACTGCCTGCGGCGCGCGCGATGTTTCAAAAGTTCCGCACACCCGGCGTCGGCGAAGAGATGGTGCTCGACGGCAATGTTTTCATCGAGCGGGTGCTGCCCGGTTCGATCGTGCGCAGGCTCAGCGATGCCGAGATGGCGGCATACCGCGAACCCTTTGCAAGCCCAGCGGCACGCACGCCCATCCTGGCGTTGCCAAGGGAGCTGCCGATCGGGGGCGAACCTGCTGATGTCTACGCCAGGATCGAAGCCGTGCATGCGGCGCTGCAGCGGGCGAACTTTCCCAAGCTGCTATTTGCCGGCAACCCCGGCGCGTTGGTATCGCCACAGTTCGCGCAGAGCTTTGCGGCCTCCCTCAAGCATTGCCACGTCATTGAGCTGGGATCGGGCCTACACTACCTGCAGGAGGACCATCCCGATGCCATCGGCCACGCGGTTGCGGGCTGGATTGCAGGTGTGGAGGCCGCATCGGCGCGCTCGGGTTTGCCGCGCGCTGCGTGATGGCCTCGATCTCTGGAGATGCCGGACGCCGAGCCAATGTGGCTGATGGGAACGAAGATTTGGCGGTGCGAGGTTGATCTTGGCGCGGATGGTCGCACGCCCTAGGACCTGCGCTGTCCGCCCGCCACGGGAGGTAGGCCATGGTGATCAAGTGGAGCGAAAGCCTTGATGGCATCGACTGGGAAGAGCTCGCAGCTCTTTACCGGGCCGCGCCACTCGGAGACAAGAGACCGGCAGACCTTGAGCTCGTTTTCAGCAACAGCATGTTTCGCTCATTTGTCTTCGAGCACGGCCGGCTCGTTGCTGCGGGCCGCGTCCTGGCCGATGGTCGCGACTGTGCCTATCTGTGCGACATCGCGGTGCTTCCGAGCCATCAGGGGCGGGGGCTTGGCAGGGGTGTCGTGTCGCGGCTCCTCGAGCGCTCGAAATCGCACCGGAAAATCATCTTGTACGCGGTGCCGGGGCGCGAGGACCTCTATCGCGGGCTTGGATTTCGTCGCATGCGCACGGCGATGGCCATATTCGCGAACCAAGCCGAGGCCTACGCGCGGGGTTACTTGGCCGAAAGCTAGCGGCAACGGCAAAGGCGGAGCCGCCGGCCGACCCAGCCCCGGGTCTTTTGCTGGACCCTGCCCGAGCATGGAGGGCGCGGGAAACTTGGCAAAGCCCCCGCCGGCGCCCGAGCGCTTGCGCCGCCCGCAGGTGTCGCGGCGACAATTCGTGGCCGCTCGCTATTGCTCGACGTCTAGTCAACAACACTTGAAGCGCGGTGACCAAAACCGGACGGGCGGACGTCACGTATCGCCTTGGACCCTCGCGTCGAAGCGGGTCCTTGGAGGTCGTCTGTGTGCAAATCCGCAAGCCTCGTCAATCCACCGCCGGCGGCGCTTCGGGTGGGCACCACCTTTCAGGCCTTCGCGTCCACCGGGGTAGTCGGCCTCGGCCCAGCTCGGCCAGGCCGTTTCAGAAAGCAGCAAAGGAAGGATAGCCATCATGAGAGTAAAGTTCATTGCATCCATGGCGCTCGGAGCCGCCGCCATCACCGCCGCCGCGGCCGCGCAGGCCGCACCGGCCGCCAGCGTGGTGGGCGCGCTCAGGGATGATGCTGCCCCAGCAGGCGTCATCGAGAAGGCGACATACGGCTACGGATGGTGGCACCAGCGCTATGGTTGGCACCCCTACGGCTACAAGCGCCACTATGGCTGGAAGCCCCACTACTACCACTACGGCTGGAGGCCTCACTACGGCTGGCGGCAACACTACGGCAATTACGGCTACCGCTATGGTGGCTACTCCTGGCACTAGCAGGCGAGCGCTGCGGCCGTCCAAGCAAATGGGCGGCCGCGGCAGCGGTCGGGCAATCGGCTTTCACCCTGGCCGTCAGTCGCGGTCGCCCACAGGCTTGCGGTGGCGCACTAGGGGTCGATGAAGGCCGCAATGAGCCCATACTCGATGGCCGTTGCCGCTGCCGCTCCCTCGTCCGTTGCGGCGGCTGCCAAAGCGATCAGGGTGGCGGCCAGGACGACTCGAATTGTGTTCAGCATGATCGTGATCTCCTGTTGGCTGCGGGGTGCAGACGGGGGAGATACGGGAAGGGTGGCCCGGTGATGATTTCGGGTCGCGATCAAAGATCGGTGAAGCGGTGGCACGGCGTGGCCGTGGATGACAGCAGGCGCGTACGCGAGCGCAAGGGGCTTGGGGCAAGGTCACGGTGCTCGGACGCGAGTGACGTCGGTTGCGGCGAGAACAAACGCTGTCATTGGCCATGCCGGTCGCGGGGGCGAGTGACGATCTGCGCAAGGCTTCCGTGACAAGCTTGTCGCTTGGTTGCTTGACATTTTGCGCACATTCCAGCACTGACGCCGCGGGCCACCCCTCCCCACCGAGGGGCATCTATCTGGAAGGGTAGGCAGATGACGACGGCACGCAAACCGGCCAAACGGCCGGTCAATACGCACTTTTCCTCCGGTCCCTGCGCCAAGCGGCCCGGCTGGTCCCTCAAAAATCTGGAAAACGCTTTGCTCGGACGTTCGCACCGGGCCAAGGATGGCAAGGCGCGCCTGAAACTTGCCATCGATAAAACCAAGGCGCTGCTGGCGCTGCCGCGGGACTATCAATGCGCCATCGTGCCGGCCTCCGATACCGGCGCCTTCGAGATGGCCATGTGGGGCATGCTGGGCGCGCGCGGCATCGATGCCTTGACCTGGGAGAGCTTCGGGGAAGGTTGGGTGAGCGACATTACCAAGCAACTGAAGCTCACGGATGTGCGCGTGCTCAGGGCCGAATACGGCCGGCTGCCCGATCTCGCTCAAGTCGATTTTAGCCGTGATGTGCTGTTCACCTGGAACGGCACCACTTCGGGCGTGCGCGTGCCCAACGGCGACTGGATCGCGGCCAAGCGTGCCGGACTGACGTTTGCAGATGCCACCTCCGCGATCTTTGCGCAGCCGATCGATTTCGCCAAAACCGACGTTACCACCTTCTCCTGGCAAAAGGCCCTGGGCGGGGAGGCCGCACACGGCATGCTGATCCTTTCGCCACGCGCGCTCGAGCGGCTCGCGAGCTATGTACCACCCTGGCCGCTTCCTAAGGTCTTTCGCCTCACCAAGGGCGGCAAGCTGATCGGCGGCGTGTTCGAGGGCGAAACGCTCAACACGCCATCGATGCTGTGCGTCGAGGACTATCTCGATGCCTTGGATTGGGCGGAAAAAATTGGCGGCCTGTCGGCGCTGATGGCCCGCGCCGATGCCAACGCCCGGCTGCTAACCGATTGGGCCGAGCGCACGAGCTGGCTGGAAAATCTCGCCGTCGAGCCGGCTACCCGCTCCAACACCTCGGTCTGTCTCAAGATCGTCGATCCCGATCTGGTTGGCTTGCCCGCCGAGCAGCAGCGCGCGTTCATCAAGGCGATGGAGGCAATGCTGGAAGCGGAACGGGCGGCCCATGACGTGGCGGGCCACCGCGATGCCCCCCCGCACCTGCGGATCTGGTGCGGGTCCACCGTTGAGGTGGCGGATGTGGAGGCCCTGATCCCCTGGCTCGAATGGGCCTTCGTTGAGGCCAAGCGGTCACTTGCCAGGGCGGCGTGAGCGCCGGCCATGCCGGCCCGGCTTTGCCTAAGCGGAGGCGGTTGCAGGGATTTTTTGGTTTGGTCCGCTGGCGCGCCGGCCCCGGCGCCGGCGCACCCCGCCTGAGAACCACAAAGGATTAGCCGCATGCCTCGCGTCTTGATTGCCGATCAGTTATCGCCCGCCGCCGTCGCCATCTTCCAGGAGCGCGGCATCAAAACCGAGGTCCGGGTCGGGCTTGGCAAGGAGGAGCTGGCGAACGTTATCGCCGGCTATGACGGGCTAGCGGTCCGTTCGGCGACCAAGGTAACGGAGAAAATTCTCGCCGCCGCCGCCAATCTCAAGGTCGTCGGTCGGGCCGGCATCGGCGTCGACAACATCGACGTCAAGGCGGCCACCGCCAAGGGCATCATTGTCATGAACACGCCCTTCGGCAATTCGATCACCACGGCCGAGCACGCCCTGTCGCTGATGATGGCGCTGGCGCGGCAGATTCCCGACGCCGATCGCTCGACCCAAGCCGGCAAATGGGAAAAGGCCAAATTCATGGGCGTGGAACTGTTTGCCAAGACGCTGGGCGTGATCGGCTGCGGCAATATCGGCTCGATCGTCGCCGATCGCGCGCTGGGGCTGCGCATGAAAGTGGTGGCGTTCGACCCCTTCTTGTCGAGCGAGCGCGCCATCGAGTTGGGCGTGGAAAAGGTCGAGCTCGAGGACCTGCTGCGGCGCGCCGATTTCATTACCCTGCACGCACCGCTGACCGACAAGACGCGCAACATCATCGATGCGGCGCAGCTGCGCAAGACCAAGAAGGGCGTGCGCATTGTCAACTGCGCGCGCGGCGGACTTGTCGATGAGAAGGCGCTGGCCGAGGCGATCAAGGCAGGGCAGGTGGCGGGAGCGGCCTTCGATGTGTTCGAAGTGGAACCGGCCAAGGATAGCCCGCTGTTCGGACTGGCGAACGTCATCTGCACGCCGCATTTGGGGGCCGCCACCGGCGAGGCGCAGGAAAACGTTGCCCTGCAGGTCGCCGAACAAATGTCCGACTACCTGCTCAAGGGGGCGATCTCGAACGCGGTCAACTTCCCCAACATCTCGGCCGAGGAAGCCCCGCGGCTGCGGCCCTGGGTGAAGCTTGCCGAGCAGTTGGGCCTGTTTGCCGGCCAACTCACCGAGACCAGCATCAAGGGTATTCGCCTCGAATACTCCGGTGAAGTCGCACAGCTCAACACCAAGCCGCTGACGGCCGCCGCGCTCGCCGGCGTGCTGCGGCCATTGCTCTCCGACGTCAACATGGTGTCGGCGGGGGTCAGCGCCAGAGAACGTGGCATGCGCCTCGAGGAGGTGTCGCGCGGACAGGACGGCGCCTTCGAGAGCTATATCCGCCTGACGGTGAGGACCGACGAATACGACCGTTCGGTCGCCGGCACCGTCTTCTCCGACGGTCGTCCGCGCATCATCCAGGTGCGCAACATCGACATGGAGTTCGAATTGGCGCCGCGCATGCTGTTCATCCGCAACTTCGACAAGCCGGGTTTCATCGGCAAGTTCGGTATGCTGATGGGGGAGGCGGGGCTCAACATCGCCACGCTCAATCTCGGCCGCGACCGGCCCGGCGGCGATGCGATTTGCATGGTCGCCATCGACGAGCCGGTGAGCGAGGAAATCCTGGAAAAGATCCGCGCACTGCCGCAAGTGGTGCGCGTTAACCCGTTGGTGTTCTGACGATCGCGGCTCGCGCTTGCGCCCGCGCCCGCGCATGCAAGCGCCGCGCGGGGGCGCCGCCACGCGCCGGCACCAATTTCGTCATATTTGCCACTTGCCGTCTTGCTAGAGGCCAATGCGCTGTGGGCAAGCGCCCCAGTTGCGCGGGCGTGGTGAGCGGGAGAGAGCGCATGCGGTTGCGGGCGACACTCGTTGCATTCCTGATGACCGTCTCGGTCGCGCAAGCCGCCGAGATCGCCGCAACCTCGCGCGTCGAGGCGGTAATGGTCTTTCCCACGGGGGCGGAAGTGACGCGGCTTGGTCGGGTCAAGCTCGACCCTGGCGACCACGTCATCGTCTTCGCCGATCTGCCGGCGCGGGCGCTCGCGAGCTCGATCCGCGTCGAGGCGAAAGCAAACGGCAGGCTCGAGATCGGCTCGGTCGACAGCCGTCGCCTGTTCGTGCCGCGCAGCGACAGCTCGAATGCCGCCAGCGAGCGCAAACGCATCGAGGACGCCATCGAAAAGCTGCGCGATGAGAAGAGCGCGCTCGAGGGCGGCATCAAGGCGGCCGAGGCGCAACGCACGCTGATCAACAATTTGGCGCAACTGCCGATGCGCCCGCAGCCGGCCAACGCTGGCGCGCCCGAGCCCGATTGGGCCCAGCTCTTCGCGCTGATCGGCCAGCGCAGCGGCGAAGCGCAAAAAACCATCCTCGACACCCAGATCAAGGTGCGCGAGCTCGATCGGCAGCTGAAGGATCTGGAGGGCAAGCTGGCTTCGCTGGCGCCGACCCAGGACGAACGCACCGAACTCAAACTGTTCGTCAATGCCGACGCTGCCGTGGAGGCGGACATCGCCATCCACTATCAGGTCACGAACGCCTCCTGGATCCCGTTCTACGAGGCGCGCCTCGCCACCGGTACCAAGGCGCTGGCGCCGAAGCTGCAGCTGGTGCGGCGGGCTAGCATCCAGCAGAGGAGCGGCGAGAGCTGGGACAACGTCCGCCTATCCTTGTCCACGACCCGACCCGGAGCCGGCACGGCCGCGCCGGAGCTCAAGGAGATGACGATCGACTATGAAGCCGAGGCGCCGCGCCCACCACCGGCTCCCGCCGGCGGCTTGACGCGCTCGATGGTGCAGCGTGAGGCGATGGGCCGCGCCGCCGCCGTCGACGAGGATCGCCTCGACAAGGCGCTGCCGCAAAGCGTGGCTCCGATAGCCGCGGAAGAGGCGAAAAGCGTGGTCGAGACCCAAGCCTTCCAAGCCGTCTACGGTGTCCCTGGCCGCGTCACGGTGCCGCCGACCGGCGAGCCCAAGCGCCTCGGGATCGACACCGCCGAGCTCGATCCGGCGCTGTTGGTGCGCACCGTGCCGAAGCGCGACCAGAAAGCCTATCTTTACGCCAAGGTGACGATCGCCCGCGGCTCACCGGTCCTTCCCGGCCAGGTGGCTTTGTTCCGCGACGGCACTTTCGTCGGCAATGGCAAGCTGCCGCAGCTATCGCCGGGCGAGGAATACGAGCTTGGCTTCGGCGCCGACGACCATGTGCGCGTGCGCCACGCCGTCGCCGAGGAGAAACGCAGCGAGACGGGGATAATCTCGACCTCCAAGACGGACGTGCGCAACTTCCGCATTACGCTCAAAAACTTGCACGAGCGCGCCATTCCGGTGGCGGTGATCGATCAGATTCCGGTATCGCAAAACGCCGACATTAAGGTCGAACTGATCGGCAAAACCGCACCGAACAAGCGCGACCTCGACGACAAGCGGGGGATCCTGGCCTGGGAGCTGAAACTGGAACCCGACGAGGAGCGCCTGGTTGACTTCGGCTATCGCGTGACCTGGCCGGCCGCCAAACGGATCCTCTACAGCAATTGAGCGGCCCCGGCCGCAACTGCGGCGATGGCGCATGGCGCCGGGCCTAATCCATTTCTTCCGCGCCCGGCCGCGGGGGGCTATATCTCGCGCACCGCCGGTGGGCATCAACCGCGCTGGCGCGATCGTGGAGGCTGCCGGCAATGGCGAATGTTGTGGTGATCGGCGCCCAATGGGGAGACGAGGGCAAGGGCAAGATCGTCGACTGGTTGTCGGAACGCGCCGACATCGTCGTGCGCTTCCAGGGTGGGCACAACGCCGGCCATACGCTGGTGATCGGCAATCAGACCTTCAAGCTGTCGCTGCTGCCGTCCAGCGTCGTGCGCAGCGGCAAGTTGGGCGTCATCGGCAACGGTGTGGTGATCGATCCCTGGGCCTTGTGCGACGAGATTGCGCGTCTCAAGCAGCAGGGCGTGGTGGTCAACGCCGAGAATTTGCGCATTGCGGAAAACGCCACCCTGATCCTGCCGCTGCACCGCGAGCTCGACCAGCTCCGCGAAGCGGCCGCCGGCGAGGGCCGAATTGGCACCACCGGACGCGGCATCGGCCCGGCCTACGAGGACAAGGTCGGGCGGCGAGCCATTCGCGCCCAGGACCTCAAAAACCTCAACACCTTGGGGCCGAAGATCGATCGCCTGTTGGTGCACCACAACGCGCTGCGGCGCGGGCTCGGACAGGCCGAAATCAGCAAGCAGGAGCTAATGCGCGAGCTTGCCGAGATCGCGCCGAAAATCCTGCCGCACGTCGACGTGGTCTGGTCGCTGCTCGATCGCGAGCGCCGGGCCGGCAAACGCATCCTATTCGAGGGGGCGCAGGGCGCGCTGCTCGATGTCGATCACGGCACCTATCCGTTCGTCACCTCCTCCAACACGGTCGCGGCGCAGGCGGCCACCGGATCCGGCATCGGGCCCGGTGCCATCGGCTATGTGCTCGGCCTGGCCAAGGCCTATACCACGCGCGTGGGGTCGGGTCCGTTTCCCACCGAGCTCAGCGACGAAATCGGCGAGCGGCTCGGACAGCGCGGCCAGGAGTTCGGCGTGGTGACGGGACGCAAACGTCGCTGCGGCTGGTTCGACGCCTGCCTGGTACGGCAGGTGGCGCGCGTGTCGGGCCTCGACGGCATCGCGCTCACCAAGCTCGACGTCCTCGATGGCTTCGCCGAGATCAATGTGTGTGTTGCCTACGACCTCGACGGGCAGAGGATCGACAGCTTGCCGGCGGGACAAAACGCCCAAGCGCGCGTCAAGCCGATCTATCAGACCTTCGAGGGTTGGACGCAGTCGACGCGCGGGGCCCGCAGCTGGAGCGGGCTGCCGGCGCAGGCCGTGAAATACGTCAAGACCATCGAGGAGTTGATCCAATGCCCGGTGGCGCTGCTCTCAACCAGCCCGGAGCGCGAGGACACCATCCTGGTGCGTGACCCATTCCAGGATTGAGCGCCTCGGCCTTAAAGACGACAAGCGCCTTTCACGCGAGGCTGTGGCGCGGGCAGGCTGGCCAGCGCCGTTGCTCCGGCCCCGCCCGCTGCCTTACGCAGGTCATAGCGCAGACCGATCCGGAACTCGTGGGCGATACTGTCTTCAAGGCGCGGGCCCGGCGTTGCTGGGGCGATGGCAATGGCGTGAGCGGTGTTGGCATCGCCGAGATAGTGAAAGCGATAGGCGAGATCGAAATGCAGCCGGCCGGGCGTGGTGGCGCCGAGGCTGGCGTCCTTGATGCTAACGGCAGCTTGCTGGTCAAGGCGCCAGCTAGCCCGCCATCAGGGCCGCCGCCGGGGTCCATTTGCTCTCCCCGTCGAAGTTACAGGTGCCGCCGCAGGTCAGCGTGACGGTGCCGCTGCTGGTTGAGTGGAAGGCGGCGCCGACGCCGATGCCGAGATAGGGCGTGAAGCGCTCGCCGGCACGAAGATCGTAATAAAGATTGGCCAGCAGCACCTGGGTGTCGAGCTCGAAATCGGCGACCGCAACGCCCGTGGCGTGCACGTCCGTGCCCGCCCGCCATTCATAGGTGAGATCACCACGCACGCCTCTGCCGAAATAGCTGCCGATGCCGGCAGCAAGGCCCCAGGTGTTGTCGACCGAGACCGACGAAAACGTGAAGCTGTTGGCCACGAGATCGTTGGCATCCATCCAGGCGTAGCCGACGTCGCCGCGCAGGTACCAGCTGGCTGAGGGCGCAACGGCGGGCGGTACGCCCGAGCCAGTTCCCCGGTCGGGCCCGAGGTCGGCCGCCGTCGCGTCGGGGAGACCGGAAACGAAAAGGAGCGCGCTGACAAGCAGCGATCGAAACGGTGGCGACATCTTGGTGTTCCCTTCTGGCGCGCGGAAACGGAGTGGCAAGCACAAAATCGTCCCCGCAGGTTGCGCGCACGTCCCGCAGGCGCCATGAGCATCCCTGTGGCGGCTGCGCCGCTCGCGGCCCCGGCTTGCCAGCGGCCGGGATCGCGCTCAAGCTCGGGTCCATGTCGGACTACATCTTAAGCGAGGGTTTCGAGGAGGCCGAGCGCGGCGCCATCGTCGCGCTGCTCAGCGAATACGAGCACCAGATCGGCGTCTCGCTCGACTTTCAGGATTTCGCGACGGAGCTGGCGGGCTTGCCCGGTGCCTACGCCCCGCCGGGCGGGACGCTGATCCTGGCGCGCGGGCCCAATGGCGCTGCGCTTTTTGGCTGCGTCGCCCTGCGGCCAGTTGCGGCCGCGGCCCACCAGTGCGAAATGAAGCGCCTCTACGTGCGCGCCGAAGCGCGCACGTCCGGGCTCGGCCGCCGCTTGGCATTGGCGGCGATCGCCGCGGGCCGTCGGTTGGGATATCAGACCATTTGCCTCGACACCCTGCCCAGCATGCGGGCCGCCCAGGCGCTCTATGCGAGCTTAGGCTTTCGCCGCGTCGGGATCGGCGGCGGCCAGCCAGCGGTCATTTTGTTCGAGCGCGCATTGTAGGCTTGCCGAGTAAGGCTTGCCAAACCGCAGACGGTCGGCCGCAAGGCTTTTTTTGTGCTGCTTACGCGTGCTGCTTAAAGCATCGGGGTCCGCGAACGGGAGGGGACGTCAGCGCGCGCCCGCCGGTGCCCCGCGCCCCGTGGCGCCCAGCATCGACCTGAACCAGTCGCTCACCTGTGAGGGCCGGGCCACCTGCGGCGCCGTCGGCCCCAGCAGGGCCACCGCCGTCGACGGCCGCCAGCTCGTGTCGGCCGCGGGTTTGCGGACGACCTCCTCATCGGTCGTATCGTCAGGCGCAGCCATCGCGAACCCTGCGGCGCGCGCGGCATTGTTTAATGCTTCGATTCCCATGACGCCAAAACTCTATTGCCCCAACAAGCGTTCCAGGTTCGGCTTTGGGCAGGGCCTCTGGCCGCATCCCCGGCGAGAACCCGCCGACGAGAACCAAATTATGCCTTGACAGTATTTAGCGGGACACAAGCGGCCGGCGTCAAGTCAAAATCCGAAACATTTCGTGATCACGACTACTTGAGGCTGGATTGAGGCTGCAACTACGCTGCGCCGCACAAAAATGCGGAGGCGCCGCCGACGCGATAGCCACGCCGGGCGCGCGGCCGTCCTCCGGGCGGGGTTTGCTTGGCGCTTGCGCTCGCCAACGCGCGGGTTCACGATACTGTCACGCGCCCCATGAAGCTCAGGCGCGGGCGCGCGGGCTTCGCGTTTCCGTTCGACCTGAGCTGTTCAGGAGGAACCTATGGGGCAATCTGGTGGCTCGGCCGCCCGCAGCTCCCGCTGCATCGCACTGGTGGGACCTTATCTTTCCGGCAAGACGACGCTGCTGGAGGCAATCCTGGCCCGCACGGGCGTCGTCACGCGTCAGGGCAAGGTTGCGGATCGCAACACCATCGGCGATGGTGCCGCGGAAGCCCGCGACCACGGCATGAGCGTCGAGCTCAACATCGCGGATGTGCCGTTTCTGGGCGATACCTTTACCTTCATCGATAGTCCGGGTTCGATCGAATTTCAGCATGAGGGCGCCTTGGCGCTGACGGGCTGCGACGCCGCCGTGGTGGTGTGCGAGCCGGATCCCAAGCGGGTGCCAGCCCTGCAGTTGATCCTCAAGCAGCTCGAAGACCGCGGCATTCCCCGTTTCCTGTTCCTCAACAAGATCGATAGCTTCAACGCGCAGGTGCGCGACATCCTCCCGACCCTGCAGCCGGCGAGTTCGAAGCCGCTGGTGCTGCGGCAGATTCCGATCTGGGAAAACGGCAGTGCCTCGGGCTTCGTCGACCTGGCGCTGGAACGGGCCTTTGTCTACCGGCCGCAGGCCAACGCCGAAGTGATCGAGATTCCGGCGGGGGTCAAGGAGCGCGAGACCGAAGCGCGCTTCAAGATGCTCGAGCAGCTCGCCGACTACGACGATGAACTGATGGAGCAGCTGCTCTCCGATGTGCAACCGACGCGCGAGAAAGTGTTCGGGGATCTTGTCAAGGAGGTGCAGGAGGGCCTGATCGTGCCGGTGCTGCTGGGCTCGGCCGAGAATGGCAACGGTATCCTGCGCTTGCTCAAGGCTCTGCGTCACGAGGCGCCCTTCGTCGATCGCACCGCCAAACGGCTCAAGCTCGAAAACGCCAAGTCCGCCGCGCAGGTGCTAAAAACAATGTATACGGCCCATGGCGGCAAGATCTCCCTGGTGCGCGTGCTGGCCGGCGAGTTCGGCGAAGGCACGGTCGTGCAGGGCGCGCGCGCCGAAGAACGCGCGGCATCGGCCTTTGCCATGCTGGGCCAGGAGGCGAAAAAGCGGCCGCCCGGCAAGCCCGGCGACACGCTGGCGCTGGGTCGCCTGGAGAAAATCCTCACCGGCGAGACGATTTCGGCGGACAAGGGCGGCATCACCCAGATCAAGGCGCCTGAGCCGCCCGAGCCGGTGTTCGGCCTCGCCATCGGCGTCAAGGACCGCAAGGACGAGGTGAAGCTCACGGGTGCGCTCGGCCGGCTGATGGAGGAGGACCCCTCGCTCAAGCTAGAGCACGCCAAGGACACCCACCAGATGGTGCTCTGGGGCCAAGGCGAAATGCACTTGCGGGTGGCCTTGGAGCGGCTGAAGCGCAAGTACGGGGTGGAGTCGGAATCAAAGCCGCGCCAGGTCCCCTATAAAGAAACGATCCGCAAACCGGTCGAGATTCGCGGCCGACACAAAAAGCAGTCGGGCGGCCACGGCCAGTTCGGCGACGTCGTCCTCGACATCAAACCGTTGCCACGCGGCACGGGCTTCCAATTTGCCGAAAAGATCACCGGCGGCGTGGTGCCGCGCCAGTTCATCCCCTCGGTGGAAATCGGCGTCCAGGACTACTTGCAGCGTGGGCCGCTTGGCGGCTTCCCGGTGGTGGATGTCTCGGTGACGCTGATCGACGGCTCCTATCACTCCGTCGATTCCTCCGACATGGCGTTCCGGCAAGCGGGTCGCATCGGCATGAGCGAGGGCATGCCTAAGTGCAGTCCGGTCTTGCTGGAGCCGATCATGGAGGTGGAAATCGCCATCCCCAGCGAAGCCACCGCCCGCATCAACGGCATGATCCCGCAGCGGCGCGGGCAGATTTTGGGTTTTGACGCGCGTGACGGTTGGCCCGGCTGGGACGTGGTGCGCGCGCAGATCCCGGAATCGGAAATGGGCGATCTGATCGTCGAACTGCGATCGGCCACGGCGGGCGTCGGCACCTATTCGGCAAAGTTCCACCACCTGGCGGAGCTCACCGGCCGGCTGGCCGACAACGTGCTGGCGGCCCACAAGGAGGCAGCCGAGTAAGCTCGGCCAACGGCGCCGAAATCAGCGGGGGCACCGGGCAGACGCCCCCGCAGGCCGGGATTGGTCCGAGGAGCCCGCCGGGCCACGTTGCCCCCGCTGCCAGTAAGCCAGCGCCAAATCGGCTACTTCGTCTTGGTGGTCGTTGCCTTGCTCGCCGCGGTCGCCGCCGTGCCGGGCGCAACCTTGCCGCTGGCGAGCACGGCTTTGCACGCGGCCGGCAGTTGATCGAGCATCAGCGCCGGCTTTGGTGGCGTTGGCGGCCCCGGCGGCGCGGCTGGTCGTTGCAGCAGGTGGATCCAGTCGGCGAGCTCCTTGCCGCAGCCGTCATCGCTCGGCGGCTCGGGTTGCGCCTCGCAGTTGGTGCTGCCCTTGGGACAGGCAATGCGAATATGAAAATGGTAGTAGTGGCCCCAGATGGGCCGCACCTTATGGAGCCAGGCGCGATCCTTGTCCTTGGCCGTCGCCTCGCAGAGGGCCTTTTTGATGGCGGGATGCACCAGGACGCGCTCGACCGCGGCATAGGAGGCGGCGCGCTTGAGCAGCCGCACGTGCGCCGGCGTGAACTGCTTGGGGTCGACCGAGATCTTGTCTTCGGCCAGCATCGAGGTGGCCGCCAGGTCCTCGCGCTCCTTTTCGCTCAAGCGATGGTCCGGCATCGGCGTCAACCAGATGTCGGCGTCGAGCCCGACCTGGTGGCTGGCGTGTCCCGACAGCATCGGGCCGCCGCGGGGTTGCGACATGTCCCCAACCAAGAGGCCGGGCCACCCGTCTTGGGCGCGTGCGTCGTTGGCGAGCTTCTCGACCAGGGCCACCAGCTCGGGATGTCCCCAGTTGCGATTGCGCGACAGCCGCATGGCCTGCCAGGCCGGACCATCGATCGGCAGGGCGGCGGCTCCGGCGAGGCAACCCTTGGCATAAAAGCCAATCGAGCGGGCCGGCAGCGGCGCCGGCTCCTTGATGGCGCCGAACAGCTCTTTGGCCGGCGGCCCGGCGGGTTTGGCGTGCTTTTTCGCATTGGGCTTTTTGGGCACCGGCGTCTTTGCAACCGGGGCAGCCGCGGCGGCCGGGGCCGCCGTTGCCCCCTTGCTTGGCTCCGGCGGCGCGGCCTGTTCCGCCGCCTCAAGCCGCGGGCTCACCGTCACCAGGAAGAGGCCCAATGGCACCAGGCCCAACCAAAGGCATGATCGCATCCCGCGCTCTCCGTCGCTTTGGGGTCCCACTGCAGCAATCTCGGCCGAGATGGGCGGGCAAAAGCAAAATCGCAAGACTCACATTTTTACCACGATCGCCGGGCGCCACTGAACCGGCAAGTTGGCACGGCGCCAAGCTCACAAAAAAATCGAGGCTGTGTGCCTCGGTGCGCACCACAAAAGCAACGCCGCCGCCATCCACCGCGAGCTTTGCCGTTGCGGGGAACGCGGGGGTGGCTAGCGCCGCGCGGCGCCGGCGGCGGCCGCCGCGCCCGCGGCAAGCGTGAGGCAGGCGATGACGTTCCAGCCGGCGAGCGAAAGGCCGAAAATGCGCAGTGCGGGCTCGTCACAGCGCACCACGTGCGTGGTTTCCAGATCCTTCAACAGGCCCCCACTGCCGGTCGCCAAGGCGCCACCGGCCGGCGCGCAGGTGTCGGGGCCGGGCCACAGCTTCCACTCGGCGCCGGCGTGGTAGGCGGCAAAGCCCGCGTTGGCCAAAAAGACGAGCGCGACGGCGGCCAACACGAGGGCTGCGAGGCCGCGGCGCTTTTGGCCAAGCAGCCAAAGCGCCAACAGCAGGGCCGGGATGGCGATGTAATAGGCGTAGCGCTGCTGCAAACAGAGCGGACAGGGCGCGTAGCCGCCGACGTATTCGAAGGCGAGCGCGCCCGCAATGACGGCCACCGCCAAGGCGAGCACGGCCGTTGCGGTGCGATCGGCGGAGCCAAAGATGGGGACGGTCATGGACATCTGGGGCCCAGGGTGCGCAATTAGCTTCTGCCTCTAGAACAGGTACTTGATGGCGAAAAAGCCGCCGACGAGCGTGACCAGAAAGGCCGTGGTCACCAAGCTCAGGCGGCGCTCGATGAACTCCCTGATCGGCTCACCGAACCAAAACAAGAGCGCCGCCACCAGATAGAAACGCATGGCGCGCGCCACAAGGGAGGCGAGGACGAAGGCCAGCAGCTCCATCTTGAAGGCGCCGGCCGCGATGGTGAGGACCTTATAGGGAAACGGCGTCCAGCCCTTCGCGATCAGGATCCACACGCCCCACTGCCGAAAAAGCTCGGCGGTTTCTTCGAATTTGCCGCCATAGCCATAGACGTCAAGAATCGGCCGGCCCAAATACTCAAACAGAAAGTAGCCGATCGCGTAACCGGCAATTCCGCCCAGCACCGATCCGAACGTGGCGATGGTGGCAAAAAGCCATGCCTTGGCGCGCTGCGCTAAGATCATGGGGATCAGCATGACGTCGGGCGGAATCGGAAAGACGGAGCTCTCGATGAACGAGACCCAAAACAGAAGGTGCCGGGCGCGTTCGTGGCGCGCCATGTCCATCGCCCAGTCGTAGAGACGTCGCATCATCGCTGGCAGCATCTCATGCTCTGGAATGCGCGTTCCTTGTGGCGCGCCTCGGCCCGTTTTGCCGGGCCTTATACCAGCCCGAGGACCAACTGAACGGGACGGAATGAGCGGCGATGATGGGGTGTGACGCCATGGCGCGCGATGGCCGCGAAATGCTCGGCCGTGCTGTAGCCCTTGTGGCGGTCGAAACCGTGATGGGGATAGTCGCGCGCCAACTCCGCCATAATGGCGTCGCGGGCGACCTTGGCCACAATCGAGGCGGCGGCGATCGACAGGCAGCGGGCATCGCCCTGCACGATGGTGCGCGTCGCACAGTCAAGGTGCGGCGCTCGATTGCCGTCGATCAGGACCAGCTTGGGCCGGCTGCCGAGCCGGGCCACGGCCTCGCGCATGGCCCACAACGTGGCGTTGAGAATGTTATCGGCGTCGATGCGCTCGACGTCGGCAATGCCGATGCCGACCTGGGCGCTGGCCAGGATCGCCTGATAGACGCCGCGTCTGGCCTCGGCATCGAGCAGCTTTGAATCGGCGATGCCCCCGGGGATCGAGGCCCGATCCAGGATTACCGCCGCCGCGACCACGGGTCCGGCCAGGGGGCCGCGGCCGGCTTCGTCGACCCCGGCAATGGGTCCCCCCGTCAGTTCCAGCTCAATGGCCTCGAGCTCAAAGCTGGCCTTCATCGCGCGAATCGCCCCCACGCTTGTGGGTGAGCTTCGCGTTAATGGCGTCGGCTGTCAAAAGAGGGCGAGTTGATCTTGCCCGCCGACCGGGCGCTCGAACAGGTCGGTGCGAAGTTTGAGATTGCGCTCATTCAATCCCAAGCGGCTGACCGCCAAGCGGAATCTCAAGGCGATCTGATCGGCATAGGGCCCTTTGCCGCGCTGCCGCGTGCGCCATTCGGGCGTGTAGTCCTTGCCGCCGTGCATGCTGCGCAACAGGTTGATCACCCGCTCGGCGCGCTCGGGAAACTCGGTTGCCAGCCACTCCCGGAACAGGGCTTTGAGTTCGAGCGGCAAGCGCAGGAGCACGTAGCCCGCCTCCGCGGCCCCGGCCCGTCGGGCGGTGGCCAGAATGCTTTCAATCTCGCTGTCGTTAAGGGCGGGAATGATCGGGGCGACCATCACCGCCACCGGCACGCCGGCGGCCGCGAGCCCGGCGATGGCGTCGAGGCGCTTGCCAGGGGTCGCGGCCCGCGGCTCCATCTTGCGGGCGATCTGCCGGTCGAGCGTGGTGACCGAGATCGCCACCTTGACGAGATCGCGTTTTGCCAGGCGCGCGAGGATATCGAGATCGCGCAACACCAACGCCGATTTGGTGACGATACCGACCGGGTGGCTGGCGCGGTCGAGAACCTCAAGCAGGGAGCGCGTGATGAGGTGCTCGCGCTCGATCGGCTGATAGGGGTCGGTGACGGCTCCGAGCGCGATCACCTTCGGAACGTAGCGCGCCTGCGCCAATTCCTGTTGCAGCAAAGCGGCGGCGTTGACCTTGGCGTAGAGCTTGGTTTCGAAGTCGAGCCCGGCGGAATGGCCGAGGTAGCAATGGGTCGGCCGGGCAAAGCAGTAAATGCAGCCGTGTTCGCAGCCCCGATAGGGGTTGATCGACTGGTCGAAGCTGATGTCGGGGCTGTCGTTGCTGGCGATGATGCTCTTGGCCGTCTCGCGGTGAACCTCCGTCTTGAAGGGGGCAAGCTCGCCCAGACCCTCCCAGCCATCGTCGAAGGTTTCCCGCGCCTCGGCCTCGAAGCGGCCGACGCGGTTGGAACGGGCTCCGCGCCCGCGCCGGCGCTCGGCGTCCACCAGGGAGGCCGTCGTCGTCACCCCGACCGGCGCCGCGCCCTCGCGCCCGGCGCGGTCGGCCGGAGCGCGCGGGCGCCCGGCGGCAAGCTCCTGTTTGGACTTGGCCATGGCGCCAAGCCTAGCCCAAAGCCTGGAACAAAGAAAGAACAAAAGCGGGTAAAAGGCTTTGAGGCGCGCATCGCCGGCGATATGAGGGGCGATGGCCAAGGCCCCGGGATGTGGCGATGATCTCCGTTGTGGTTCCGACCCTCAATAGCGAAGCGAGCCTGCCCCAGACGCTCGCCAGCCTGGTGACGGCGGCCGTCGACGGGCTCGTGCGCGAAGTCATTATTGTCGATGGGGGCTCGAGCGACGGCACGGCAACCATCGCCGACCAAACCGGGGCCCGCCTGGTCGTGAGTGCGCGCGGCCGCGGCAGCCAGCTGGCCGCGGGCGCCAGGGCGGCGCGCTTTCCTTGGCTCTTGTTTTTGCACGCCGATACCGCGCTTGAGGACGGCTGGGAGCGCGAGGCCGTTGCCTTTGTCAGGAGGATCGAGGCCGGGGCGTGCGCGCCGAGCGCCGCGGCGTTCCGATTTGCCTTGGATGCTCAAGGGCTGAGGCCGCGGCTGCTGGAGCGCCTTGTTGCCCTGCGCTGCGCCGTCTGGCGCCTGCCCTATGGCGATCAGGGACTATTGGTGCCCAAGCGCCTTTACGAGGCGCTCGGTGGCTACCGGCCCTTGCTGTTAATGGAGGACGTCGACCTCGTGCGCCGGCTGGGTCGAGGCCGCATGACCATGCTGCGCGCCCGCGCGGTCACCAGCGCCCTGCGCTTTCAGCGCGAGGGCTATTGGCGGCGCTCGGCCCGCAACCTGTTGTGCCTGACCCTTTACCTCTGCAACGTTCCCATCGCCACCATTCACCGGCTCTACGGCTGATCGGGCGGCGGCGAACCAACCATCAAATGTCCGTGAGGCGGAATGTCGAGCGCCGGCGGAACGTCCGTGGGATAGTGATGAGTGGGCTAAACGGCTAGGGAGAATGCCATGCAAAGTATTTCACGGCGCGGCTTTGTGATCTCGGCGGCGACCGCGGGGGCCGTGTTCGGTCTCGACGGTCCGCTCGAGTTTCTCAGTCCCGCCTTTGCGCAGAAGCCCGATCCCAAACTGATGGACAAGGGCGTCGTCAAATTCAAGGTTGGCGACCTCGAAGTCATTCAGATGTACGACGGAGTTTGGGAAAAGGCCCACGATCCGAACTTCGTGAAGAATGCCTCCCTCGACGAGGTCAAGGCCGCGCTGAAAGCCGGCGGCTTGACCGACGAGTTCGTGCCCATTCCCTTCACGGTCACCGCGGTGAAAAGTAAGGGCAAGCTCGTGCTGTTCGACGCGGGCACCGGCGGCCAGGTTTCGCCGAAAGCGGGCTTGGTTGCGGCAAAGAACATGAAAGCTGCCGGGATCGATCCCGACAAGGTCTCGACCATCGTGCTCACCCACTTCCACGGTGACCACATCAGCGGCTTGATGGCAAAGGACACCAACGCCCCGACCTTTCCCAACGCCGAAATTCTGGTGCCGGCCAGCGAGTATAAGTACTGGACCGATCCGGCGATCACGGCGGGAGCGGCCAAACGGATCCAAGCGGTGTTTCCGGGTTGGAAGAACATCAAGCAGTTCGAGGGCGACAAGGAAATCGCCCCCGGCGTGCGCGCCATTGCCAGCAACGGCCACACGCCCGGCCACACCAGCTACCAGCTGGCCTCCGGCCGCAAGCAGCTGATCGTGCTCGGCGATGTCACCAACATCCCCGCCCTCAACCTGAAAAATCCAGGCTGGCATTTGGTGTTTGACGTCGACGCGGCCACGGCCGAAACCAACCGGCGCAAGATGTTCGACCGCGTGGTTGCCGACAAGATCACGGTGACCGGCTATCACTTCGGCTTCCCGGGCGCGGGTAGCATCAAAAAGGATGGCAAGGGCTACGCCTTCGTTCCCGTCAAGGCCTAGCGCGGACAGCCAGGCGGCAGGCCGTGACAGGCGGGCCCTGACATGGCTCGCCCCTGAGGCGCCGGCGTTCGCCAGCCGGCGCCGCCCTAGCCCGGCGCTGCAGCAGGCGCCGGCGCAGCAGACGGCGCCGTTTCGCTGCCGGCTGGTGATCATGGCCAAGGCGCCAATCGCCGGGGCGGTCAAGACGCGGCTTGCCGCCGAGATCGGAGTGGCCGGGGCCACGCGCTTTGCGCGCCAGGCCACGGCGGCCCTGATCGGGCGCCTGGGTCAGGATCCCCGCTGGCAAACCATCCTCGCCGTCAGTCCCGACGCGTCCGCCAACACCGCGATCTGGCCGGGCAAGATTGTGATCCGTGGTCAGGGCCGTGGTGACCTCGGCCAGCGCATGCAGCGCCTGTTTGAGATCGATGCGCCCGGGCCCCTCGTCATCGTCGGCACCGACATTCCAAGTTTGAGCCCCGCCCACATCGCTCACGCCTTCCGCCTGCTGGGGCGCGCCGATGCCGTGTTCGGCCCGGCGCTCGACGGCGGTTATTGGTTGATCGGGCTCAGCCGGCGCCCGCGCCTCATCAAGCCATTCGCTCGGGTGCGCTGGTCGGGACCCCATGCCCTCAGCGATACGTTGGCAAACCTGCCCGCGTGCGCCATTGCCTTTCTGCCTCGGCTCGGCGATGTCGACAGCGCCGCAGCCTTGAGCCTTTGCGCGGGCCACTTTGGCCGGCGCCTGTTGCCCCGCTCCTGAGCCGGCTCGCGGGCTCAAGTGCAGCGCCAGAAGACACCGCGATCGAGATGGAAATGATTGTGGTGGGCGGCATTGTATTCGGGCCCCAGCACGACGTGAAAATAGCGGCAGGCCCGCGCGTGCACCGCCCGCAGGAAGCGGGCCTCCGCCCCCGTCCCCTTCCAGTGCTGGAGCACACCGATCTGCCGCCCACCCGCCAAGGTAAAGCCGCTGATGTCGAGCGCATTGGCGGTCGCATGCTCGCTGCGGATGTCCTTCCAGAACGGATTGCCGACGATGTTGCGGCACGCGTAGGAGCCGAAGGATTGGATGGCGACGACGCGCTGGCCAAAGATCTCCTGGGCGATCGCCTGCACGTCGTGGGTGAGCCAGAGGGCCAGCGCGGCGGCGGCTTCGCAGGTGGCCTTGTCGAAGGCGGCGTGCACGCCGCCGGCGGAGCTCAGGCGCACGCTATTGGTCCAACCGCAGCCCTGCTTGGGTGGATTGTCGGGGATCGGCTCGGCGCTGATCTGAGGTTGTGCCAGGATGCGGCGGCACAGCTGCGGGTCGTGCTTGAGGGCGGCCAGGCGCCAATCGACGAACCAAGCCTCCGACTGGGCGAGATCGAGGGCCGGCAGGGGATTGAGCGCGGGAGGCACGAGGCCCTGTCGGAGGAGCGCCGCTCCGCCCAGCCCGATCAGGAGGACGAGGATCAGCCACAGAAGGGGAAAGCGGCGCGTGCTCTTCGGCATGGCCGTCTTCTATAAAGGGCGACCCTGGCACGGCCAAGCCATCGCCCGGGGCCGCGGAGGCGGCGCGGGGTGAGCTCCCTCGCCGGACAAAGGCAGTCCGCTTTCCGGCTCAAGGCCTTAGCTTTTTGACGCCGGGGCCAAGCCTTGCCGCTGGCCTTAAAAATCCGTGGCGATGCCGTTTCTTTCCCAATCGCCGTAGCGGGTCGGCTCGGGTCCCGGTTGGCCCCCGATCTCCTTGACCCGGGGGGCGGCGGCCACCCTTTCCAGCTCCTTGCGCCGGCGCTCCTGGGCTTCGGCAAGGGCACGCTGCGCTGGCGCCGGCAAACGCTTGTGGCCAGCTTCGCTCGGGGCATCTTGGTCTTGGCGCATGGCACACCCTGCTCGGCCTTGGCGCTGCCGATCGAGGCCTCTGGACGGCGGGCTCCGGTCGCTAATTCTTTGGCTTCAAACCCGGCTTGCGGCCCGCCCAGATCTGGCCCTGACCCTTCCGGCACACCATATTAGCACGCCTGCCGGGCTTCGGCATTAGCACGCCCACCGGGCTTCGGCTCGGGCGATCTGCCGAGCCAAGGTCGCAATCAACCTGACGAGGTGAACGTCCCATGCCCCTGAACTTCGCCAAGACCGGCCTGCTGCTGGCGGCCTTGACGGGCATCTTTGTCGCCATGGGTGCCCTGTTGGGCGGCGCCACCGGCATGGTGATTGCGTTCGTCGTGGCCCTCGGCATGAACGCCTTCAGCCTATGGCAATCCGACAAGATGGTGTTGCGCCTGTATGGCGCCGAAGAGGTGGATGCCAACTCCGGGGGCGAGTATTACGCCATCGTCGCCGACCTTGCTCGCAAGGCCGAGCTGCCGATGCCGCGCGTGTACGTCATGCACAATCCGCAACCCAATGCCTTTGCGACCGGCCGCAACCCGGCCAATGCCGCGGTCTGCGCCTCCACCGGCCTGATCGAGATGCTGTCGGCCGACGAAGTCGCCGGCGTGATGGCCCACGAGCTCGCCCACGTCAAAAACTACGACACGCTGACCATGGCCGTCGCCGCCAGCATTGGCGGCGCCGTTTCCATGTTGGCGCAGTATCTGCAGTTCGGCGCCCTATTTGGCGGTCATCGCGAGAACAACAGCGTCGGCTGGCTCGGCACGCTGGTCGCCATTATCCTCGCCCCCATTGCCGCCATGCTCGTGCAAATGGCCATCAGCCGCTCCCGCGAGTACCAGGCCGATCGCCTCGGCGCCATGATCAGCGGGGCGCCGTTGTCCTTGGCCTCGGCGCTGAGCAAGATCGAGCACTACGCCCAGGGCATCCGCAACGAGCCGGCGGAAGCGGCACCCGCGACCGCGCACCTCTTCATCATCAACCCGTTGAGCGGCGAGGGCATGGACAACCTTTTCTCCACCCATCCCAACACGGCCAACCGCATCGGCGAGCTGGAGCGCCTGGCCGAGGAGATGGGGGCCAGCGGCCGAGCCTCGCGCGCAGCGCACCCGGGACTTGGTCCCTGGGATGGGGCCTCGCCGGCCAGGCGCGGGGGGCCCTGGGGTTAAGGCGGGGCTAGACGGTTTTGCCAGCGCCGAGGTCGCCCCCGCACGCCGTGTCAGCCAAGCCTCCGCGCGCGCTTAAGGCGCCGGAAGGGCTGGCGGCCCGCCGCCTCGCCGTCAGCCTGGTGGCCGGCGTACTGGGGCAAAGGCGCCCGCTCGAGCAGGTGCTGGCCGAGCTGTCGCGGCAACCGGATCTTTCGCTTTTGCATCCGCGCGATCGCGCCTTGGCCCGCATGGTGGCCGCCACCGTGCTGCGGCGGCAGGGTGAGCTGGAGCACGTCCTCAACGCCTTCATCGAACGGCCGCTACCTGCCGACAAGGGTCAACTTTGGCCCATATTGTTGTGCGCTGCAGCCCAGCTGCTCTGCCTTGAAATGCCGGCCCACGCCGTCGTCGACCTGTCCGTCGAACTGGTGCGTCGCGATCGCGGCGCGCATCGCTTCGCCAAGCTCAGCAATGCCGTGTTGCGGCGCGTGAGCGAGCGCGGTGCAGCCCTGATCGCCGCCCAAGACGCCGTGCGGCTCAATATTCCGGGCTGGCTTTGGCAACGCTGGAGCGAGGCCTATGGGGCCGCCACGGCGCGCCGCATCGCGGAGGCCAGTCTCAAGGAAGCCGCCCTCGATATCAGTTTGAAGCCGGCCGAGGATCCCAACGCCTGGGCGGAGCGGCTGGGCGGGCTGTTGCTGCCGACCGGCAGCCTCCGGCTGCAATCGCACGGGCGCATCGAGGACTTGCCGGGCTATGGCGAGGGCGCCTGGTGGGTGCAGGACGCCGCCGCCGCCCTGGTGGGTCGGCTGGCCGGCGAGGTGGCGGGCCGCAGCGTCGCCGACCTGTGCGCCGCGCCGGGCGGCAAGACGGTGGCGCTGGCCGCGCATGGCGCCGCGGTCACCGCCGTCGATATTTCCCCGGCCCGGCTGGAGCGAACGAGGGCCAACCTCGATCGCCTGCGCCTCAGTGCGACCCTGGTTGCGGCCGATGTTGCGACCTGGACGCCGGGGCTGAGCTTCGACGTCGTCATCCTCGATGCCCCTTGCACGGCGACGGGAACCATTCGCCGCCACCCCGATATCTTGCGCCTGAAAGCAGCCGAAGACGTTGCCCGCATGGCCGAGCTCCAGGGGCGGCTGCTGGCCAACGCGGCGCGCCTCGTCAAGCCCGACGGGCTCTTGCTCTACAGCACCTGTTCGCTCGAGCCGGAGGAAGGCTCTGAGCAGATCGCCGCCTTTCTGGCGGCGCATGACGCCTTTCGGCGCGTGCCGGTCGTCGCCCACGAAGTTGGCGGCGCGAGGCAAACTCTCACGCCGGCGGGCGAGCTGCGCACGCTGCCCTGCCATGGCCCGCAGGGGAGCCTGGCAGCGGGCATGGACGGCTTTTATGTGGCGCGCTTGCGACGGCTTTGCTAGCGCCGTTGCGCCACCCACAGGCTTTGCGGGCCGCGGCCTTGCCTCGCCGCAGGGCCCGGGCTAACCCGGGCCATATGCAGAACTCTTCCCGGGAACCGGCGGCGGCGTCGGAGGCCTCGGCATGGTCGCGGTTGAGCGCCAGTCTGGGTGCCAGTCTGGGTGCCAATCTGGGCGCCAATCTTGGTGCCCGTCTGAGCGCGGGTGTGGGCACGGGTCTCGCTGCGAGCCTGGCCGCGAGCCGGGCCATGCGTGTGGCCGCGCGCGAGGGGCTCGAGCGCACGGCGCTTTGGCTCGATCGCGCCCGCGTTCAGCTCTTGGCCTACGTGCGCGGATTGGAGCTCCTCGCCAACCGGCGCGCCGCCGCGGACGAGCTGCTGATGGCCCCGCCGGACTTGCGCGTGCCCGATCCCAGCTTTGTCGATGAGTTGAGGTTCGGCAATTTCGGCCTCGCCGGCGAGATTGCCGATCTGGCGGGACGCTCGCCCTTTGCGCTCGCCGCCGTCAACGAAGCCTGGGCGCGCGAGCTGCATGGTTTTGGCTGGTTGCGCCACCTCGATGCCGTTCGCGCGGAGGATACCGAGCGTTTGGCCCGCCGGCTGCTGCTGGCCTGGTTGCAGGACGGCAGCCGCGACAAGCTCTTCGCCTGGGCACCCGAAACCACGGGCCGGCGGCTGATGTCCTGGCTGTCGCATTCGCAATTGCTCCTCGACGGGGCGGACCCCAAGTTCTACGCGACCGTGCTGCGCAGCATCGAGCGGCAAGCCGCCTACCTGTCCGTGGCCTGGCGCAACGAGCCGCAGGGCTACGGCCGGTTGGTCGCCCTGATCGGCCTGGTGCTCGCCGATCTCTGCCGCGCCGGGCGCGAACGCCGGCTGCGGCGCTCGCAGAAACTGCTGGCTGCGGAAATCGAGCGCCAGATTTTCGCCGACGGCGGCCACATCGGCCGCAACCCACAGACCTCGGTTGAACTGGTGCTGGATTTGCTGCCGGTGCGGCAGTGCTTTCTGGTGCGCGACCTGCCCCCCGCGAGCGCCCTCGAGCACGCGCTCGCGGCCATGGTGCCGATGCTGCGGCATGTGCGCTTGGGCGACGGCAGTCTGGCCCGCTTCAACGGCGTGGGGCCCACCGATCGGGATGCGCTGGCGACCGTATTGGCCTATGACAAAAACCGGACGACGTTGCCGGCGCTGGCGCCGCAGTCGGGCTATGCGCGCCTGGAGCGCGGCGACAGCATCGTCGTGGTCGATGTCGGCGGCCCGCCGCCGCTGAGCTTGGCCCACGGTGCGCACGCCGGCTGCCTCGCCTTCGAAATGAGCGTGGGCGACGAGCCGCTGATCGTCAACAATGGCGCGCCGGCGTCCTCCGATCCCGGCCGGCGGGCCCCGGCGCGGGCGACGGCGAGCCACAACACGCTCTGCCTCTCAGAGCAGTCCTCCGCCAAGCTCGCCCGGCGCGACGCCCGGCGCGGGGCGCTGGCCATCGCGCATCCCGATCACGTCAGCGTGCGATTGTCCGAGACGGCCGGCGCCCTTGAGCTCGAGGCCTCGCACGATGGCTACGTCGAGCGCTGGGGGCTCGTGCATGCGCGCAGCCTCAGCCTTGCTGCCGACGGCAGCAAGCTCAGCGGCAGCGAGGCTCTTGTGCCCGCCAAAGGCGTGTTGCGCTTCGCCTGGGATGTTCCCTTTGCCGTGCATTTCCATGTCCATCCCGACGCCGAAGTCTGGCCCGGCCAGGAGCCCGACACGGCCGATCTCGTGCTCGGCTCGGGTACGGCCTGGCGCCTGTCGGTGGCGGGCGCAAAGCTCACGATCGAGACCAGCGTGCACAACAGCGGCGCCTTGGGCCCGCTGCCGGCGCAACAGGTGGTGTTGCGGGCGGCCTGTCATGGCGAGGCCAAGGTCAGCTGGCAGCTCGAGCGGATGGCGCCGGGCCGGCAGCAGCAACAGGCCCTGCCGGAGGCAACGGCGGCGGCGCAATCCTTGGGCGAGCGGCTGGCGCAGGCGGCAACCGGGGTGGGCCTTTCCCCCCAAGCCGCCGTCGGTCCCGAGCAGCAGGCGCCGGAGGCGCCGGCAACGCGGCCCAATCCGCAAAGGCCCAACCCGCAAGAATGAACGCGCCCTATTGCCAATGCCGGTTCCATGCTAAGCGCGCCCTCGTCGAGGCCTGGCGCGCTGGAGGCAGAGTGGGTGCTGGCTTTCTCCAGTGGTTGCGGGAGGCCAAGGCGCGCCAGCGCGCGCGCCAAAGCAAAATGGGAAACGACGTGAATGACAACAGCGGCCGGAAAAATCGGACGGGCGTTGCTTTCGCTGTCCGATAAGAGCGGTGTTTGCGAGTTTGCCCGCGGGCTTGCCGCTTTCGGCGTGGAAATTCTCTCCACCGGTGGGACCGCCAGCGCGCTGGCGGCGGCCGGAATTGCCGTCAAGGACATTGGCGAGCATACGGGCTTGCCGGAGATGATGGATGGTCGCCTGAAGACCTTGCATCCCAAGGTGCACGGCGGGCTGCTCGCCGTGCGCGGCAATGCCGAGCACCAGGCGGCGGCCGAGCGGCATGGCATCGCCCCCATCGACCTCTTGGCCGTCAACCTCTACCCGTTCGAGGCGAGCGTGGCCGCGGGCGCGCCATTCGAGACCGCGATCGAAAACATCGATATCGGCGGGCCGGCGATGATCCGGGCCGCCGCCAAGAACCATGCGGCCGTGACCGTCATCGTCGATCCGGCCGACTATGCGCGGGTGCTGCAAGAGATGGCGGCCCAGGGCGGGACCACCAGTGCGGCGCTGCGCCAGGCGCTGGCCGCCAAGGCCTACGCGCGCACTGCCGCCTACGACGCGGCGATCAGTAACTGGTTCGCCGAGGTCTTGGGCGAGCCCGCCCCGGCTTGGCGCGCGTTCGGCGGCAGGCTTGCGCAGGAGCTGCGCTATGGCGAGAACCCGCACCAGCGCGCCGCCTTTTATACCACGGGCGCAAAGCGCCCCGGCGTGGCCACCCTCGAGCAGCATCAGGGCAAAGAGCTTTCCTACAACAATCTCGCCGACACGGACGCCGCCTTCGAACTGGTGTCCGAGTTCGACCCTGCGACGCCCGCCGTCGCCATTATCAAGCACGCCAACCCCTGTGGTGTTGCCACCGGCGGCTCTCTGATCGAGGCCTATCGCAAGGCGCTTTTTTGCGATCCCGTCAGTGCCTTCGGCGGCATCATCGCGCTCAACGGGGTCATCGATGCGGCCACCGCGGCCGAGATCACCGGCATTTTCACCGAGGTGGTGATCGCGCCGCAGGCGAGCGCGGAAGCAAAGGCGATCTTTGCCAGCAAAAAAAACCTGCGCTTGCTCACCACCGGCGCGCTGGCCGATCCGCGCCGCCAGGAGTTGAGCTTCCGCTCGCTGTCGGCTGGCTTTCTGGTGCAGTCGCGCGACGGCACCATGGTCGACGACCTCGATCTCAAGGTCGTCAGCAAACGCGCACCAACGCCGCAAGAGGCAGCCGACCTGAAATTTGCTTTCAAGGTGGCCAAGCACGTCAAATCCAATGCCATCGTCTACGCCAAGGACGGCGCCACGGTGGGCATCGGCGCCGGGCAAATGAGCCGGGTCGATAGCGCCCGGATCGCCGCCGCAAAGTCGCTGGAGGCGGCCAAGGCGGCCGGCCTGAGCGAGCCGTTGGCCACGGGGGCGGTGGTGGCATCGGATGCCTTCTTTCCGTTTGCCGACGGGCTGCTGGCGGCCGCCGAGGCGAAGGTGACGGCGGTTATCCAGCCGGGCGGATCCCTGCGCGACAAGGAGGTGATCGCCGCCGCGGACGCGCACGGCCTGGCGATGGTGTTCACCGGCGTGCGTCATTTCCGGCACTGATCCGGCATGGCTGACGGGCCCGCGCCGCTGGGGATCCGACTGCGCCCGGCTACGGCCGAAGACGGCTTCCTGCTGCGCCGATGGTTGCGGGATCCGGCGACGCAGGGCTGCTCGGGCAACCGGGCCAGTGCCGAGGCCGAGATCGCCCTGGCGCGCATGAGCGAGACGGCGGTTTGCCGCATCGTCACCTGCGCGGCGCGACCGATCGGCTACGCCCAGGCCATGGCAGTCGGCGTCCGCGCCGGCCCACAGCCGCCGGAGCTGCTGCCGGGCACCTGGGAGACCCAGGTCTGGATGCTGCCAGCGCGCGTGGGCGTGCCGGCCACCATTGCGCGGTTGCTTGCGGCGGAGGTGTTTGCCACCACGCTGGCGGTCGCCTGTTCCGGCCTCATCTCCATCAGGCAGGAGATGATGGTGCGCGCTTACGAGCGGGCCGGTTTTCGCTGGCGACGGATTTGGCACGACCCCCTGTTCGGGCCGGCCTGGCTGATGCTGAAAGAGCGGCCGCGCTAGCGGCGCCGGCAACGTCTTGGAGCTGGCCGGCAGCGACCAGGAGGCGCGACAGCGTGAGCGTCCCCTCCTTGCTAATCTGCTCGAGCATGGCCACCACCCGCGCCAGTCGCGGCCCTTGGCTTTCGAGCCAAGCCTCGATCCCCGCCGCGCCGCGGGCCCGCAGCGCCGCCCGGGCCAGCTCGGCCTGCGACTTGCCCAACTGGTTCAGCGCCTGGGCGACGGCGAGCCGATCGTAGTAGTCGGGCGTGAGGATCTGGCCGGCCTTGGCCGTGAGCTCGGCGATATGCAAGCGATCGCCGAGCAGCAGGAAGACGCGGGCCGCCTCGGCAAGCGGGCTGGCGGAGGCCTGGGCAACCTCGGTGATGGCCGGGGCGAGCTCGGCGACATCGAGGGCGGCGATATCGGCGGCGAGATCTTCTGGCACGCCGACGAGGATGAGCCGGCGGGCCGCCTCCGAGAGCCTTGCCGCCAGGCGCGCCGGCAGCAGCGAGGCCAGCATCGGTTTCAGTGCCGCCAGCGTTTCCCGGTGCCGCGCGATGGTGTCGCCGAGGCTGCCGCCGGCGCCGCCGTAGCGCAGCATAAAGAGCGTCTGCGCGTTGACCAGCTCGCGCGTGCGCTGATAGAGCCCAAGTTGGGTTAGGCCCCCAACCTTGCCGTCGAGCGCATCGAGCCGCTGCCAAAGCGCCGGCAGCTCGAACACCTCGCGCACCGCCAGGAAGGCCAACGCCACCTCGGCGGTCGGGCGCCGTGTCTCGTCGGCCAGCCGCACCGCCATGGCGGGGCCGCCGCGATTGAGGACGGCGTTGGTGAGGCTGGTGGCGATAATTTCGCGCCTGAGGCTGTGGCCGGCAATGCCTTCGGGAAAGCGCCGGCGCAGCTCGCTTGGAAAATAGGCCGCAAGCCAGGCTGCGAGCATGGGTTCGTCCGGCACCGTGCTGGCGATCAGCTCGCGCTCGAGCGCGATCTTGGCGTAGCTCAAAAGCACGGCCAGCTCCGGCCGGCTGAGCCCGCGGCCGGCGCGGCCGCGCTCCTCCAGCTCCTTGTCGGACGGCAAGGCCTCCAGTCGGCGCTCGAATAGGCCACGTTCCTCCAGCGCATGCAGCAAAAGGGCATAGTCGGGAAGTTCGCGGCCACAACTGCCCTCCGCCAGACTCAAGGCCAAGGACTGCTGGTAGTTGTTGGCGAGCGAGCCCGCCGCGACGTCCGCGGCCATGGCGGCCAGCAAACGGCTGCGCGCGTCGGCCGACAGCTTGCCCGACCGGCTGGCCGGACCCAAGGCGATCTTGATGTTTACTTCCTGGTCCGAGGTGTTCACGCCCGCGGAATTGTCGATGAAATCCGTATTCAGACGGCCACCGCGCTGGGCGAACTCGATGCGGGCGCGTTGCGTCATGCCGAGGTTGGCTCCCTCGCCCACGACCTTGACGCCGAGGTCGGCTGCAGGGACGCGAATTGCGTCGTTGGCGCGATCGCCGACCTCGGCATCGCTCTCGCCGCTGGCGCGCACATAGGTGCCGATGCCGCCGAACCAAAGGAGATCGGCCTTGCTCTTAAGCAGGGCGTGCATCAGCTCGTTGGGCGTCAGCGTGCCGGCGTCGACGCCCAGCAGGGTTGCGATCTCCGGGCCGATCGAAATCGATTTGGCAGCACGGGCAAAGACGCCGCCACCCCTGGAAATTTTGCTGCGGTCATAGTCCTGCCAGCTCGAGCGCGGCAGCGCGAACAGGCGCCGGCGTTCGGCCAAGCCCGCCGCCGCATCGGGATCGGGATCGATGAAGATGTCGCGGTGATCGAAGGCCGCCACTAGCCGGATCGCGGGCGACAGCAACATGCCATTGCCGAAGACATCGCCCGACATGTCGCCGACGCCGATCACGCGGAACGGCTGCTGGCGGATGTCGATGTCCATCTCGCGGAAGTGGCGCTCGACGCACTCCCAGGCGCCCCGCGCCGTAATCGCCATGCCCTTATGGTCGTAGCCCTGAGACCCCCCCGAGGCGAAGGCGTCGCCCAGCCAGAAGTCGTGGGCGGCGGCAATCTCGTTGGCGATGTCGGAGAAGGTGGCCGTGCCCTTGTCGGCGGCGACCACCAGGTAGGCGTCGTCGTCATCGTGGCGCACGGTGAGAGGCGGCGGGGCGATTTTGCCATCCTTTAGATTGTCGGTGATGTCGAGCAGCGCCTTGATGAACACCCGATAGGCGGCAATCCCCTCCCTTTGCACGTCGTCGCGGCCGGCGTTGCGCGGCAGCTGTTTGGGGAGAAAGCCGCCCTTGGCTCCGGAGGGAACGATCACCGCGTTCTTGACGCGTTGCGCCCGCACCAGCCCCAAGATTTCGGTGCGGAAGTCCTGGGCCCGATCCGACCAGCGGATGCCGCCGCGAGCGATCGGCGCAAAGCGCAGATGAATGCCTTCCACGCGCGGCGAGTACACCCAGATCTCGCGGAAGGGGCGCGGATGCGGCGCCGCCTCCACGAGCTTGCTGTCGAATTTGAAGCTGATTACCTCCGAGCGCCGGCCGCTGGCGTCCGCCTGATAGAAATTGGTGCGCACGGTGGCGAGCACCAGGTTGAAGACCTGGCGCAGGATGCGATCCTCATCGAGGCTTGGCACGTTGGCCAGCGCGCCCTCGATGCGCCGCCGGATCGGCTCGGCTGCCGCCTGGCGCTGGGCTGGGGTGAGGGTCCGGCCAGGGTCGAACCGCAGATGGAAGAGCTCGATGAGGTCGCGGGTGACGCCGGCGTGCCGGTGCAAGGTGTCGGCGAGATAGCGCAAGCCGAATGGGGATTCGAGCTGGCGCAGGTAGGCGCAATAGGCGCGGATGCTGGCGACCTCGCGCCAGTCCGCTCCCGCCGACAAGATCAGGCGATTGAAGCCGTCGTTGTCGGCCTCGCCGCGGAAGACGGCGAGAAAGCAGCCCTCGAGCCGGCTGTCGTGGCCGGCGAGCTCGATCGGCCCGCCGTCCGTCCGTTCCAGCACCATGTCGTGCAGGGTGACGTCCACCAGCTTGTCGGCGAACCGCGGCTTGAGGTGATAGGAGCGTTCGTCGATGGCGCGAAAGCCCAGGTTTTCCAGCACCGGCACGCGCTCCGACAGGGGTATAGGCTCGCCGAAACGATAGACCGCGGCGTGCAGACGGTCGGCGGGCGCCTCAAGCGGCCGGTAGAAGTCGACCGCGATCGGCCGCTCCGGACCCAGCCGTTCGATGCGCTCGATGTCCTTCAGCGCGCGCTGCGGCGAAAAACCCTCCGCGTAGCCCGCCGGGAAGGCATCGCCGTACTTGGGGCTGAGCGCCTCGCCTCTTGGCCCAAGCGTGGCGATGGCCGCCGCCAGCCGGTCCTGCCAGGTGCGAATGATTTCGGAGATCTCGGCTTCGAGCCAGGCGGGCTCGACCTTGGGCGTTGTCCCGCGGTGACGGCCGATGATGAATTGCACGCGCACCAGCGGGCCTTCGGGAAAGTAGGGATAGAAGGCGGACACGCGACCCTGGTAGGCCGCCGCCAGCAAGGCGCCGATCTTTTCGCGCACGCCCGTATTGTAGCGGTCGCGGGGCACGTAAATAATGAGCGACACGAAGCGATCGAAGCGATCGACGCGGGCAAAGACGGCGATGCGCGGCCGCGTTTCGAGGTCGAGGATGCCTTCGCTCCAGGCCGTGAGCCGCTCGACGCCGATCTGGAACAGTTCATCGCGCGGGAAGGTATTGAGGATGTTGGTCAGCGCCTTGCCGGCATGGCTGGCCGGCGGATAGCCCGACGCCGCCAACACCTGCGCCACCTTGAGCCGCAGGAAGGGGATCTCGCTTGGCGGGCGCACATAGGCCTGCGAGGTGAAGAGGCCGACCAGGCGCAGCTCGCCCTTGAGCGTGCCATCGTCGTGGTAGGTCTTGATGCCGATGTAGTCCATGTGCGCGCGCCGGTGCACCCGGCTCACGACGTTGGCCTTGGTGATGATCAGCGGCGCGGGGGCGAAATAGAAGCGGCGGATTTCGGGGGTCATGGCGACGAGCTCGCTGCCCCGCCGCAGCACCTCGACGGCGGGGTTGCGCAACACGCCAAGCCCGCTGCCAGGCCGGGGGAGAAGATCGCCGCTTTCGGGGTCGCCGGCCAGCTCGAACTCGCGCATGCCGAGGAAGGTGAAGTTGTCGATCGCGAGCCAATCGAGAAAGGCCAGCGCCTCGGCGTGCAAGTCCGCGGCGCCGGGTGGGCGCGCGCGCGCCAATTCGGCGATCGCGGTCGCAAGCCGTTGCCGCATCTTGCCCCAATCGCCGACCGCGAGCCGGACCTCGCTCAAGATCGCCGAGATCGCCGCCACGACCTCCTCGCCGACGGCGGCGGGCATGGGCTTGAGGAGAACGGCGATATAGCTTTCCTGCTGCCCGTCGTGCCAGTTCTGATCGCCCGGCCCGAGGATCTTGCCGAGCCGGCCGGCACCGTCGCGCTCGGTCTTGAAGATCGGGTGCAAGAGCGCGCGCACGCCAAGCCCGCGGGCCTGCAACTCGCCGAGGATCGAGTCGACCAGGAAGGGCATGTCGTCGTTGCTGATCTCGAGCAGGGACAGCGCCCCGTCCGCACCGCCCGGGGGCAGCGTGCGCAGGCGCACCTTGGGCTGCGCCACCGGCTTGTGGGCGATAAAGTCGAGGGCCTGGCGCGTGAGCTCGGCCAGCCGCGGCGGCTCCAGGCCGTCACCGCCGTTGTGCCCCATGAGCAAAGGCGCAAAGGCCGCCGCCTGGGGATCGGGGCCCAACAGCTTCAGGATCTGCCGCAAGGCGCCACCCTTGCCCGCTACCGCTTGCAACGACATGGGGGCGACATCCCTGTCTTAATTTCGGTGTCGGCGGAAGTGTGGACCGCTGGCCGGGGATTGACAATCGGCATCATCATTCGTGCACAATCCCCGCCGGCCTGGCGCCCGCCCGCGTGTCGGTGGGCACCGGGCCGGCGCAGCGTTCGCCCACCAGCGCCCACCGGCGCGCCCACCAGGGCGCAAGTGGGCTCACCGGGCCCGAGCCTCCAGGACGCACACGATGTCGGCGAGAGAAATGTCGGCGAGAGAAGAGACAATGGCCCTCAACCTAGGGCCCGCGGCCGAACTTGAGCCCGACCTTGCCGCCTACTTCGAGAAGTGCCGCGAGAAGCTGGGCTTCGTGCCCAACGTGTTGCAGGCTTATGCCTTTGACAACGCCAAGCTCAAGGCCTTCGTGCTGATGGCCGACGACTTGATGCTGGGCGACAGCGGTCTTTCCAAGCTCGAGCGCGAAATGATCGCGGTTGCCGTCAGCGCCGTCAATCACTGCCACTACTGCCTCACCGCGCACGGGGCCGCCGTGCGCCAACGCGCCAACGATCCGGTGGTGGGCGAGCAGATCGCGCAGAACTACCGGGCCGCCGCTCTCAGCGCGCGCCAAAAAGCCATGCTGGAGTTTGCCGTCCGGCTGACGGAGGCGCCCGACAAGATCGAGGCTCAGGACCGCCAAAAGTTGCGCGAGGCGGGCTTCAGCGACCGCGATATCTGGGATATTGCCGCCGTGGCCGCCTTCTACAACATGTCCAACCGCCTGGCGGCGGCCGTCGACCTCAAGCCCAACGCGGACTATCACTATTGGGCCCGCGAAAAGCCGCTGCCGCAGCCGGCGCAGCGCGCGGCTGCCGCCGCCGCCTCCCCCCTGCCGGCGCAGCAGCAACCGACCGGCTCCGGGCGCCGCCGGCCTCGTCGCGCGTGACTTGAGCGTCACGCCACTTCGACACGGTCCCGGAGTATGCCATATTTGCCCGGCAGATGAGGTAGGCTCGAGCTCTGGGCGATCTAGTTGGCGCGTTGGGGGGCCGTGGGTATGCGTAACGCAATCGCTGTGATGAATACCAAGGGCGGGGTCGGCAAATCGACCCTGGTGCTGGCGCTCGCCGAGACGCTGTCGGCGCACTACGGCAAGAATGTCTTGATCATTGATTCCGACGCGCAAACGAGCATCAGCGCCATGCTGCTGACGCCGGCCAGCCTGCACCGGCTGCAATCGGACGGCCTCACCATCGTCGATCTGCTGGTGGCCAGCGTCCTCAACAACGTCGCCGTCGACTGGCCGCGGTTCGTGGTGGGGGGTGTCTCGGACGTGGACGAGGCGCGCTCGGTCTACCTGGTTCCGAGCGATATGCAACTTACCTTGTTCGAGCGCGAGGTGTCCAAGGAAAGTCTGCACGGCAAGCTGCGCAGCAGCATCGGCGCCTTGCTAAACCACGTCCGCGGCGTGTTCGACATTGTCCTGATCGACTGTCCACCGGGGCTATCGGTGTTGACGGAATCCTGGCTCAGGGAGGCAGACTTTCATCTTTCCCCGACCAAGCCCGACTATGTCTCCACCTGCGGCTTGGAGGTGTTCCGGCGTTTCAAGGGCCTGAACCCGGAGATGGGCTTTGCCGACAACCTGGGCGTGATCGTCAACATGAAGGACGCCTACTCGTCGGTTGACGCCGACTATCAGCGCTGGCTGATGGAGAACTCCGACAACCGCTGCTTTCCCCAGGCCGTCCCGCGCACGAGCGCGCTGCAGGTGGCGGCGCAGCTGAGCCCCGTGGAACGCTCCTATGTTGCCAAATACCCCGGCGAGTCCGGCGCCTGCGTGCGCGCCGTGGCCGAGGAACTGATCACCCGGCTGACCGCGGCCAACCGGGCGGCGGCCCAAGCCAAGCCGCCGCCGGCGCCCGCCAAGGCCGCCGAACCGGCCGCGCCGACCACACCGAAGGCGCTTGAAGCCGCAACCGTCGTTCCACCAGCGGCTCCCGCCCAGGCGCCGGCCGCGCCGGCCCGGCAAGCCCCGCCGGCGACGCCGGCGCGCGTGGTTGTGGCCGCGTCGGGTGCGGCAGCCGCCCCGGCGGCCGGCACGCGGCCGGTGCCCGTTGCGCCGGTGGAGCCCGCCCGCCCCGCCGCCCCGCGCGTGGTGCGGGCCGTTGCCCCGCAAGCGAAGGCGGCGACCCCGCCGCCGCCACCACAAAGCAAGCCAACCCTGATCAAATAGGCGGCAAGGGGCGCCCACGTTTTCCGGTATGGCGCCTCTATAATGGCCGCGCCCGGCGGCTTGGCGCCGGCAAAGGGCGAGGCCCTCGTGCCAGGTTCCCTTGTGCCAGCCTGGCTAGTGCGAGGCTTTCTTGTGCGCGGCCCCATTTCAGGCCGGCAGCGTTGCTTGGCGCGGCGCCGGCGGGCCGCGGCGGCGGCCATAAGGGCGGGAGGTGATGATGGCGGCAACGGTCTTTGATAGCGCGATTTTGCGCGACACCTTCGCGACGCCGGCCATGCGCGACATTTTCTGCGAGGCGGCAACGGTGGCGCGCTATGTCGAGGTCGAGGTGGCGCTCGCCCAGGTCGAGGCCCGCCTCGGCGTCATTCCGCAGGACGCAGCCGACAGCATCAAGCGTCTGGCCAACGCCGGGGCAATCGACCTTCAGCAGTTGCGCCAGGCCACCAACGTCGTCGGCTATCCCATCGTCGGGCTGGTCGCCCAGCTCGCCAAGCAATGCGGCGCGGCGGGGCGCTACCTGCATTGGGGTGCCACCACCCAGGACATTATGGATACCGCACTCGTGCTGCAGGTCGGGGCGGCCTTGGCGATCGTCGAGCGCGACCTTGCCGCCATCGAGCGCGCCCTGGCGGGCCTCGCCACCACCTTTCGCGGCACGGTGATGGCCGGCCGCACGCATCTGCAGCACGCGCTGCCGATCACCTTCGGCTACAAGGCAGCGGTGTGGCTGAGTGCGATAATGCGCCATCGTCGGCGGTTGCAAGAGCTCAAGCCGCGCCTGTTGGTGGGCCAGTTCGCCGGCGCGGCGGGTACGCTGGCTTCGCTGGGCGACAAGGGGCTTGCCGTGCACGATGCGCTGATGGCGGAGCTCGGTCTCGGCAGCGCCGCCATGCCCTGGCATGTGGGCAGGGACACCGTGGCGGAGGCGGTCTCGCTGTTGGCCTTGATCGCCGGCAGCCTGGCCAAGATCGCAACCGACATCATGTTGATGATGCAGACCGAGGTCGCCGAGGCATTCGAACCCTTCGAGGAGGGGCGCGGCTCGTCTTCGACCATGCCGCAAAAGCGCAATCCGATCGCCTGCGAACTGATTATTGCGGCGGCCCGGATCGTGCGCCAGCACGCAGGGCTGATGCTCGATGCGATGGCGGCGGATCATGAGCGGGCGACCGGGCCCTGGCACCTCGAATGGCTGGCCGTGCCCGAGGCCTTCCTGGCGACCGGGGCGGCGCTGTCTCAGGCGCGCGCCATGCTGGAGGGGTTGATCGTCGTGCCGGAGCGCATGCGGCGCAACCTCGAGCTGACGGGCGGCGCCATCGTCGCGGAGGCGGTGATGATGGCGCTGGCCGAATACACCGGCCGCCAGGAGGCACACCACATCGTTGCGCACGCCTCGCGTTCGGCGCTCGCCAACGGCACGCCATTGCTGGCCGAGCTCGAGCGCGAGGCGAAGGTGACCAAACACCTCGATGCCGCACGCTTGCGCCAGCTCACCGAGCCCGCCAACTACCTGGGCTCGGCGCTGGCCATGGTCGATCGCCTGCTGGCCGAATGCGAGCGCGCGCCATTGGGCTAGCGATGCCGAGCGCTTGGCCGAGGCGGCGCTGCCCGCGCCGCGTGGCCTCAGCGCTTGTGCTCGGGCAGGGCCAAGCGGATGTGCAACTCGCGCAATTGCTTGGCGCTGACCTCGCTCGGCGCCCCCATCAGCAAGTCCTGCGCCTGCTGGTTCATGGGAAACATGATGACGTCGCGCAGGTTGCTGGCGCCCGCCAGCAGCATGACGATGCGGTCGATACCGGGCGCGATGCCGCCGTGCGGGGGAGCACCGTAGCTCAGCGCCTTCAGCATGCCGCCAAACTTGGCCTCTAGCACCTCGCCGCCGTAGCCGGCGATGGCGAAGGCCTTGTACATGATGTCGGGCAGGTGATTGCGGATGGCGCCCGAGCTGAGCTCGACACCGTTGCAAACGATGTCGTACTGGTAGGCTTTGATCTTCAGTAGCTCCTCGTTCGACTTGGCGGCCTCCAGCGCCGCCAGTCCGCCCTGCGGCATCGAGAAGGGGTTGTGGGAGAAGTCGATCTTTTTTTCTTCTTCGTTCCACTCAAACATCGGGAAGTCGACGATCCAACAGAACTCGAAGCGGTCCTCGTCGATCAATTTCAGCTCGCGGCCGATCATGCTGCGGGCCTCGCCGGCGAAGCGGTAAAACTTGTCCGGATTGCCGGCGACGAAAAACACCGCATCGCCGACCTTGAGGCCAAGCGCATTTTGCAGGGCCTGCGCGCGTTCCGGGCCGAGGTTTTTGGCAATTGGGCCCGAGGCCTCCGCGCCGGCCCCGGCCTCGCCCTCGCGCCAAAAGATGTAGCCGAGCCCGGGCTGGCCTTCGCGCTGGGCCCAGCCGTTCAGGCGGTCGCAAAAGGCGCGCGAGCCGCCGCCCGGCGCCGGAACGGCCCAGATGCGCGCCTTGGGGTCGCGTTCGATCATGCCGGCAAAGACCTTAAATCCCGAGCCGCGGAAATGCTGGGTGACGTCGCTCATGGCGATCGGGTTGCGCAAATCCGGCTTGTCGGTGCCGTACTTGGCGATCGCCTCGTCGTAGGCGATGCGCGGGAATTGCGCCGTGACCGGTTTGCCGTTGGCGAATTCCTCGAACACGCCGCGCATCACGGGCTCGACGGCGTCGAACACGTCCTCCTGCTCGACAAAGCTCATTTCCAGGTCGAGCTGATAAAACTCGCCGGGCGAGCGGTCGGCGCGCGCGTCTTCGTCGCGAAAGCACGGTGCGATCTGGAAATAGCGATCGAAGCCGGCGATCATGATCAGCTGTTTGAATTGCTGCGGTGCCTGCGGCAGGGCGTAGAATTTGCCCGGGTGCACGCGCGAGGGCACCAGGTAGTCGCGGGCGCCCTCGGGGCTCGAGGCCGTGAGGATCGGGGTCTGGAACTCGAAAAAGCCGGCCGCGCGCATGCGCCGTCGGATCGAGCCGATGATCTCGTTGCGCAGCATGATGTTGTGGTGCAGCGACTCGCGCCTGAGATCGAGAAAGCGATACTGCAGGCGCAGATCCTCGGGGTAGTCGGGCTCGCCGAACACCGGTACCGGCAGCTCCTTGGCCGCCGACAGCACCCCGATCGCGCTCGCAAACACCTCCACCGCGCCGGTCGGCAGCTCGGCGTTGACCGTGCCTTGCGGCCGATGGCGTAGGATGCCCTCGACGCGGATCACCCACTCCGAGCGCACGCTCTCGGCGACCTTGAAGGCGGGGCTGTCGGGATCCGCCACCACCTGGGTGATGCCATAGTGGTCGCGCAAGTCGATGAAGAGCAGGCCGCCGTGGTCGCGCACGCGGTGCACCCAACCCGACAGGCGCACGGCCTGGCCGACGTCGGCTGCGCGCAAGGCCCCGCAGGTGTGGGAGCGATAGCGGTTGACGCGTCCGGGTTCGGAACCGCCAGTTTTGTGTTCGGACATGGGACGTGCTGCCTTGTGCAACAGGGTTTTGCAACAGGGGTTCGGGATCGTTGCCGCGGAAAAGCACATGGGGGTGCTGCAAAGTCAAGGCGCGCCCGCGTCGGGCCAGCCCTGGGCAAATGGCCCTTTGCAAAAGGCCGCAAGGATCGGCGCCGATAACGCCGGCGATGGCGGCGCGGGTGGGATTTGCCGCGGGCGCGGGGGCGACGCCGGGCCTGCCGCCACCGGCGGCCTTTGCCTGCGGCCCACGGGCGCGGCTGCGGCCGCCCGCGGGGGATCCTGGGACGCGCCCAGTTTCAGGGGTTTGCCGTCGGATCTGCCGATCCCCTATTAATTGGCCGGGCCCTCGGCCGGCCCGGGGGCGCAGCGTCCGGCCCCCCGCTGGTCGCGACAATCGATAAGGCTTGGGCTATAAGCCGGCGCTTATGCGCCCGATCGTCACAACCTCAGAACTTGCCGAGGCCTGCGCGCGCCTTCGCCAGCACGATTTTGTCGCGGTGGATACCGAATTCATCCGCGAGCACACCTTCTGGCCGAAACTGTGCCTGATCCAGATGGCAAGCCCCGAGGAGGAGCTGATCGTCGACCCGCTGGGCGAGGCTCTCGACCTCGCCCCCTTCTATCAGCTGATGGCGGACGAACGGGTCACCAAGGTGTTTCATGCGGCCCGGCAAGATCTCGAGATCGTCTGGACGCAGGCGCGGCTTATTCCCCATCCCATCTTCGACACGCAGGTCGCCGCCATGGTCTGCGGCTTCGGCGAGGCCGTGAGCTACAGCAACCTCGTCAAGCAGGTGACCGGCAGCGATCTCGACAAGACCTCGCGCTTTACCGACTGGGCCCGCCGCCCGCTCTCCCCGCGGCAGCTGACTTACGCCTTGGGTGACGTCACCTACCTCAGAGACATTTATCGGCACCTGCGCGCCGAGCTGGAGAAGGAGGGCAGGGCGGGCTGGCTCGATGAAGAGATGGCCGAACTGACCGATCCCAGGACCTATCAAACCTCGCCCGAGGAGGCGTGGCGCAGGCTCAAGCTGCGCGTCAAGAACCGCAGAGGCCTGGCGGTGCTGATCGAGCTCGCCGCCTGGCGCGAGCGCGCGGCGCAGGCCCAAGACGTACCGCGCAACCGCATTTTGCGCGACGAGGCGCTATTCGACATCGCCAATCACGCGCCCGCCAACGCCGGCGAACTGTCGGAACTGAGAACCTTGAGCGAAGGCTTCGCCCGCTCGGCCCGCGCCAAGGAAATTCTGGAAGCGGTCAAGCGGGGGCTGGCGCGCGATTTCAACACGCTCCCCCCTTTGCGCTCGGGCCAGCCGCTGGCCGCCGACAAGGTGGCCCTGCTCGAACTGTTGCGCGTGCTGCTCAAGGGCTGCGCGGCACGCGAAAAGGTGGCCCCGCGCCTGATCGCCGACGGCGATGATCTGGAACGCATCGCCGTCGAGGAGCACCCGGATGTGGCGGCGATGAAAGGCTGGCGCTACGAAATGTTCGGCAGACAGGCCGAGCTCCTGAAACGAGGCGCCCTCGCCTTGAAGGTGGAGGCTGGCGAGGTCGTCACCGTTGAGCTGCCGCCGGCGGCGCGCGCGGCCAAAGAGGAGGCGGCGCCGGCCGCCGCAGCCGCGCGCAAGCGCGGCACCGGTTAGGCCTGCTGCGGCCGGGTCGCCTCGAAGGCCGGCACGGCGCGGGCAAAGCCGTCGAGCCAGGCCACCAGCTTGGGATGACCGCTGCGCCATCTGCCCTCGTGGCGAAAATCCAGATAGCCGAGCGCGCAGGCGAGCGTCAGGTGGCCGTAGTCGGGGCTTTGCTCCCAGCCGGGCGGGCTCGCCTCGAGCCCGGCAAGGGCGCGATCGACCTTGCCTTGCTGGCGCTGCTGCCAGGGCGCGTGCCACTTTTCTTGCGGCCGGAAGCGCTTTTCGTAGACGAGCAGCAAGGCGGCATCGAGGATGCCGTCGCCAAGGGCGCCAAGGGTCAAGGTTTTGATGCGCGCGGCTTTATCCTTGGGAAACAGCAGGGGAGCTGGCGCCTCCCCGTCGAGATATTCGCAGATCACATGGCTGTCGTAGATCGCAAGCTCGCCCACCAGCAGGGCCGGCACCTTGGCGAGGGGATTGGCGCGATTGATCGCGGGGTTGTCGGGAATGTTGGTGTCGATCGGGACCATCTCGATCCGATCGAGCACCCCCTTCATGGCGGCGGCAATCCTCACCTTGCGAACGTAAGGTGACAACAGGCTCGACAGCAGCTTCATGGCAGGCGCCCTTTTTGCGAAGAGAGAATTTTGCGAGGAGGGAATTGAGTTTTGCGCGGCTGGCTCCGGTGGCGTCGAGAAACAAGGGGGGATGGTGCCCGGGTCCGGGAACAGCGGCAATCAGAATCAGCTGGCACCTCTGCAGCCGGAACGTGTGCCGGCGGGCTGCGCCCAGTTTGCTCGGAGGGGACGCTAGCCCGCCACCACCGGGCGCAAGGAATCGACCAGCAGGCGCAGCTGAACGTCGGCGTCCTTGAGGCCAAGCTGGGCGGCGAACCAGTCGTGCACGAGCTGGCAAATCTTGTCCGGCGCCGCGCGCGACAGCTCGCGCTCGTCGGAGAACAGCTGCATGTCCGCCTGGCTCCAGCCAAGCGAGGTCAAGGCGGTGGCGAGCGTCTCATAGTCGGTCTTGCGCGGCTTCGGGTAGACGCGGGGCAGTTTGCGCCCATCGGCGGCCGCCTCGAACACCGACACCAGCTGGGATTGCAGGCGCTCGGTGTGCGGAGAGCCCTGCAGCAGGGCCACGATCACGGGACTGGCCTCGCCCTGCGAGATGAAGGCAAAGCAGGCGTCCGTGCTCTGTTTGCGCAGCTCGGCGATGTTGTCATAAAACGTGCTGGCGATGCGTTTCAAATTCGGCAGACTGGCCGAGAGCGCATTGTCGGTTTGCTGCCGGCGCAAGCTGACCAAGGCGCGTCCCAGCTGCTGGGCAATCTGGGTATCGTCCTTGCTCTGCTGGCTGAGTGTGGCGATTTCCTTGAGGCGCTCGCTGTACCACTCGGGGTACTCGCGCTTGAGGATGCGCCACAGCGGCGTTGCCTGAAAATTGGCGTCCATCTGCGCCGCGTCGGCGCCGAAGCCCCGCAGCGGCGCCACGTCGATGCCATTGCGATCGGTCGCGGCCAAGCCGGAGCTGGGCGAGAAGGTGCCGAAGGCACCGATGAACTTGCCGAGATCGGCGCGCCAGAGGTAGGCAAAGGCGGCCCCCGCCAGGATGACGGCGATCAGCAGCAGGCGCTTCAACCAGCGGCCGCTGAAAAAGCCGCGGCGCGGCTCAAGATCATCCTCGCCGGCGGCGACCGCGGCGGGGCGCTTGCCGGCTTCGGCCGTCTCCGCCCCCGGACGCATGCCATCGATCGACGGCGCCGCAACCGGCTTGGCGCCCGCCGGCGGCGCGCTCGGGGCGTCTTTGCGCCCGGCGGTGCCGGCCGAGGAGGGGGGAAACACGGAAAGCGCCGGGCGCCAATCGGGGAAGCCTTCGCGCCAGAGTAAGTCCGTGGGCTGTAAGTGGCCGAGTTCCACGAACTTGGCGAGCTCGGGGTCCGACAGCGGCCCATACTGCTGACCCTCGCGGGCCAAATACCACTGATGTTGCGACGACGGCGCTGGCATAACAGTCATTCGAGCATCGGCTTGCCGTCGGGACGGCGAGGCTTCCCATTTTTTCCTAGTTTCGGGGCACAGTTCCTCGGCGTCAATCGTCGAAGTCCCAAGGGGTTAGCAGCGAACGAAGGCCGAGGGAAGGCAAGGCCTAGCCCTCCTACGCCAACCGGGCCCCCCGTTCGCGGCGGAATTTGGGCATCCGCGCTTGAACCGCGCCGCGGCTGCAAGCTATAAGGCCGCCACAATAGCCAAAAAACGCGCAAGGAGTAAGGGATGGCGATAGAGCGCACCTTGTCGATTCTCAAGCCCGATGCCACCGCCCGCAACCAGACCGGCGCCATTAATGCCCTGATCGAAAAGGCGGGCCTACGCATCATTGCGCAAAAGCGGGTGCGCTGGAGCAGGCAGCAGGCCGAGAAATTCTACGAGGTGCACAAGGCGCGGCCGTTCTATGCCGACCTCGTCCGCTTCATGACGTCCGGGCCCATCGTGGTTCAGGTGTTGGAGGGCGAAGCGGCGATCAAGGCCTATCGCGACGTGATGGGCGCCACCGATCCGGCCAAGGCCGCCGCCGGCACCATTCGCAAGGAATTCGCCGAAAGCATCGAGCGCAATTCCGTGCACGGCTCCGACAGCGCCGAGAACGCCCAACTCGAGATCGGCCTCAACTTCAAGGCCGAGGAGATCGTCGGCTAACGCACGGGGGCCAAAACCGCGGCCCAGGGGCAAGGGGGGCAGGCGGGATGGCCGCAAGCCCGGAAGCGGACGAACGCGGCCCCCCGCAAGGGACGCGTTGACCCAATCGTGTGCTTGAAACGGCCGTGGCCGGCGGCCGAGCCTCGTCGCGGTGCGGCCTGCCCGGCCCTTTCTTGACCGCCGTCCCGGCCCTTTTGTTGGCCATTGCCACGAACTCGTTTAGCCTAGGGGGTGGGATCGCCGCGCATAAGGACGCCCATGAACGCCCCAGCCAGGATTGCCATTGGCCATTCGGTGTGTCCGCACGATTGTCCTTCGACCTGTGCGCTTGACGTCGAGTTGCTGGGCGACAACCGCATCGGCCGGGTGCACGGCTCGGCCGATCACAGCTACACGGCCGGGGTCGTGTGCGCCAAGGTTGCCCGCTACGCCGAGCGCATCCATCACCCCGACCGTCTCATGCATCCGTTGCGGCGCAAAGGTGGCAAGGGCTCAGGCCAGTTCGAGCGCATTGGCTGGGATGCGGCCCTCGACCTCGTCGCCGAAGCTCTGCTCGCGGCCGAGCGCCGCCACGGTCCGGAGGCGGTGTGGCCCTACTACTATGCCGGCACCATGGGCCTCGTCATGCGCGACGGCATCAATCGGCTGCGCCATGCCAAGCGCTATTCGGGCATGTATGCCACCATTTGCACGACCTTGGCCTGGACCGGTTACATCGCCGGCACCGGCCGCCTGGCCGGCCCCGATCCGCGCGAGATGGCCAAGTCGGATTTGGTCGTGATTTGGGGCACCAATCCCGTCAATACGCAAATCAACGTGATGACGCACGCCACCCGCGCCCGCAAGGAGCGCGGTGCCAAGATCGTGGCGGTCGACATCTATCACAACGGCACCATGCAGCAGGCCGACCTGGCGCTGTGCCTGCGCCCGGGCACCGATGGCGCACTCGCCTGCGCCGTGATGCACGTGCTGTTTCGCGACGGTCATGCCAACTGGCCCTATCTCGAAAAATACACCGACTGTCCGCGCGAGCTGGAGGCCCACCTCAGGGCGCGGACGCCCGAGTGGGCGAGCGCCATCACCGGGCTCGGCGTGGCCGAGATCGAGACCTTCGCCCGCATGGTCGGCACCACGCCGAGGACCTACTTCCGTCTCGGCTACGGCTTCGCCCGCTCGCGCAACGGCGCCCACAACATGCACGCGGCCCTGTGCATCCCAAGCGTCACGGGCGCCTGGCTCAACGAAGGCGGTGGCGGCTTCCACAACAACGGCGCCATCTACCACTGGAACAAGTCATTGATCGAGGGCCTGGACGTGGTCGATCCCTCAATCCGGGTGCTCGACCAATCGCGCATCGGTCCGGTGTTGACCGGCGATCCCTACGATCTCAAGGACGGGCCGCCCGTCACCGCGCTCTTTGTTCAGAACATGAACCCGGTGCAGGTCGCGCCCGAGCAGCGCAAGGTGAAGGCCGGTTTTGCCCGTGAGGATCTGTTTGTGTGCGTGCACGAACAATTCATGACGGCGACGGCCAAGATGGCCGACCTGGTGCTGCCGGCCACCATGTTCCTGGAGCACGACGACATCTACCAGGGCGGCGGCCATCAGCACATCATGTTCGGCCCCAAGCTGCTCGAGCCGCCGGGCGAATGCCGCTCCAATCACGACGTCATCGGGGCGCTGGCGCAGCGGCTGGGCGCGAACCATCCGGGCTTTGCCATGTCGCCGCGCCAGATTATCGATTGGACCTTGCAGAAATCGGGCTGGGGGACGCTGGCGGAACTCGAGCCCAATAAGTGGATCGACTGCCAGCCGGACTTCGACACCGCCCACTACGTTTCGGGGTTCCGCTACCCCGACCGCAAATTCCGCTTCAAGCCCGATTGGCAAAACGTGCCGGCCCCGCGCGCTAAGGCCTGGATCGTCGAGCGGGGCATGCCCTCGCTCCCCGACCACTGGGATGTGGTGGAGAAGGCCGATGCCGAGCATCCCTTCCGCCTGGCCACCTCGCCAGCGCGCGACTACCTCAATTCCTCCTTCAACGAGATGCCGACCAGTCGAGCCCGGCATGGTCCGCCGCGGGTCAAGGTGCACCCGGAGGACCTGGCGGCCTTAGGCGTGGCGAACGGCGAACGGGTGCGGATGGGCAACGAGCGGGGCGAGATCGTGCTGCCGGTCGAGGCCTTCCCGGGCCTGCGCCGCGGCGTCGTGATCGTGGAATGCATCGCCCCCAACGATCAGTTCGAGGGCGGGGATGGCATCAATACCCTGACCAGCGCCGATCAGCCCGGCCCCTATGGCGGCGCTGCCTTTCACGACAATCACGTCTGGCTCAAGCCGGCGCCGCCGCCGGCTGATCTGATCGGGACGCGGGCAGCGCGCCCATAAAATAGGCAGGCGCGGCCGCCTTGAGCCGCGGCGGGCGCGCCGATCGGTCGGCAAATCCATATAATTGCCTAGGCTTGGGGCAGGCCGGTGCCGGCTGGCACGCTCGTTGCTCTTAACCACCTCTGGGGGGCCTGGTTGAGCCCTCGACCAGTCAACAGAGGTGTCTTGAAACCCATGAAGCGCTTAATCCTACGAACAGCGATGGCGGCGTCCGTGGCCGCGCTCGCAAGCTTGCCGCTGGCCCTCAGCGCCAATGCTCAGGACACGATCAAGGTCGGCATCCTGCACTCGCTTTCCGGCACCATGGCCATCAGTGAGACCACGTTGAAGGACGTGATGCTGATGCTGATCGAGGAGCAGAACAAGAAAGGCGGCCTGCTCGGCAAGAAACTCGAGGCCGTTGTGGTCGATCCCGCCTCGAATTGGCCGCTGTTTGCCGAAAAGGCCCGCGAGCTGATCAGCAAGGAGAAGGTGGCCTCCGTGTTTGGCTGCTGGACCTCGGTGTCGCGCAAGTCCGTGTTGCCGGTCTTCAAGGAGCTGAACAGCATCCTGTTTTATCCGGTGCAGTACGAGGGCGAGGAGAGCGAGCGCAACGTCTTTTATACCGGTGCGGCCCCCAATCAGCAGGCCATCCCAGCCGTCGACTACCTGATGAAGGAAGAGCAGGTGAAGCGCTGGGTGCTCGCCGGCACCGACTATGTCTATCCGCGCACCACCAACAAGATCCTGGAAGCCTACCTCAAGGCCAAGGGCGTGAAGCCGGAAGACATTATGCTCAACTACACGCCGTTCGGGCATTCCGATTGGCAGACGATCGTCGCCGACATCAAGAAATTCGGCTCGGCGGGCAAGAAGACGGCGGTGGTCTCCACCATCAACGGCGACGCCAACGTTCCCTTCTATAAGGAGCTCGGCAATCAAGGCATCGCCGCCAAGGACATTCCCGTGGTCGCCTTCTCGGTGGGTGAAGAGGAGCTCGCGGGCATCGACACCAAGCCGCTGGTGGGCCACCTGGCCGCCTGGAACTACTTCCAGTCCATCAAGGATGCGCAGAACGATGCCTTCATTGCCAAATGGAAGGCCTTCACCAAGAACCCGAAGCGCGTCAGCAACGACCCGATGGAAGCCCATGTCATCGGCTTCAATATGTGGGTGAAGGCGGTCGAGAAGGTCAAGTCCACCGATCCCGACAAGGTGATCGATGCCTTGCCCGGCATCGAGGCGGCCAATCTGACCGGCGGCGTCTCGAAGATGCTGCCCAACCACCACATCACCAAGCCGGTGTTCATCGGCGAGATCAAGGCTGACGGCCAGTTCGACGTGGTGTGGAAGACCGACGGGCTCGTCCCCGGCGATGCCTGGTCGAAGGAGCTGGAAGGCTCCAAGGACCTGGTGGCCGATTGGGTCGACAAGAAGTGCGGCAACTTCAACACCAAGACCAACAAGTGCGGCAGTTAGCGCGGCAGCAGCGCTGAGACTTTGGGGGCGGCGATCGGCGCCGCCTCCTGCAATACCATACCGGGAAGCTTGGAGCATGCGGGTGAGCGAACGCTGGGCGGCGGTCGTACTGGGGCTGGCGCTGTGGCTGCTGGGCAGCCTCGGGGTTGAGGCGCAGAGCTATGAGAGCGCGCTGGAGAAGTTTGCCGGCGATTCCTACAACGAGACCGACGCGGCGATCGCGGGCATCGCCGCCAGCGGCAATCCGCTGGCGGCCAGCGTGCTGGAGGCCCTGCAGGACGCGCGCCTGCTGTTCGGCGACGACAAGCGCATCTTTTTGCGCGACAAGGCCGGCACGCTGCGCGATGCCGCCAGCGGCAAGCCGGTCGAGAGCACGGCGACGCTAAAACCCGTGCGCATCAACAACCGCATCCGGCGCAGTATCGAGGCGGCCTTGGGCGGCCTTACCCTGCTTTCGGCCGATCCGGGCAAACGCCTGGAGGCGGCGCAGGCCGTCTTCAAATCCAAGGATGGGAAGGCGCTGCCGGCGCTCGAGCAGGCGATCGGCAAGGAAGTAGACCTTGGCATCAAACGCGCGCTCGAGGAGGCCAGGGCGGCGGTGCTCATCTATTCGCCCACCGCCACGGAGGCCGAGAAGCTCGAGGCGGTCGGGCAAATCCGCCGGCGCGGCGATCAGGATGCGCGCGGTCTGCTCGCGGGCCTGCCCGGCGATCTGTCCCAGTCGCTGCGGCGCACCGTCGCTGATGCCATCGCCGCCATCGACAACCGCCTCGCCGCCTGGAACGTGGTTCAGAACCTCTGGTATGGCCTGTCGCTGGCATCGGTGCTGCTGCTGGCCGCCATTGGCCTTGCCATCACCTTCGGCGTGATGGGCGTCATCAACATGGCGCACGGCGAAATGGTGATGCTGGGCGCCTATACCACCTTCCTGGTGCAGGAGGTGATCCGAGGCTCGGCACCCGCACTGTTCGACTATTCGCTGGCCATCGCCATCCCCTTGGCGTTCCTGGTGGCGGGGCTGGTCGGCATTGCCATCGAGCGCGGCGTCATTCGCTTTCTCTACGGCCGTCCGCTCGAGACCCTGCTTGCCACCTGGGGCATCAGCCTGATCCTGCAGCAGGCCGTGCGCACCAGCTTCGGGCCGACCAATCGCGAGGTCGGCGCCCCGCACTTCATGTCCGGCGCCTTCGAGCTCGGTGGCCTGACCATCACCTGGAATAGACTTTGGATCATCGTGTTCGCCGGCATTATCTTCGCGCTGCTGCTGGCGGTTTTGCGCTTTACCACGCTGGGCCTGCAGATGCGGGCCGTGACCCAGAACCGGCGCATGTCCGCCGCCATGGCCATCGCCACCGGTCGCATCGACGCGCTCACCTTCGCGCTGGGCTCCGGCATCGCCGGCCTCGCCGGCGTGGCGCTCTCCCAGATCGACAACGTTTCCCCGAACCTGGGGCAAGGCTACATCATCGACAGCTTTCTGGTGGTCGTGTTCGGCGGCGTCGGCAACCTCTGGGGCACCCTGGTCGGCGCGCTGTCGCTCGGCATCGCCAACAAGTTCCTGGAGCCCTATGCCGGCGCCGTCTTGGGCAAGATCCTGTTGCTCGTCATCGTAATTCTCTTCATCCAGAAGCGGCCGCGCGGGCTGTTCGCGCTGAAGGGCCGGGCGGTGGAAGCATGATCACGCGCCGGCTTTTGCAGGCTCCCGACGGCCGCGGCCGCGTCTTTCTTGCCATCCTGGTGGGGCTGGCGGTGGTGGTGCCGGTGCTCAACCTGGCGCTGCCGCCCGCCTCGCCTTTGCATGTGTCCACCTCGACGGTTGCCCTGTGGGGCAAGTATCTTTGCTATGCGCTGCTGGCGCTGTCCCTCGATCTGGTGTGGGGCTATTGCGGCATCCTCTCGCTCGGGCACGGGGCCTTTTTCGCCCTCGGCGGCTACGCCATGGGCATGTACTTGATGCGCCAGATCGGAACGCGCGGCGTCTATGCTCACCCGCTGCTGCCCGACTTCATGGTGTTTCTCAACTGGCCGGAGCTGCCGTTCTATTGGTGGGGCTTCAACTGGTTTGCCTACGCGCTGGCGATGGTGTTTCTGGTGCCGGGCGCGCTGGCCTTCGTCTTTGGCTGGTTCGCCTTCCGCAGTCGCGTCACCGGGGTCTATCTGTCCATTATCACGCAGGCGCTGACCTATGCCCTGATGTTGGGCTTCTTCCGCAACAACTTCGGCTTCGGCGGCAACAACGGCCTCACCGACTTCAAGGACATCCTGGGCTTCAACGTGCAGGCGGCCCCGACGCGGGCCGCCTTGTTTGCCTTGTCCGCCCTGGCCTTGGCGGCGGGCTACCTGGCGGCTCAGGCGGTGGTGCGCTCCAAGGCGGGCAAGGTTCTGGTGGCGCTGCGCGATGAGGAAAGCCGAACGCGCTTCCTTGGCTACCGGGTGGAAAACTACAAGACCTTCGTGTTTACGTTGTCGGCGGCCATGGCGGCGCTCGCGGGTGCGCTCTATGTGCCGCAGGTCGGCATCATCAATCCGAGCGAGTTCGCGCCCGCCAATTCCATCGAGGTCGTCATTTGGGTGGCGGTGGGTGGTCGCGGCACGCTGGTCGGGGCCGCCTTCGGCGCCGTCCTGGTAAACTATGCCAAGACCACCTTCACCACCGGCTTGCTCGCCCCCTATTGGCTGTTCGCGTTGGGTGGCCTGTTCGTGCTGGTGACGATCGTCCTGCCCAAGGGCATTCTGGGCCTGCTGTCCAAGCGCGCGCCGCCGGCGCCGGCGACCGCCGATTGGCCGGCGCCCCGACTGGAAGGCGCGGGCGAGGCCCCGATGCGCGCGGGCACGCCCTCCGGCCAATTGAACCGCGACGACCGCGCCACGGCTCGCCCGCCGGCGAGCGGCTTGCCGCAGCCCGCCGAGTGAGCCCCATGGATCTTTCCATTGCCAAGCCGCACGAGATCACGCCGAGCCTGCTCTACCTCGACGGCGTCAGCGTGAGTTTCGACGGCTTTCGCGCCCTCAACAAGCTCTCGCTTGATATCTCGCCCGGTGAGATGCGCGCCATCATCGGACCGAACGGGGCCGGCAAGACGACGATGATGGACGTGGTGACGGGTCGAACCCGGCCCGACAGCGGCGCGGTGCTGTTTGACAGGGGCATCGATCTCACCAACAAGGATGAGGCCGCCATCGCCCAGCTCGGCATCGGGCGCAAGTTCCAAAAGCCCACCGTGTTCGACAATCATACGGTGGAGGACAACGTTTTGTTGTCGCTCAAGGGTGACCGCAGCGTGCGCGGCAACTTGGCGTGGTCTTCCACGGCGCACGAGGCGGGGCGCATCGGCGAGATCTTGCACACCATCGGCCTCAGCGGTCAGCGCCAGCGCCTGGCCGGTTCGCTCTCGCATGGCCAAAAGCAATGGCTCGAGATCGGCATGCTGATCGCGCAGGATCCCAAGCTGCTGCTGGTCGACGAGCCGGTCGCCGGCATGACCGATGCCGAGACCATGACCACGGCCGAACTGCTCAAGGACATCGCCAAGAGCCATACGGTGATCGTCGTGGAGCACGACATGGACTTCGTGCGCCGCCTTGGCGTCAAGGTAACCGTGCTGCACGAGGGCTCGGTGCTGGCCGAAGGCAGCATCGATGAGGTGAGCGCCAATGAGCGCGTGGTGGAAGTGTATTTGGGCCGTTAGGCGGCGGGCGGTGCGAGCCGGGCCCGGCGAGTTCTTGCTCGGCCCCGGATTGGCCGGCGCCGGCCAGCGCGGCTAGCGGAGCTAAGGTGCAAGGGCATGCTGAGCGTCGAAAACATCGATCTGCACTATGGGGCCGCGCAGGCCCTGCGCGACGTATCGTTAGCGGCTCAACCGGGCAAGATCACCTGCGTGCTCGGGCGCAACGGCGTCGGCAAGAGTTCCCTGCTGCGGGCGATCATGGGTTTGCAGCCGGTCAGCCGTGGCCGCATCCTGTTCGATGGCAGCGAGATCACGCGGCTCAAAACGCACGAGCGCGCACGGCTTGGCATCGCCTACGTGCCGCAGGGCCGGGAAATCTTCCCCCTGCTGACGGTGCGCGAGAACCTGGAAACGGGCTATGCACGCCTGCCGCGGTGTGCGCGCAAACTCTCGAGCGAACTCTTCAATCTGTTTCCGGTGCTCAACTCCATGCTTGGCCGGCGCGGCGGCGATCTTTCGGGTGGGCAGCAACAGCAGTTGGCCATCGCGCGCGCGCTGATGATGCAGCCGAAGCTGATCGTGCTCGACGAACCGACGGAGGGCATTCAGCCTTCCATCATCAAGGATATCGGCCGCGCCATCAGGTATCTGCGCGACGAGGGCAAGATGGCCATCATCCTGGTCGAGCAATACTTCGACTTTGCGCGCGAGCTCGCCGACAGCTATGCGGTGATGGAGCGCGGTGAGGTGGTGCTTGCCGGTGCCGGGAAAACCATGGTTGAGACCGAGGTTCGGCGCTACCTTACGGTCTAGAGCTCCAAGCTTTGCAAAGAGGATCATCGCGCCCCGTGCTCCAGGCCATGCACTGGCTGCCGCGCAGCCAAGGATCGGTTCGGCTGGACCTGGTCAATCGGCGGGGAGCAACGCGCCTGGCCGTGCTCGAGCAAAGCGGGGCGGCGCGCGTGCGCTTTCCCAAGACCGGGCCGGGCGAGCCCTGCGAGGCCGTGCTGATCAACACCGCCGGCGGCTTGACCGGCGGCGACAGCCTGGCCATTGCGGCGCATCTCGGTGCTGGCGCCAACGCCGTGCTGACCACGGCCGCCGCCGAGAAGATCTATCGCGCCCGCGAGGATGCGGCCACGATCTTGGTTGCCCTGGCGGTCGCCGGCAACGCCAAGTTGGCGTGGCTGCCGCAGCCGACCATCGTCTTCGACCGCGCCTGCCTCAGGCGCACGACGGAGGTCGACTTGAGCGCCGAGGCAAGCTTCCTTGGCCTGGAGATGCTGGTCTTTGGCCGCGCCGCCATGGGCGAAAGCGTGCGCGAGGGCAGCCTGCGCGATGCCTGGCGGCTGCGCCGCCAGGGCGTCCTGCTGTTCGCCGAGGCGCTGCGGCTGGCGCTGGCCGGCAACGGCTCGCATCCGCTGTGCCCGGAGGCTGCCGCCCGCCGGTTCCGGGTCCTGGTCGAGCTTGGCCTCGTGCAGGGGGCACCTGACCGGGGCGCCGGCTTGGTCCGCGTCGTATCCTCAAAGGGAACCGATCTCAGCCGCTCGGGCGCCTTTTGCGCCTACAGCGCCAGGAACGCGGAGGCGCAGCAATACCTCGAAAGACGCAAACTGCCGTAGCGCACAAGGAGCTCCTCGCCGATCTGTTCGCGGTGATCGAGGAGTTCGACTCCGCCGCGGCCAGCAACGGCAACGACGGGGGCGGCACCGCGGTCGCGGTGGCGACGATCGACCGCGTCAAGATCGAGCGCGCCTTCGACTTCGCCTGCGAGCGCCACGCCGATCAGCGCCGCTACTCCGGGGACGAGTTCATCACCCACCCGGTCGGTGTCGCCCAGATCTGCGCCGGGATGCGGCTCGACACCGACACGCTCTGCGCCGCCCTCCTCCACGACACCGTCGAGGACACGACCGCCAGCATGGGAGAAATCCACGACGAGTTCGGCGAGGAGATCGCCCAGCTGGTCGACGGCGTCACCAAGCTGACCGGGATCACCTTCGAGAGCCGCGACGAGCGCCAGGCGGAGAACTACCGGAAGATGATGGTGGCGATGGCCACCGACGTCAGGGTGATCCTGATCAAGCTGGCCGACCGCCTCCACAACATGCGCACGCTCGGCGCCCTGCCGAAGCAGAAGCAGACGGCGAAGTCGCACGAGACGCTCGAGATCTACGCACCGCTCGCCCACCGGCTGGGGATCCACGCGATCAAGTGGGAGCTCGAGGACCTCGCCTTCGCCACCCTGCACCCGCGCAAGTACGCCGAAATCAAGCAGCTGGTCGCCCAGCAGCGCGACGAGCGCGAGGCCTACGTGGCTGAGGCCGGCGAGTTCCTCGCCGAGGAGCTGGAGGAAGTCGGGATCGCGGCCGAGATCTCCGGCCGCGCCAAGCACTTCTACTCGATCTACACGAAGATGGCGAAGAAGGGCCGCGAGTTCAACGAGATCTTCGACCTCACCGCGATGCGGGTGATCGTCGGCTCGGTCAAGGACTGCTACGGCGCGATC